>Ga0209344_10002548_pt1 | contig 19995 bp, 19 predicted proteins | sample Cruoilmetagenom6_FD_187293 | JGI IMG/M metagenome (GOLD analysis project Ga0209344, IMG submission 187293) | Oil polluted marine microbial communities from Coal Oil Point, Santa Barbara, California, USA - Santa Barbara Oil Seep Sample 6 (SPAdes)... | ecosystem: Environmental > Aquatic > Marine... | reverse complement strand
ATCTGTACAACCATTGTGCAAAAGAATTGGTAAACACTTTTTTCATGCGTTTATACCCTTTATCGCCAGGGCCAAGTCCATCGCCATGACCTATTAAAAATTTCTTTCCATTTGAAATGAATTCTATAGGTTTATGATGAATTGGAATATTTAATTCTTTTTCAAAATAATCAAGCATCCAAAGATCATGATTGCCAACAAAAAAATGAATTTGAATTCCACTGTCTCTAATTTCAGCTAGTTTACCTAAGACTCTTACAAATCCTTTAGGCACAACCGTTTTATACTCGTACCAACAATCGAATAGATCGCCCAATAAAAAAATTACTTCGGCATCGCTCTTGACTGTATCTAACCATTGTATAAACTTCTTTTCACGCACCAGACTATCGTCATGATTTGGCATCCCGAAATGCTGATCAGAAGCAAAGTATATTTTTTTGTTGTCGGTTAGTTTAATTTCCATTTTAGTGCATACGTACTTCTTCTACAAACTGCTTTGTTGGTCTGAAGCGAACCATTCAGCATAAGAATTTTGGGTTTCATATAATTTTAATGAATGCAATTTAACAGAATCTGGTAATTTAGCACCAATTAACTTTGCAAAATCAATGATCATATTCTCACTGGTAGGTTGATACTCAACTAAAATTACTTTTGGTGAATGCTCTTTTATTTTTTCTGCTAAGTCTCTATGTGGTGAATTCTTATTCAATACTGTTGCATGGTCAAACACATCAACAATTTCTGATTTTACAATCTTTTTTAGATCGCCGAAATCAAGTACCATTCCGTTCTTAACATGTGAAGAGTCATGTATAGGTTCACCGATTATTGTTACATATAACTGATAGCTATGTCCATGCACATTCTTACACTTGCCATCATATCCATATAAAGCATGTGCCGTTTCGAAATCAAAATGTTTGGTGATTCTTATTTTACTCATAATCTGGTAGGTTTAATACCAACTACATGAATACCATGCTGCGTTAATGTTTCTACTTTCTTTTCGTTATTCGTTAGCATTCTAACTGACTTTACATTTAGTTCTTTTAAAATATCTGCTGCTACTCTAAAATTTCTTGCATCTTTTTGAAAACCTACAGCTTCATATGCTTCAGCTTGTGGAATACCCTTTTTCTTATGGACAGCACTTTTTAGCAGAGCATAATGTCCATTCCCTTTGCCCTCTTGTTCTAACCAAATCACAATGCCTTTCCCTTCTCGTTGAATTAGTTGTTGTGAGGTTTCCATTTGTTCTCTACAATCACATTCAATACTATTGAAATGATGCCCAAAAATACAGGACGAATGGACTCTGCATAAAAGACTTTCTTCATTTTCGATATCGCCCATTACTAAAGCAAACGATTCTTTTTGTCCGTCATAAAAGAGTATTTCATGATACTTACCATATTTTGTTTTAAGGTTTCCCTCAGCGATTTTTACAACCAATATATTTGTATTAAAATATAGACAAAAGTAGCTAAATAACTTTTAAAGTCTTTCCTACTTTTGTAAAGGCGGATATTGCTTTATCTAAATGTTCTTTTGTATGTGCAGCCGATAACTGAACTCTAATTCTTGCTTTTTCTTTTGGAACAACCGGAAAGAAAAATCCGATAACATAAATACCTTCTTTTAGCAATGCATTGGCCATATCTTGCGAAAGTTTCGCATCATATAACATCACAGGAACTATTGCGGCATCAGCTCCAACAAGATCAAAACCGACATTTTCCATTCCTTTGCGGAAATAACTCGTATTCCATTCTAATTTGTCTCGCAATGAGGTATCATTTTCAAGCATTTCAAATACTTTTAATGAAGCCCCAACGATTGCCGGAGCCAATGAATTTGAAAATAAATAAGGCCTTGAACGTTGTCGTAAAATTTCAACAATCTCTTTTTTAGCAGTAGTATAACCGCCCATCGCTCCGCCAAGGGCTTTTCCCAAAGTACCCGTTACAATATCAACTCTATCGAGAACTTTTTTCAACTCTAATGTTCCTCTTCCGGTTTTGCCAATAAATCCAGCTGCGTGACATTCATCAACCATTACCATGGCATCATACTTATCAGCTAAATCACAAATTTTATCAAGACTTGCTACAATACCATCCATTGAAAACACGCCATCGGTAACAATAATTTTAAAACGTGCTCCGGCCTCATTAGCTTCTTTCAAACGAGCCTCTAATTCTACCATATTGTTATTTTCATAACGATAACGAGCTGCCTTACATAAGCGCACTCCGTCAATAATAGATGCATGATTTAAAGAATCAGAAATAATTGCATCTTCTTTACCTAACAATGGTTCAAAAACTCCACCATTAGCGTCAAAGGCGGCGGCATATAAAATGGTGTCTTCAAAACCATAAAAGTTGGCTATTTTTTGCTCAAGTTCTTTATGGATATCTTGTGTACCACAAATAAAACGTACTGATGACATTCCATAGCCATGCGTATCCATAGTATCTTTTGCCGCTTGAATTACATCAGGATGATTTGATAACCCTAAATAGTTATTCGCACAAAAATTGATTACTTTTTCACCTGTAGAAATAGTAATTTCTGCATCTTGGGAAGAAGTAATAATACGTTCACTCTTGTATAAGCCTGCGTCTTTTATATCTTCTAATTCTTGTTGTAGATGTGGTTTTATATTGTTGTACATATATTTCTTTTTAGCAAAGATAGTTAGGTTTTATAAAACGATGTACCTTTGCTTTTTAAAAGTTTTTTATGTCTAGAGATGAACAATTAAGACAGCGTTGGGAGAAATTAAAAAGTACTTTAACTGAGCGTTTTGCCGAAGGGGAAGATTTAGATATTGATGGTATTATTTATTTGGTAGGAGTTCAAGAATTAGGACAAGGATATCGTAGTTTTAAAAAAGATGAAAAGCTTAACTTAATGCATATTGCCATTTGTAGATTATTAGAGCCTTTAGGTTATTATCAGTTTGATTTTTTTGATACTGATGGCTGGCCTCATTATAAGATGGTAGAAGAATTACCACTTTTAAAACCTGGTGAACAAACCATTATGATGAAAGAAGCAATTGTAAGTTACTTCATAGAAAAAGAAGTGATTTATTAAACAGCTTCAAAGTATTTCCCAGGCAAGGGTCTTGTAATTCCCTTTAACTCTAAATTCAACAAGATACTGGCTGTTTTATATATTGGAAAATTACAGTGCAAAGAAATAACATCTAGTTGTTGTTTTCCTTCTTTAAGCAAATAGTTGTAGATTGTTTTTTCATATTCGTTCAATTCGATAAACAACTGCTTTTGAATTATTTTTTGATTGTTATTAATTTCTTTTTCCCAATTTAATATATATGCCAAATCCTTCGCAGAAGTTAATACTGATGCTCGATTCGTTTTAATCAAATTATTACAGCCCACACTATATTTATCTGAAATTCTGGCAGGTACGGCAAACACATCACGATTGTATGAATTCGCAATATCTGCTGTAATTAATGAACCCCCTTTTTCTGCAGATTCTATGAGAATAGTTGCTTGTGATAAACCCGCTACAATTCTGTTTCGTTTAACAAAATTTTCCCTATCCGGTCTTGATCCTGACCAAAATTCAGTTAATAATCCGCCATTATCCTGCATTTTAACGGCATCGTTTTTATGAACAGCAGGGTATATTCTATCTAACCCATGTGCCAATACAGCAATAGTTTGAAAATTATACTTCATTGCCAGTTGATGGGCATAAATATCAACACCATAAGCCAGACCACTAACAATAATTGGATCGAATTCTTTCAAGTCTTCAAATAGATCTTCAAGTACTTTTTTCCCATAACCAGTCATTTGTCGCGTACCAACTACGCTAATAATTTTTTGCTTTTCAAAATTTATCTTCCCTTTGTTAAACAAAATTAGAGGGGCATCAAAACAATGCTTTAAGCGTTTTGGATACTTATCATCATAAAAAGTAATAGTTTCAATTTCATTTCTTTCGATGAAATTCAGCTCATTTTCAGTCCGCTTAAAAATTGAGTCGTCCTTTAATCTGTTAATAATTGAATCTCCAACACCAGAAATTTTTAATAATGTGCTTTTCTTTTCTTTAAAAACATTGGCAACGCTTCCGCATTGAGTAATCAGTTTTTTAGCATTGACATCACCTATTCCGTCTACTTTAAGCAAAGCCATTAGGTGAAATAAGTCTTCTTTTTTCAATAGATTAATTTTAATTTTCAATATACAAATATTTGTTAAAAAAAAATGTTACCAGCACTTGACCGGCATTGTATTTTTTTTACTTTTGTTTAAGTGAAACTATCTACCTATATAAGTGATCTATTATACCGTTATGAATGCGTTATCATTCCTAACTTTGGTGGTTTTGTTACTAATACCATTTCAGCTGAGATTACTGATAATTTCAAATCCTTTCATCCGCCAAGCAAAAAGCTAACTTTCAACAACCACTTGAAAAACAACGATGGCTTGCTCGCAAATTATATTGCTTCTGTTGATAAAATGCCATTTAAAACGGCCATGAACTTTATTCAATTTGAAGTTGATGAATGGCTGAAAACAATTAGAAATTCTGATATCATTTTAGAAAAAATTGGAAAGCTTAGCTTAGTAGGTGATAATATCATTTTTGAGCCTCAAACTGAAGTAAATTACCTAACAAATTCTTATGGATTATCCTCTTTTGTTTCTCCTGAAATAAAGCGTGAAAAGTATGTTAAGCAAGTAGAAGAAATTGAAAAGAAAGCCCCAATTTTAGTTTCTCAAAAAAGTAAAGAAGCTCCAAATTATTTAAAGTATGCGGCTATTTTTCTTTTGGGTTTATCGGTTATAGGTTTTGGTGGAAATAAATTATATAAAGATTATAAAAATAAGCAACATGTTATTTCTCTACAAAAACAACAACAGAAATTAAATACAACCATACAGGAAGCAACTTTTGTTATAAGTGATCCGCTACCATCAATTACTCTAAATGTTCATACCGCCACGAAACCTTTTCATGTCATTGCGGGAGCTTTTAGATTCCCGGAAAATGCTGAAAGAAAAGTACAACAATTAAAAAAATTGGGCTTTAATGCACGTATTTTAGATGTGAATCAATGGGGACTTACGCAGGTTTCTTTTGAAAGTTATGATAATAATATAGATGCTCGAAAAGGATTGTTTGTAATTAGACAAACAATTGCACAAGATGCCTGGTTGCTGATACAAGACCTCTAAAACAAGCTATTTTCATTTCTTTTTTTCTTTAATTCCTCCTCAAGATTTAACTATCTTTGCCAAATCTCATTTAGACAATATATTCTGTGCCTACCTGAAGTAGGCTGAAAAGTGAAAAAATATCTTTTTTAATGAAAGCAAAACACCCAAAAGACTCTTTAACGGTTCTAACAGACATGGTTCTACCGGCTGAAACAAATGCCTTGAATAATTTATTTGGAGGTGAGCTTTTAGCTCGAATGGATAGAGCCTGTAGTATTGCTGCTCAAAGGCATTCTAAACGAATTGTGGTTACGGCCTCGGTAAATCATGTTGCATTTAATAAAGCAGTGCCAGTAGGGAGTGTTGTCATTGTTGAAGCAAAAGTTTCAAGAGCATTTTCTTCTTCGATGGAGATTTATGTAGATGTTTGGACTGAAGATAGAGAAAGTGGACAAAAAACAAAAGTGAATGAAGGTATTTATACTTTTGTTGCTGTTGACAGAACCGGAACTCCTGTAAAGGTTCCAGAATTAATTCCTGAAACTAAATTAGAAAAAGAGCGCTATGAAAGTGCATTACGAAGAAAGCAATTAAGCTTAGTTTTATCAGGAAGAATAAAGCCGAGTGAGGCTTCTGAACTAAGAGCTTTATTTACCCGCTAAAGCTAATATTCTCACTTTGCTAATCCACGATTCTGGATTTTGAAGCACGGTGTTTTTGAATAAGCTAAAAGCTAAAACTGTTTTACCCGTTGTTGTGTCTGTATGAATTGTACCTATTTCTTGTTTTGTCTCAATACTTTGACCTCTTTTAACTAAAACATTATCTAAATTTTTATACGCAGAAATGTAATTCCCATGTTGTATCAATACCGTCTTTTTTCTTCCTGGTTGAAGTTGAATTGATAGTATTTTTCCTTTAAATATTGATCTCGCTTTTGCCTGCCTTTCGGTTACCAATTGAATTCCATTACTCTGAATTATAATTCCAGCTAAAGTAGGATGCTTTTGTTTACCATATCTTCTAACTATTATTCCTTTTTCAATTGGCCATGGAAGTCTTCCCTTATTTGTAACAAAATCATTGCTAATCAATTTTTCTTCCGGCGTCATGGCAATCCCTGAAGAATTACTATTTGCTTTTTTATTAGATCTTGCGATCTCTTCTGCGATCAGGCGTTCAATTTGTTTGTTAAGTTTATTTTCCTCTCGCTGAATTCTTTTAACTTCAGCAATATATTTACTCTCTTCTTTCTTTACTTTTTCAACAAGTTTTACCTGTGAGTTCTTTTCACTTCTTACGCTATCTTGCTCCTTAGAATACAAAGCAATTAACAATATTTTTTCTTCTTGTTTTACAACCAGAGAGTCAGTCAAGGCAGTTAATATTAAACTTTTCGTTTTTATCTGTTCTCCTTGTTGTTTTCTATAAGAGCTATATTGTTTAATATATTGAAGTCGCTTATATGCTTGAGAAAAATTTTCTGATGATAACAAGAACATTAGCTTGCTCTGCTTGGTTTTGCTCTGATATGATTTTACAATCATCTTAGCATATTCTTTCCTTAGCTTAGCTAATGATTTCTCTAATTGTGAGATTTCACTTTGATTTTTAATAACTTCCTCAGAAAGAGCTTTTTCTTCCTGATCAATTGTTCTTATCAATCTTGAACGAACCGCTATTTTTTTATTTAAATCATCAAGTTCTGAAAGCAATGTTTCTTCTTCTTGTTTAGATTTAAAAAGTAAGGTATTGATCTGCTTTATTTCTTGCTGAAGTTTCTGACGTTTTTTTTCTAACTGATTTTTTGTTGGGGCTGTTTGGGCAACGCTCACAAATGAAATAGTTAAAAACATCAAAATAAATAAGAGATGATGCAACTTCATAAACACAAAATTATTCCTTTTGAGGTGCAAAATACTCATTTTAAAACAATTTCTTTATATCCTTTTGGAATTCTGAATGGGAAACTTACAGTTTTATTAAATTCTACTGATCTATAATCAACATCTACTGAAGTAGTATACCTTCCATCAAGAGCATTTATAAGAATGTTTTTAGGAAAAATTTCGTTATCAATTTTTTCATATTCTTTATACTCTATAGTAAGGGTTTTTCCTTTATCCGATTCTTGAACCTGCTGCTTATTAATCTTAAAGTTTAACGGATTAATCATAAACAAAATAACATACAAGTCATTTGCCTTTTTTGGTTTTAACAGATAATTATTTTCTTGTAAGGCGATCTCATATTTGTCATCTTTTAAGTTTAGAATCGCCTGTCCTAATAATAAATTCTGTACTTTTTCAAAATCCAATTCGGTACCTAACCAATTACTTAATAATTTAAAATCACCCTCAAAGTAAGTTCTGTTAATTTTTTCATAATAGCTTACTTTGTTTTTAGTTATCATTGCTTTTCCTATAGGGAATCCTAATTTTGATAAACTTATCCAAATCGTTTCATCTTTTTTTACTCGCAATGAAGCCGTTACACCAGGTAAATTATTCTTCCCAATATATTTTACTTTCATTCTAGCTATAATTGTTTCTTTATTAAAATCATTTATATAATGATTTTTAATCACTCGATTTGCTGACATAATTTTTGCTGATTCAGTTATTGTAGCTTTATTGGATTTACATGACACTATTAAAACCACTATCGCTAAAAAATATATAAGACGTTTTATCATTTATTGTGATTTTTTTTGACGGGTTTCAATCGCCTTATTATAGTATTTTGAAGCTTCAACATTCTTACCTAATCCTTTATATCCTAAACTAAGTTGGTTATAAAAATCTGCTTCAATTGTATAATCATCAATTACATAATCTATGCCACTTTGTAAAACCTCAATTGCATTTTCATATTTCTTTAATTTATTTAATGCTTTAGCGTAAAATAAATAGCTTAAAGGTTGGGCAGGAAAAATTTCAATTGCTTCTTTACCATTTTTCTCTAACTCTAAATAGTCTTTACCTTTAAATTGTTTTGTTAAGATTTGACTTAAGACTACAAATGTTTTATCATTTGAATATAGACTTTTAAGTTCATCTATAGTTTTATTCTCAATAGGTATACTATCGCTCTCAACACTTTTCGAAGGGAATAATGACTGTTTAAATGGTCTTAGGTTCTCAGTTAAAAGACCTCTTTTTTCAAGCGAAACAATTAAGTTTTTAGCATTCTCAATTTGATTATTTTGAATATATAAAATGATTAGATCCACCTGGAATTCAGGTTTAATAATTGCAATTTTTTGTTGAATATTAAGAGCTTCTTTAAAATTTTTATCTTTTACATGAATTTCTTTGAGATGTTGTAATAAAAAAATTTCTTCGGGTTTTTTTTCTATTGCTTTTTGAGCATATGCAATTGCTTCAATATATTTTTCTTGTGCCAAATAATTTTTAGATAATTCAAAGTAAACTGCTGTATTATCAGGATCAATATTTTGACAATTTTCAAGTGCTATTATAGCCTTATCATAGTTTTCAATGGCTTTTTGACTTAGCGCTTCAAAGAAAAATTTCTGAAAGTTTAATTGCTTTTGTTCTTCCTGTAAAACTTTTAGGTTTTTTTGAGCAGCATATACTTGTGCCAATGAATCATTTTGAGTAAATCCTGTTAAAGAAATACACATAAATGATACTAAAATGATATGTACAATTTGCTTGTTCACTTAACTTTAAACTAACTTTGAGTAATCCCCGATACTTATTGATGTAAAATTACCATTATACTCAACGTTATTACCTATCATTGAATTGTTTAGGTTTGCGTTTTTAACACTTGTATTTGTTTGTATTAAGGAATCCTTGATCGTCGAATTTTCTATAATGCTATTATCGCCCAATGAAACATTAGGTCCAATTTTAGTGTTTATTAATTTAACATTTTCTCCAATATAGCAAGGTTGAATAATTTCAGAATTTTTTAAAATAACGGTGCTGGAAACTAAATTTTGACCTTCTTGGTGTGCTAATTGTAACACTCTACCATTGGTTTCAACGGTAATTTCTTTATTTCCACAATCCATCCATTGATCAACTTTACCAGGCACAAATTGTAATCCTTTTTGCTTCATGCTCTCTAAAGCATTCGTCAATTGATATTCACCATTTTCTCTTATATTGTTATCAAGTAAATACTCTATTTCACTTCTTAATATAGCACCTTCCTTAAAGTAATAAATTCCAATAATCGCCAAATCTGAAACAAATTCTGTTGGCTTCTCTACAAAATCAGTAATAATCCCATCTTTCAATTTAATCACCCCATATGCCTCAGGGTTTTCTACTTGTTTTACCCAAATCGCCCCATCAGCTTCTGCATTAAGTGTAAAATCAGCCTTAAATAAGGTATCGGCAAAAGCGACAACACAGGGTCCATTTAAAGATTCTTTCGCACAGTAAATAGCATGAGCTGTTCCTTCGGCAGTTTCTTGAACAGTAACCACACCTTTTGCATCCAAACCTTTGGCTATTTTCAACAATTTATCTTCAGTATTTTTAGGGAATGTTGGACCAATAATAAAAGCTATTTCTTCAACTTTCTGATTCAATACTTTTACAATATCTTCAACCAAACGTTGTACTATCGGCTTACCAGCTATTAACGTTAATGGTTTAGGAATTGTCAAGGTATGAGGTCGTAAACGTGAACCAATACCTGCCATAGGTACAATAATCTTCATAAAATTTTTCTTTTTTTATAGTCGCACAAAACTACGGAAATTTAATTTGTTTCATGCTTTTTTATAAAGGCTCCTTTCCTAGCTGTATTATAAAATTTTATACCTTTTTTTAAACAAGTGTTCTCCCATCGATCAATATAACTTTTATAATTAGATGCATCTGCGATAATGAGATTCGGTCTTTCTTGATCTATAAGTCGCTCTAAATTAATTTTAGGGGAATGGCTCAATAAAACCATATCCGGAGCAAAATTATTAGCTTTATAAATACCTAGACTATCTACAATTAAAAGTTTTTGATTGCCAATTTCATGCACATTTCTTAAGGAGTCTACCATTTGAACATTTGGCACTCCACTTCCGACAAGGTAATTTTTAAAAATACTATTGTTAATTAGCAAATCATTATTCGTCATAATTGTTAACTTTAAATTCTCTTTGATCGCCAATACGGAAGCTCTGCTTTTATTAAAAATTATAAGCTCATTATAAGATGCTGTTTTGTACTCTTCAAAAATATAAATGATTTGTATGAATATAATGACAATTAACATATACTTGAATTTGTTAATCGTTTTATTTTCAATCCAACGAAAGCAAAAAATTATGAAAAGATATATGCTTAACATCAATAATAATGAAAACGAAATGTCTTGAAACAAAAAAGATTCTTGCTCTGCTATCCATGCTATAAGTTGATTCATCGTATCAATAAGCCTTTGATAAAAATTGGCTAAGACCATTGGGAGTAAACTTATTAGACTTAACGAAATAATTGTAATTCCTAAACCTAAAATAAGACCCAAAACGGGAATAATTAACAAATTCGCTATAAAAAATAAGCCAGGAAATTGATGAAAATAATACAAACTCAAAGGCAATACACCAATTTGTGCCGCAACAGAAACTGTTAATAATTGCCAAAAATAATTAAGCGGTTTAAAGGTAGGTTTCCAAATACTAGATAGGATTGGTTGTAGCCAGACAATAAAGAAAACTGCCAGATAACTTAGTTGAAATCCAACTTCAAACAAATAATATGGATTAAATAGTAACAAGAAAAATATAGATATGATTAGATTTTTATACAGACTATTTTTTCTGTTAACCGCCAAACCAATACTCAGTGCCGTAAACATTGTCACCGCTCTTACAACAGAAGCAGACATACCGGCTATAAAGGCGAAAGCCCATAATAAAATTAATATAATTATCAGCTTAAGGCTTTTACCCTGCTTTAAATAATCGAGGGGTTTCAAAAATAGTGTAATAATCAATAAAATGATCCCTACATGTAAGCCCGAAACTGCTAAAATGTGTATCGCACCTGCTTTAGAGTAATTTTCAAATATCTCTTTTGACATTTCTTGACGTTGCCCCAAAAGGAGCGCGTTTATAATTGCTAATTCGTCACCGCCAAACCCTTCTTTAATTAAGGATTCGTTTATTCTTTTTCTAAATTTATGAGCTATCCCTCGAAAAGAGGTTTCCTGATCTCCTATCATTAACAGTTCATTCTTGGAAATAGTAATTTGTCTATAAATATTCTGTTTCTTTAAATAACTCCTATAATCAAATTGATAAGGATTCTTTGGCTGATTGACTAATTGAAAAATAGTTTTGACAATTAATCTATCATCAACATTTAAATCATTCTGAATACTATCTTTTCTGATATTAAGAAGGACTTTCCCTTGAGTTTCTTGATTGTCAATTTTTGAAACTAAGGCTTCGTATTTATCATAATAAGTATTTGATTTCAATATAGTTTTAACCTTTATCAATGCCTCGATTGGATTTTGTTGTGATAAATAATTGATATAGTGTTCCTTCTGATTTAAGTCGTTATGAAAAGTTATTGAGGCTATTCCAACAAAGTAAAAAGTTAAAAAAGAAGTAATTGTAAAATAAATTGAAGAGATATTGATTTTACCAACTATTAAGTAAACAATTATTAAAATACTTAATAAAGAAACCAGCGATATAATTACAAATAAGGTGCTTATGCTAAAATAAAACCCGGTAAGAATTCCCAAAATCAAGAAGAATGTAAGTTGTAATGGTATGTATTTTAATAAGGGCATTAGGTTAAAAATACTAAAATTTAAGCTTTAATGACTTGTGTCTGCTTTAATTTACCGTTTATTACTAAAACTGAACCGTTTGTTAAGAAATAGGGCTTAATTGTTGTTTTGCTAAGAATTGAAAGGGTTCAACTTCTATATTTGAGTATTCAAAACAGAAATTTACTCTGTAGTTATGTAGGAGTTCCTACGGAGATTAAATAAATTTAGAGTTATTTAAAACAAAACCTCAACGCTTCTCATGTCGTTGAGGTTTTTTCTTTTGTTCAATTTTAGTAAATTTTTATTTACGAACTTCGCGGCTTGAATAGAATCATCTCAATTGAAGTCAAAAATTTCTTTCAAACAAATCAATAAACTTGCCATACCTGCAATTATTTCTGGGGTTGCGGAACCCTTATTGTCTATAACCGATACTGCAATTGTTGGAAATGTAAATTTAAATCCTATTGAATCTTTAGCGGCAGTTGGAATTGCCGGCTCTTTTTTATCGGCTATATTTTGGATTTTAGCACAAACGCGCTCTGCCATTTCAGCGATCACTGCACAATATCTAGGTGCGAAAAGGTTAGATGAAATAATGTCATTACCTGGTCAAATTATTGCAATCAATATTACACTAAGTATTCTTCTTTACATTATAACCATATTTTTTGTAGAAGGAATTTTTGTGATGTATAATGCAGACGGACTTATATTGAATTATGCTGTAGATTATTATAAAATTAGAGCCATTGGCTTGCCATTAACCATTTTTACCTTTTCAGTATTCGGAGTTTTTAGGGGAATGCAAAATACCTACTGGCCAATGGTAATTAGTATCTTTGGAACTGTTTTAAATATTGGTTTAGATTTTGTGCTCGTTTTTGGTATTGAGGGAATTATCCCGGCAATGCATATTGAAGGAGCAGCTTACGCAAGTGTTATCGCTCAAGGTCTTATGGCTGTATTGGCCTTGATACTAGTATTGAAAAAAACTCCTTTTAATTTAAAACTGAGCTTTCCATTTAACAAAGAAATAAAACGATTGATTTCATTGAGTTTGAACTTGTTCGTCAGGGCTTTGGCGTTAAATATTGCGTTATATTTTGCTAATGCATACGCCACCAAATATGGTAATAATTATATCGCAGCTCAGACAATTGCCTTTCAAATATGGTTGTTTTTTGCCTTTTTTATTGACGGCTATGCAAGTGTTGGCAACATTGTTTCCGGCAAATTATTAGGTGAAAAAGATTATAAAAACCTATGGAAATTAAGTATTGATCTCACAAAATACGCTGTTATAATTGCTGGTTTATTAAGTATTATATGTTTTGTTTTTTATAAACCAATTGGGCAATTATTTACTAAAGAAACTATCGTTTTAGATTCATTTTACAGTATTTTCTGGATAGTGATTTTAATGCAACCTTTAAATGCCGTTGCATTTGTTTTTGATGGATTATTCAAAGGTTTGGCCGAAGCCATTACTTTACGAAACACATTGTTAGTAGCTACCTTTTTAGGATTTATACCAGCTTTATTAATTGGTGATTATTTCGGCCTTAAACTCTATGGCGTTTGGATTGCCTTTTCCGTTTGGATGTTTTTAAGGATGATCATTTTGGTAGTGAAGTTTAAAAACAAATATTTAATGAAAACATGTTAGCTGTTAAAAATCAACTGAGCTGTTTTAGTGCTAGCTCCTTTACCACCTAATTTTTGTTCAAGTTTATTATATTCTAAGAATAGTTTTTTCCGATGTGTTTCGTTAAGTATTCTGGTAAGTTCTTGTTCCAGTCGTTTTCCATTAAAGTCTCTTTGAATCAATTCGGTGACAACTTCATGATCCATAATTAAATTGACAAGTGAAATAAACTTTAACGTAATAATTCGTTTCGCAATTTGATATGATAAATTACCCGCTCTATAACACACTACTTGTGGTACTTTAAACAATGCTGTTTCTAAGGTTGCTGTACCCGACGTCACCAATGCAGCATACGAAATAGACAATAAATCATAGGTTTTATTATCTATAATTTTTACATTTTCATTGCTAATAAATGTTTTATAAAAAGAGTGGTCTTGGCTAGGAGCTCCGGCAATTACAAACTGAAAATCTGTAAATTTTGAACTTATTTTAAGCATGACTGAAAGCATTTTGGTGATTTCTTGTTTTCGACTTCCTGGCAACAGAGCAATTATTTGTTTTTCGCTTAAATTGTGTTCCTTTCTAAACTCATTTTCATTAAACGTAAGTTTATTTGCTATTGCGTCTAACAATGGATGTCCCACGAATGTGGCATTATAACCATGCTTTTTATAAAATTCAGTTTCAAAAGGTAAGATCACATACATATGATCTATATCTCTTTTAATCGCTTTTATACGACCTGCTCTTGACGCCCAAACTTGCGGTGAAATATAATAGTTGGTTTTAAAACCTTGCTTTTTTGCCCATTTGGCAATACGTAAGTTGAACCCAGAATTGTCAATAAAAATAAGATTGTCTGGCTGATATTGAGAAATGTCTTTTTTGCAAAATGAAATAAGCCCAAAAATTTTACGAAGATTTAGTATAACCTCGGTAAAACCCATAAATGCACGTTCTTTGTAATGCTTTACCAACGCTCCTCCCACTGCCTGCATTAAATCACCTCCCCAGAATCTAAATTCCGCTTTAGCATCTTCTTTTAACAAAGCCTTCATTAAGTTAGAAGCATGTAAATCGCCTGAAGCTTCTCCTGCAATAATATAATACTTCATTTTTAAGTGTTAAATAAATTGAGCAACTAAGATCAATAATGCAAAGAAAAGTGTTGCAATCACAACACCTCTTGCTCTATAATCTTGCTTTTTCTTAATGTATACAAAAAATACCAATAAGTTCGGAATAGCAGCAAGGCTTAAAATTTTTCCATACATTTTTTCTTTATGGATAAATGCAAATGCCTTTTGAAAATCTGAATCTATAAATAGCTCGACATATAAATAAAAACCCGCCAGCGTAGCAAAAATTCCTGTTGCAATTCCTATTAAAATTTCTTTTCGCATTATAAATCCCAGTTATTTAGTTTCTGAATATAGTGATGTGCGGTCAAGTCGAACTGTACGGGAACCATAGAAATATATCCATTTTCTAAAGCCCATAAATCAGTATCTTCACCATGATCAAGGTTTTCAAATTTTCCTGTTAACCAATAATAATCTTTACCTAATGGGCTTGTTCTTTTATCAAAATCTTCTTTCCATAACCCATGTGCTTGCCGACATACCTTAATCCCTTTGATGTCTTCTTTTTTAAGATTAGGAATGTTAACATTTAATACAATGCCTTCAGGTAATTTATTCTTTAAAACACTTAAAGTAATATTTTTTACAAACTCTTTTGAATGCTTAAAATCTGCATCCCAATTATAATCTAATAATGAAAATCCTATTGCGGAAACCCCTTCAATACCAGCTTCTACAGCAGCACTCATTGTGCCAGAGTAAATTACATTTATTGAAGAATTTGAGCCATGATTGATTCCAGAAACACACAGGTCAGGCTTTTTATTTAAAATTTCGTTTACTGCAAGCTTGACACAATCTGCAGGAGTACCAGAACAACTATATTCTAATTGATCTCCATCATCAACATTGATGGGATTACAATATAAAGTTGAATCAACTGTTATGGCATGACCCATACCACTTTGCGGACTGTCAGGTGCAACAACAACCACATCTCCTATCTCATTCATAATTGAAATTAGAGTTCTAATTCCCGGTGCTGTAATACCATCATCGTTAGTAACAAGAATCAAAGGTTTTTCATTCATAGAAAATTTGTTTTAAAGCAAATCTACTATTTTTCATGTTAATCTAAATGATTATTGTTTAACATTTTGTTGTGAGGCAAAAAACATGAAAATTGCTATAATTGCATAAATATTTATATCATGAAAAATGTAAAAATTACGCTAGTTATTTTAATTTTTATAATGAGTATTTATACTGTTTTCGCTCAGGAAAATAAGAATGAAAACTGCGCCTGTTGTACAGAGGCTCATCAAGCTTTTGATTTTTGGGTTGGTGATTGGACTGTTTATGATAGTGAAGACAAGATAGTAGGCACAAATTCAATTCAAAAAGAATATGACAATTGTGTTTTGAAAGAGCAATGGAAATCTTCAGGTACGTCAAGAGGAACAAGTTATAATTACTATAATACAACTAACAAAACCTGGAATCAAGTGTGGGTAGATAATAGTGGCTTTAGTTTAGAACTAAAAGGAAATTATAAATCTAATAAAATGGTTTTAACTAGTGACCTTTTAACTAGTGAAAAAGGTAATTTTTACCATCGTATCACTTGGTTAAAAAATGAAGATGGATCAGTAACTCAAATCTGGGATTTATTATCAGAAAAACAAGAAAAAATGCGTGAAGTTTTTAAAGGATTATATAAAAAAAAGGTTAATTAACAAAAAAAATCAATAATTGGCACTATTTTAGTAGTTCCAACGTTGATTAATTGAATGAAAAGATTAGAAAGGTTTATGAAAAGAAATTATAAAATTGTAATACCACTAGTATTACTTGCTGGTATATTATTGAGTTTTCAAATTAAAAAGCACGCAGATCCTGAAAAAGATAAAATTTTAATTGGTCTTATCAGATATGCTCTGACTCAAGGACATTACGAGCCGCAAAATTTAGATGATGCTTTTTCTGAAACTGTTTATGAAGACTTTATAGATGGTTTAGATCCTACAAAAAGATTCTTTACGCAAGAAGATCTCAATCAGTTTTCATTTTATAAAGACAAAATTGATGACCAAATTAAAAACGAAGATTTGACTTTTTATAATACTGTTTATTCTCGTTTTGCAAGAAGGTTAAGAGAAGCACGAAGTTTTTATCCCGAAATTCTAAAAATTCCATTTGATTTTGGAATAGATGAAAGTTTGGATGTGGACTATGATTTAAAACCTTATGCGAAAAATGAGGTTGAGCTAATACAAAACTGGAGAAAGCAATTAAAGTTGAACACCGTAGCTCGATTACATAATAAATTTGAAATTGAAGAAGATAAAAAGAAGGAAGATTCAACATACGTGATGAAAACTTTTAAGCAATTAGAAGAAGAGGCAAGGGTAGCAACTATGAAGAGTACAGAAGATTTCTTCAACTTTATGGACGACTTAGATGATACTGATTGGTTTTCTGTTTTTATAAATAGTATCTCAGAAAGTTTTGATCCACACACTTCATATTTTGCTCCTAAAGTTAAAAAAAGATTTGATCAAGATATCGCTGGAAAACTAGAAGGTATTGGTGCTAGATTGCAGAAAAAAGAAGATTATACTACGGTTGTTGAATTAGTTTCTGGAGGTCCTGCCTGGAGAGCGGGTGAATTAGAAGTTGGTGATATTATTTTAAAAGTTGCACAAGCCGATGAAGAACCTTTAGACATAATAGGCATGCGTCTCGATGATGCTATTGAATTTATAAAAGGTAAAAAAGGTACTGAAGTTCGATTAACTGTTAAAAAAATAGATGGTTCAACTAAAATTATTTCAATTGTTAGAGATATTGTTGAACTTGAAGAAACATTTGCTAAAACAAGTATTGTAAAAAAAGAAGGGCGAACTTTCGGATTGATAAATCTTCCTAAATTTTATATTGATTTTAGTGAGCAGAATTTTAGGAATTCTGCAACAGATATGGCAAAAGAAGTTGAGCATATGAAGGCGCAAAATGTTGAAGGATTGTTAATTGACCTTAGAAATAATGGTGGAGGTTCTTTAGAAACTGCTATCGCTATTGCTGGTTTATTTATTGAAGAAGGACCAATAGTACAGGTAAAATACAAAGAAAGTAATCCGAAAATAAGAAATGATAAAGATGTGAAAATTCGTTGGAATAAGCCTTTAGTTGTTCTTGTAAATGAACTTTCTGCGTCTGCATCTGAAATTTTTGCAGCGGCAATGCAAGATTATAAAAGAGCTGTAATCATTGGAAGTAAACAAACTTTTGGTAAAGGTACTGTTCAAAATATATTGCCTCTAAATAACTATTTTAAATATGACAAAGATTTAGGTGCTCTAAAAATGACTATTCAAAAATTCTATCGTATTAATGGCGGATCCACACAACTTGAAGGTGTTGTGTCTGATGTTGCTATGCCAAATAGATATTCATATCTTGATATTGGTGAGCGTGATGAGAGTAATCCATTACCATGGGATAAAATTGAAAAAGCAAATTATAAAACTTGGGATAAGTATCAAAATTTTGATGATGCTGTAAATAATAGCAAAAAGAGAATTGCCAGCAATCCACAGTTTTTATTAATTGATAAAAATGCAAGATGGTTGAAAGAAGGTAGAGATGACACTACAATATATCTAAATTATAATGCTTATAAAAGTGGTTTAGAAAAGCGTGAGAATGAAGCCAAAGAATTTCAATCAATTTATGACTATAAAAGTAATCTTACTTTTGAGTCTCCTCTTTATGAGTTACCATTAATTAAAAAAGATTCCATTTTAGCTCAAAAACGTAAAGTTTGGCATAAAAATTTAAGCAAGGATATTTATGTAGAAGAAGCATTAAATGTTTTAGCAGAATTAAAAATAAAGCAACGACAATTAAAATTGGTTAAAAACTAATTTCTTTTTATAAAGGTGTCGAATTCACTTACACAATTAGCCCTGAAAAAGTTCAAAAAGAACCGTTCCGGGCTTTTTAGTTTTGTTTATATTGCTATTTGCGGAATTATAGCCGTATTTGCCTACTTATTTACTCCAGATGATTCTAGTAATGCCAATCAAATGCATTTAGAAATCCATTCTAAAAAACCCGGGTTCTCAGTACAAATGTTGACCATCCCATCACAAGAGATTAATCAACAATCTTTTTTTACAAAACTTTTTTTCGGTAAGCAAAATTCTAATATAGAAATTCCAATATCTGATTATAAAATAACAGACACACATCTAGAAATCACTCAATATAGTGAAGGTAGTATAGCTAAACAATCTAAAACATATCCACTAGTTAAATTCAATAATAAACCTCAAAATTTTATTCAACAAAAAAAATTTATTCTAGGTACAGATAAATACGGTAGAGATTTATTAAGTCGTATGTTAGTTGGCACTAGAATTTCCTTTTTTATAGGATTCATTGCAGTTTTTATTTCACTTATAATTGGTATAACAATTGGGTCAATTGCGGGTTATTTTGGCGGTAAAATTGACACCTTTATAATGTGGCTTATAAATATTACTTGGTCAATACCGACTCTCTTATTAGTTATTGCAATAACTTTGGCCTTAGGCAAAGGTTTTTGGCAAGTTTTCGTGGCTGTTGGTTTGACCATGTGGGTTGAGGTAGCTCGAGTTGTAAGAGGGCAAATAATGAGCACTAAAGAACAACAATATGTTGAAGCGGCCAAAGCGCTTGGCTTTTCGAATGCACGCATTATTTTTAAGCATATTTTACCCAATATTATGGCTCCTATCATTGTGATTTCTGCTGCCAACTTTGCTGCAGCGATACTTATTGAAAGCGGACTCAGTTTTTTAGGTATTGGTGCCCAACCACCAACGCCTTCTTGGGGAGCAATGATAAAAGATCATTACAGTTATATTATTTTAGGTAAAGCATATTTAGCCGTTATTCCAGGTTTAGCAATTATGAGTTTAGTTATGGCATTTATGCTTATTGGTAATGCATTACGTGATGCTCTAGATGTAAGAAACTGACATGGAATGTCATTTCGAAATGAGCATAGCGATTGAGAAATCTATAGATTAGCTTCGCTAAGTCATAAAATATGATTTTTAGATTTCTTGTTTACTCGAAATGACGTCCGATTTATCTTACCTTTGCAACCATTGTGTTAGCAGCTTTTAAAAAACATATTCAAACTAATTTTGCCTTTATAAAAGACAAAAAAATATTGCTGGGTATTTCTGGAGGCATTGATAGCGTGGTTCTTGCTCATTTATTTCGAAAT
>Ga0209344_10002547_pt1 | contig 20003 bp, 13 predicted proteins | sample Cruoilmetagenom6_FD_187293 | JGI IMG/M metagenome (GOLD analysis project Ga0209344, IMG submission 187293) | Oil polluted marine microbial communities from Coal Oil Point, Santa Barbara, California, USA - Santa Barbara Oil Seep Sample 6 (SPAdes)... | ecosystem: Environmental > Aquatic > Marine... | reverse complement strand
AGGTTTCGATCGAGCAGTTGACGGTCTCCATTGTGGAGGTCAAGAAAAGTGCAACGGGCGTGCACTATTTCTATACCGCTGATGGAGCAGCATGGCGGCAGAGTACCAGCGGCAGGTGGACGCAGAAGGCGCCTTTTGAGGCTGAGATAAAGACTGGCGTGATGGGTTCGTTTTTTCTCGTAAGCGAGAAAGGGAAGTCGGTGCGTGTAAAGCGTGTGCGGTAGTTGGGTGACCTGCCGTGAAGGTTGGTTTGTTCTGGTGGACGCACGTACAATCGTCCGATTGATGCAATCCAGACAAGAAACACATGCTTGAAGCTTATCTGAAGAACAAAACTCTGCGAGAGCTCGCAATCAGAACTCAAAACGATGCTGCGCAGGTTAAGCAGGACTCGGCCGCTTTTCTTGAAAACGACCCCGGCAATATACGTGCTCTGCTCATATTGGCGCGTAGTCACCTGCTTTGCGACGAGTTGAACGAAGCAAGAAACACCCTCGAATCCCTGTTGGCCATCGATCCGGGTCATGCGGCCGCCAAAACGGAACTGGCAACCATCCTGTTCAAGGAAGGTGATTATCGCGAGGCTATAAAGCTACTCGCAGAGGTGACGTCAACCAGGCCTGAGATTGCCGAAAACTGGGGCCTGCTGAGTGAGTGTCTGAGAGAGGACGGGCAAACAGACGCAAGTCAGGATGCGCTGCGACAGTTCGACATGATCAAGGCATTCAACGATAAGCTACACGCCGCCGAACAGGCATTTGCAGCGACTGATTTCCAGCAGTCCGACAGTCTGTGTCGTGAACTGCTGCAGTTGGTGCCCAATGAGGTCCGGACCCTCAGATTGCTATCCAGGATCGCCAGGCAATTCGGCCACTTTGAATTCAGTTCTGCAACGCTTGCCCGCTGTGTTGAAACGAGGCCGGACGATGTAGATCTTGGCCTTGAGTACGGATACTCATTGCTTGGCAGCAGGAAATATCAGGAAGCACTCAATCAGTGCCAGGAGCTTATCGAGCGAGCGCCCGAGCTTGTTGCCGCCTACGACCTCAAAGCGGAGCTTCTGTACAACCTGGGCCGGTATGAGGGCGCAATCGAAATCTATCGGGACCTGTTAGAGGTGCCGGAGAAACGTGCACTGCGTCTGTTGCACCTGGGCAAGGTACTAAAGACCGTTGGCGAGGTTGCAGAGGCAACGGCCTTCTATAAGCAAGCGGTCGAAACTGACTCGTCCTTGGGCCAGTCTTATTGGGAGCTGGCTGATCTGAAGACCTACCGGTTTGCAGAAGACGAGATCGAGTCGATGCGGCAAGAGCTCAAGTCTGACGAAACCTCACCCTTAGACAAGGCGCTCATCCAGTTTGCGCTAGGCAAAGCACTTGAAGATGCCCAACAGTATGATGAGAGCTTCGAGCACTACCAGGCAGCAAACAGCGGGTTTTCGAGTGTCAGGCCTTATCGCTATACCAGCCAGAATGTACGATTCATATCGTTTTTTACGGCAGAGTATTTCGCTTCCAGAAAGGTCGAAGGTCACGAAACCGACGCTGCTATTTTTGTTCTCGGTTTGCCGCGCAGCGGCTCAACACTGGTTGAACAGATTCTGTCGAGCCATAGCCAGGTCGATGCGACACAGGAGCTTGACGAGATTGTGTCCATCGCCAGGGCTCAGAATAATCCTGGTCAGCCGGAGCAGGGACAGTACCCTTATTCGATAGCGAGCCTGGGCGACAAGGAGGTCCAGGATCTCGCACAACAATATCTGGATTATGCGCAGCCTTACAGGCAACAAGCACCTTACTTTGTCGATAAGGCGCCCCATAATTTCCATCACATTGGTTTGATCAAGACGCTTTTCCCCAACGCGAAGATCATCGATATCCGGCGTAACCCGATGGCGAGCGGCTGGAGTCTGTACAGACAGTTCTTTGCGGACAGCTTCCAGTTCTCCTATGACCTGGAATCGATTGGCAAGTACTACAATGACTATATCGAGTTGATGAATCACTGGCACACAGTGCTACCGGGGCAAATACTGACGGTTAACTACGAAGATCTCGTAGCGGACTTGCCGGCTACGGTTGACACGATGTTGCAGCATTGCGGATTGGATTTTGAAGACGCCTGCCTGGACTTCCACTTGAACGATCGTGCCGTGGCAACGCCCAGCTCAGAGCAGGTTCGCCAGCCTCTTTACAAAGATGCGCTTGAGCACTGGAAGAACTACGAGATGTTTCTTGAGCCGCTAAAACAGACCATCCAGAATGACGAAGCGTCGGAAAACCACTAAACCTGGGAAGGCGCTTTCCAGCCAACAGCAAACTCGGCTACAACAAGCCATTCGTGCACATTCAACTGGAAACCTGGCACTGGCTGAAGCCGGCTACCGTGAGTTGCTTAGTGACAAGATCAGGAGCGCCGAACTGCATTGCAACCTGGCGCTGATTTGTGCGCAGACAGGGCGTCGCGATGAGGCCGATGTCCTCTGGAAGAAAGCACTCGCGATTGACCCTCGATCAGTTGATGCGCAAATGAACCTGGCTGACAGCTATCAACAGGCCGGCGACATCGAGCGAGCCGGCAAAATCTACAGACAGGTTATTGCGGACCACAAAGATTTCTATGTTGCGAAGTACATGCTAGCCAACGTATTGAAAGCAGAGGGAAAACTCGATAGTGCGTCCGCTTGCTATCAGCAGGTAATGGTTCAGGAACCCGGATATACGCAGGCGCATTTTTCGTACTCAAACATCCACAAATACAAGGACGCGTCCGATCCGCACATCAGTTCGATGCTTGAGTTACGGAAAAGAGCCGGCCTCCAAACTGAAAACAGGATCCACCTCGACTTTGCGCTGGCGAAGGCTTACGAAGATGTTGGTGACTACTCGCAGGCCTTCGACTGCCTGAAGTCAGGCAATGATCTCAGGTCCGAGGAGTTCAACTACGATATCGAAAGTGACAGGGCGCTTGTCGGGAGCATCATCAAGGCTTTCAGCAGAAAAGCCCTTTCGAACCTGCAAGTTAATGCCGAGTCTTCAGGCAGGCCGATATTCATTGTCGGCATGCCTCGATCAGGAACCTCACTCGTGGAAAAGATCCTGGCCAGTCACTCTGAGGTATACGGTGCTGGCGAGCTCGACTACATGTTTGCCCTGGGAACGAGTCAATTCCTGGGAGAATCAAACAACTTTCAATATCTGCCGCTGGACTCCTATTCGCCCAGTACATTTGAGGAAGTCGGCAAAGTGTATCTCGACAAAATAAAGTCACTGAACACCCGGGCTCACCGCGTCACAGACAAGATGCCTTTCAACATGATGATGGTTGGACTCATCAAGATCGCTTTGCCTAATGCGAAGATCATTCATTGCGTCAGAGATGCACGAGATACCTGTTTGTCTATCTTCAAGCAGAACTTCACGACAGGAAACTATCGGTTCGCCTATAACCTCAAGACTGTAGCTCAGTTTCATCATCTCTACGCGGGGCTGATGCAGCATTGGCATGAGGCGATACCCAACACGATCTATGACGTGAGCTATGAGGCGCTTACGCAGAATCCTGATGTCGAAATTCGCAAACTGCTGGCGGCCAGCGATCTGGAGTTTGAGGACCAGTGTTTAACTTTCGACAAGACCGAGGCAGTGGTCAAGACCGCAAGTGCCTTCCAGGTTCGACAGCCGATGTATACCAGTTCAGTCGGCTTGTGGGAGAAATACCAGAAGTTTCTCGGGCCCATGCTTGACGAGTTGCAGGGTAGTCAGGAGGAGGTCGCGTCCTGAATGTGAAGCGCAGCACTCAGTTCAGGAAATAATTTCGTACCGGGGTTGTTCCTCGTCAGCCACTCAAGACCATCATCCAGGTCTTTGCCGAAAAACTCTTCCAGTCGCTCGTACCGTTTCATTCTCTTTTCTTTGCTGAATCGTTGACCGTCGTTCTTTGCATCAATGAAGCGGTCATCGCTGTTGACGATCGCTTGTATTTCTTCAGATGAAATATCCAATTCCAGAAACACGTTGGCTGCTTGTAACACTTCCAGTGGGCTGCCGATCAAATCTTCCCCGTACAGGGAAGCCATTTCATTGGTCGGCGAATACTGCTGCAGCGCTTGTTCTGCCTGTTCCAGTTGCAGTCTCCAGAGTGTCATGATGACTCTCAGATCAGTCATGTGAATCGTGTGCGTCAACTGCAGGTTTGACAGATGCGGAAAATCACAACGCAACAGGTCAAACATCGATCTGATTGTCTGCTTGCCGCCTTCGCCCTTCCCAAGCGTGGACAGGACAAAATTCCTGGCATCGGTATAGAGCATAAGCGACTTGCTCGATGCCGTGACCTGCAGCAACTCAGGAATAATGTTGTTAACGGAATTGATGGGCTTGATGATCAGCTTTTCGGACTCGCTCGCATGTTTCTGCAGGAGTAGCAGGGCCAGTTTCGGAAAATGAGTGTAGTCCAGGCTCGTTGATCGGGATTGCCACTGCAGTCGTTTCGCGTTCGCTGCATCAAGCAGCAGCTGTGGTTCCCGTAGACTGACGCTTGTCCCTTCCACATCCAGACAGCGGGACAGGAATGTAGATGCACAATAGGCGGTGTGAAAAATGAACCGTGGCGGGCGGTCGCTCAGGGCCTGGTTCGGCGAATTCGCCAGGTCGACCAGCTCGGCAAGAGGCACTTCAATGAGCTGCCGGCTTGAGTCTATGTACTCTCTCTTGAGACTGCTGACCCCACGAATCTCGTCGCGTTCTATCGGCAGATATCCGACGGTTTCGGTCTGGAAATCGAATCGATACGCGAGGTAGTTTGGATTGCTTATCAGGTCATTCACGAGCAATGCTGGTCAATCTGTAAGGGACTGCCGTTCCTCCCAGGGTTCGTCGCGGTTGGCCAGGTCATAGAGGGTCTCCGCATGCTGAATCAGCTTGTTCGAGAAGTCCTGCATCTTTTCGTCCGGCTTGTCGCCGGCGCCTTTGACCTGTGGGTGATTCAAGAGTCGATCGGCGTCCATCTGCCATTTCATGGAGAAGTGTTTTGCCACGTCCCTGGGCGTGGTCGCCAGGGATCCTGCAATGTAGTCCGAAATCAATTTGTCGACAGATAGCGTCCAGATGAAGTCGTGTTCCTTGGTGACTCCCCAGACCTTGGCCATGAGCATCTGATTAGGGACCATCCAGACCGGGGCAGCCTGGACCGCCTCACCGGTAACCGCCTTGAGTCGAATCATCTCCTTGACCACATTGTCCAGCAAATGTGTGTACCAGGATTTCAGCGCCTCCGCTTCAGCGTCAGCCTTTGATTCAGTCATTTTGTTCTCCCGAACTGCCATCTCTCCAATGGGCGCTAAAGTAACATATCGAGGTCATATTCCAAACGGGCATAAGACAGTCGCGTTTTGTGCGTCGTTTGTTGCAACGAAAATGCCGCCCTTCGCATCTAAAGGTCCATGAATCTTACCGACCTGAGTACCAGGCAGTGGCCCTCGGTGGCCGCTGCCGTCGCCCTCGTTGCGCTATTCGGCCTCACCTCAATTGCGTCGCTGCCCATTCAGCTGCTGCCGACGATCGAGGAACCACAAATCTCTGTGGCCAACTTCTGGCGTGCCGCGGCACCTGAGGAGATGGAGGCCAACATTGTCGAGCCGCAGGAAAACGTTCTGCGGAACACGCCTGGCGTCACTAACATCAACTCCTTCATCGGTCGCGGTGCGGGGTTCGTAAACCTGACGTTCGATGTCGGTACGGACATCCAGACAGCCAAGCTCGACGTCATCAACAACCTGACACAAGCGCCGCCACGGCCGGGCGATGCGCTCGAGCCCCAGGTTAATGTCGGTGGTGGCGGACAGACGCCCGGCGCAGCATCCCTGTTAATTCGTGTGCTGCCGGACAATCCAAATCGGGAACTCTCGGACTACCAGAAACTCATCGAGGATCATGTTCAGCCACGCCTAACTCGAATTCCCGGTGTTTCGCAGGTCAACCTGCAGGGCGAACAGCCACGGGAACTGCACATCACGTTTGATTCCTACCGGGCTGCGGCCCTCGGTGTCGAGGTCAATGACATTATCGCCACGGTCTCTCGAGCTACCGACAGTTCCGGCGGATTCGCTGACGTAGGCAGGCGCCAGTACACGGTGCGTTTCGTCGGCAAGTTTGAGCCGGAACAGCTGAATGAGCTTATTGTCGGCGCGAGCAACGATCGGCCGATTTATCTCAGCGAGGTAGCCGACGTTGACATCGTGCCACGCAAGCAGGACGGCTTCACGCTACGCAATGGCTACCCGGCCTATTACATCACGGTCCAGAGAGAGTACGACGCAAACACGGTGACGATTCTCGACGAGGTCAACAAAGCGATAGTCGAGCTCAATGAAAACGTTCTGCACAACGCAGGTCTGGAAATGGACCTCAGTTTTGACGCGTCCATCCACATTCGTCGTGCCATTTCACTAGTGCGCAGCAACCTGGGTATCGGCTTGTTGCTTGCTATCGGTATCTTGTATTTTCTGATGCGTAGCCGGCGAGCGACCTTTCTTGTCACGGCTACGGTTCCGCTGTCTGTACTTGTCGCATTCGTCGCCCTGCGACTGTTCGATAAATCACTGAATGTGATTTCACTGGCGGGTCTCGCATTTGCAGTTGGACTCGTCATGGACGCTGCGATCGTTACGCTTGAGAATATCGTCCGCTGTCGGCAGAGCGGCCTGAGCCAGAAGGAAGCCGTTGCGAAGGGGACGCGTCAGATAACGGGCGCGCTGTTCGCATCGACGGTGACGAGTGTCGCAATCTTCGTTCCGGTTCTGTTCATGAAAGGCATGGAGGGGCAATTGTTCCAGGACCTGGCGTTGACGATTGCCGTTGCTGTATCCGCATCATTCTTCATAGCGATAACCGTGCTGCCGGTCGCAGCGAACTTCCTTCTCAAGAAAGAGGACGATGACCCACTGGTTCAGTGGTGGGACCGTATCACCAGCCTGGTGATGCGCCTGACTCGCACGCCCGCCATGTGCTGGGGCTGGATTGGCGGCATCCTTGGTGCCTCGGTACTGGTCATCGTGTTGCTGGTGCCGAAAGCGAATCTTCTGCCGCAGGCACCGTCGGACTCCCTGAACGCATTCTTCGCCATGCCACCTGGCGGCACCATCGAAATGGTCGAGGAGGAGATCGCCGGGACCATCGTCGAGAGATTACGTCCCTATATGGAGCACGAACAGCAACCGCATATACGCGGCTACAATCTCTCGTCCTTCGGGACGTTCAATGCACTGTTTATCTACCCGCAGGATCCCAACCGGATCGAGGAGATGATCGAGATCGTCCGCGACCAGGTCCTTGTCGACCTGCCGGACACGCAGGCATTCGTGCAGCGCTCATCGCTGCTCAACTTCGGGTTCGACGGTGGCCGCAGCATCAACCTGGATATTCAGGGATCCGACATCAATGCGCTGTCAGACATGGCGATGCAGGCGATGCCCATGATCAACGAGGCCATACCGGGTGCCCAGGTGCGGCCATTCCCGGGCCTTCAAATTGCGGAACCGGAGTTGCAGCTCGTGCCCAATGATCGCCGGATTACTGCCGCGGGTCTCGATCGCGCTGCTGTTGCCAACATTGTGCGCGCAATGACCAGTGGGACGTTTGTCGGCGAGTACTTTGATGGCAATGACCGCATGGACATGATTCTGAAAGGGCCGACGTGGAATTCACCCGAGGAGCTGGCTGCTGTGCCGATCGCCACACCGCTCGCAGGCATTCAAAGTATCGGCGAACTGACAGAAATTCGGCGGACCGTCGGACCGACGCAACTGATTCGCGTAAATGGGCAGAGGACACTGACACTCCAGGTAACTCCGCCGCCCGAGATGACCGTGCAGGAAGCGTTGGATACATTGCGAGACGTTGTTAGTCCGCAGCTGCGTGAGTCTATTCCGGACAACGTCAGTTTCGCTTATCGAGGTACGGCAGATCGGCTCGAAGGAGCATTCAGCACAATGAAAGTGAACCTCGCGATCGCTGCCATGGTGCTGTTCCTCGTGCTCGCTGCCATGTTCCGGTCGCTGCGCGACGGGGCACTGGTGATGCTGTCGATGCCGCTTGCCGTCGCCGGTGGCGTTGTTGCACTTCGTGTCCTTAACTTGTTCACAACGCAGGCAATGGACCTGCTGACGACGATCGGTTTCCTGATCTTGCTCGGTCTTGTCGTCAACAACGCAATCCTGCTTGTTATGCAGACGCGCACTGCACAGAAAAACGGGCTGGAGCAGGGCGAGGCAGTTGCCAACGCGGTCCGTGTACGAGCCCGGCCGATTTACATGAGTACACTTACAAGCATTTTCGGCATGCTGCCGCTGATGCTTGTTCCAGGCGTCGGCTCACAGATTTACCGGGGACTCGCTACCGTCATTATCGGTGGCATGTTTGTCAGCGCCGTATTTACACTAATCCTGATGCCCAGCATCCTGCGGTTACCGCCACTCGTTGGCCGGGTGCGCGGGACTGCCGGTGTGCAGGCTTCCAAGGGAGCTATCGCAGATGCGTAAGAAAACAACAATCATAATCGCGTGCTGTCTTCTGTCCGGTGCAGCGCTTGCCCAGCAGGAGGTACCCGCGAAAGTTGTACAGGTTGCCAGTGTAGAACGGAAGGAGATAGCGCCGACAGTCGCCGTACCTGGAACGATTTACAGCCGCAACGACGTGCAGGTTACGGCTGGCGTTACCGGCCTGCTCCTGATGGTGGCTGAGCCGGGCACGGTAGTGCAGGCAGGCGAAGCTGTCGCACGTATCGACAGGCGACCGCTGGAATTGCAGCGTGCGGAGCAAGAGGCATTGTTGCGACGCGCAGAAATAAACGTTCGGCAGCTCGAGAGCCAGCTGCGCCGTCAGCGCGAGCTGCAGAACTCGGACCTCGTGTCTGAATTCGAGCTCGAGCAGACCGAGGCGAACCGTGATCTCGCGCTCAGCGACGCCGACATTACGCGGGTTCGCATACGGCAGATAGAAGACCAGATCAGACGTGCCGACGTGCGTGCTCCATTTACAGGTGTCGTCACCGGCCGTGTACATCGCGGTGGTGAGGATGTCGCTCGAGGTGAGGCGCTCGCACAACTTACCGATATCCGTAATCTGGAGGTGCGGGCCTTCGTGCCCCTCAAGCATCTACCGCGCACGATTGTCGGCGACACGATCAATGTGTTTGCGACCAATGCCGTCTACGAGGGACGAATTCGCGCGCTGGTCCCGACCGGGGACATTCGATCCCAGACATTCGAAGCGAGAATTGACTTGCCCACTTCGGCGACAGACAGTTGGACCGTTGGTCAACTCGTCAGCGTGGCGGTGCCCATACGTGCCACAGAGATGGCCCTGGCCGTACCTCGTGACGCACTGGTCCTCAGGCACAATGGTTCGTTTGTGTTTCGTATCAACGATGACAATGCCGCCGAGCAGGTGGCCGTGATTCTCGGCGATTCGTCGGGCGACATGGTCGCCGTCGAAGGTGCGTTGCAGGAGGGTGATCGAGTTGCCATCCGCGGTGCGGAAAACCTGACCGATGGCGCCGCGACGAAAATCATGCTCTCTCAGAGTACGCCGAAGGCGACAAGCCAGGACGGCTAAGTCGAGTCTTTGGCAGTACCCGGCCAAAGGTCTATTCTGGAGCCTGTGAGTACCCGTCTGGCAACTGTTCTATCCGTAGCGTTCCTGCTGTATTGCGGGCAAGCGCTGGCAGACGGCGCACTCTCGCCCAACATTCGAATCACGAGCGAACATCTGGATTACTCCCTTCAGTACCGCGTGTACTCACCAGGATTACCCGATGCTGAAGATCTACCGACCATCTACATCACGGACGGCCAGTGGTACCTTCAGCCTGGCGACATGGTGAGCACTCTCGATCGTGAAATCGCGGCAAAGAATATCGATCCGGTTGTCGCGGTGTTCATTGATAGCCGAAACCCCGACGAGCTGTCTGAGAATCGCCGGAACCAGGAATTCATGTGCAACCAGCGCTACGTGGCCTTTGTCACTCAGGAATTGATTCCTGCAATAGCCGCGACGTACCCGGTTAGCGAAAACAGGCGTCATCGTGTCATTGCCGGCGTGTCATTCGGCGGGCTCAACGCCGCCTGCTTCGGCCTGATGGCCCCGGACTGGTTTGGCGGGATCGGCATGCAGTCACCGGCGAGTGACGAACACCTGAAAGTCCTGAATAAGCTGTACGAGGAGAACGAGCGCACCCCGGTAAGCATGTTCTTCTCTGTCGGCACGCGACGAGACAACACGAAGGCCGCCCGCCGTTTCCATGAAACGCTGAAACGAAAAGCTTATCCAGTCAACTACATCGAAGTTCCATTTGGGCACGAGTGGGCCAACTGGCGACCGTTGATTGATGACCTGCTAAGCACGTTCTTTGCAACAGACCAATAGGTGCGTTCCTGCCTGGTTCGTGCGGGGGGATCACTCGCCGCGGCGCGGAATCTCCTCGTTCAGCATCAACGCACGCACGAAGCGCACCGGCGGTGAACCGTACGACAATGCCTGATCGTGATAACGCCGCAGGGTGAACTCGTCGCCCCATAATGCCTCGACGGCCGCACGCATCTCGATGTGCTCCTGGAATCCCACGAAATAAGTCGATAGTTGTGCGGAAGTCAGTTGGGCGCGTACCCACTTGCCGGCGGCTTCCCTTTCCTCCTGGAAGCCGCCCTCGACCATGAGCTTCATGGCCGCCTCTTGCGACATGCCGTCGACATGGATCGCGGAGTCAATGATGGCGTTGGTGACAGCGCGCAGGTACCACTTGAGCGTAATCAATCGTTGCAGGGGATCGTTATCCTGGTACCCCTCATCGATCATCATGCCCTCGGCGTATACCGCCCAACCTTCAACGAAGGGTCCGGAGTAGAGCACGCTGCGCAATATTGATGGATAACGATTGCTCAATGCGATCTGCAGGTAGTGCCCTGGAACGCCTTCGTGAATCGTCAGGTCCTGCAGAGAATAGAGATTGTACTCGCGCAGGAATGACTCGACCTGCTCGTCCGTCCAGCTATCAGGCAGCGGGGCAACCGCATAAAACGCCGGCTGGTCGCGATCGAGCGCTCCGGGTGGGTCAAGGTAAGCAACGGATACGCCGCGCTGAAACTCGGGCATGATAATGATCTCGACCGGTTCGTCAGGCATCGTGACCAGGTTGTGCTCGACGACGAAGTCGGTGGCCTCCTGCAACTGGCCTCTTGCCACCTCGACGATGCCGTCCCGCGGCGGCAGCTCGCGATATGCCTCCTCAAGTGCGGCGCGAATGATCGCCTGTTTGTAGGCTTCGTCGGGGTCGTCAGGGAAGGCCGTCATCGGGTGCGTCTGCAAGTAGACCTCTTTGGCGACCGCGTACATCTTTCCGCGTACGCTCTCGTACTCATGCTCTGCTCTTGCCGTGATTTCCTTGCGAGACAGGGGCGAATTCAGTGCAAACGCGAGCTTCGTATCATAGCGTTCGGCGCCGATACGGAAATCGCCGTTGGCGCGCGGCAGCAGCTCTTCTTCGAGCCAGGTTTGGTGGTCGGCAAGTGCATTCTTGGACGTCTCTATGGCGGCGTTGAGGCGTGCCTGCTGCTCGCTCGTGAGATCCTCCATGTGCGGCACGATCATGAATTCAATGATCGAGTTGAGACCCGCGTTCTGGGCGATGGCCGTCTCTGCGTGAATTTTCGGCACGCGATCTGCAACCAGCTCGCCACGGGCCTGTTCGAGGAAGCGCGGGACTTGCTCGAGCCTCGATGCTGCGGACATCAATCGTTCCTCAAGCGGCGCGAAATCTCGTGATAGAAGGCTATAGATCGAGCCACCCGAAATGTTGACGTAGTACAACGGATTCCAGGCCCATTCCTGTAACACCTGCCGGGACCAGATATTGGACTCGATTTCGTGAAGCAGCAGTTCTGCATCGACCTGGTTCGCCCTGGAAAGCTCGTCACGATCGAGGGCGAGAAGCACGGTTCTGTACTCCTGCAGCAACGCGAGGCCTTCCGCCCGGGCATCCGCGTCAACCTGGTCGAGTTCCCCGTCCGCGCTGTGATCGCCGATCATGGTCGCAATAACGGGCGAGAAATTGCTGAGTTCGCTGATGTACTCGTCGGCGAGATTCTGGAACGCCTCATCGGTCGGCGTTCCGGCGTAAGCACTAACAGCCAGCAGGCTGGCGAGAAAAGCGCATGCGGTTCGATTCACGGGAAATCCTCGGTGTGATCATTGTGCGGCTGACCTTAGCACGGTCGCATCAGCCCTGTACTATCAGGGAATGCCGAGATTTCTCACCACCTTAGGTCTCTTGTTTGCCTCGACTGCGTTGTGGGCTGAGCCGGTACCTGCATGGCTTCTGCGGCTGCCCGAATCGACCCCAACGGTGTTTATTGCCGAGACATCATCATCGGCTTTTCATCGCTTCGACAGAACAACGCACGGTGTGACGAAAATTCGTGAGGACTACATGTCCATTGGTCAGGCTGGGATCGGCAAGGAGCGCTCCGGGGATCGCCGTACGCCGCTCGGGATCTACTTTGTGACCGAGCAGCTCGATACCACCCGGCTGCATGAGAAATATGGCGTTACCGCGTTTCCGCTCGATTATCCGAATGCGTGGGACCGGCGCCGGGGGCGAACAGGGGACGGGATATGGGTTCACGGCGTCGATCGGGCCGGCGGCATTCGGCCGGCGCTGGATACCGATGGCTGCATCGCATTGCCAAACGAACGACTGCTGGAGCTTGAGCAGAGTTTCACACCGAACATAACACCCGTGCTGATCGCCACCGAGATGGCCTGGACAGACGCGACAGCCCTTGCCGAGGTTCGCGATGCACTGGAGGCTGCCGTGGCCGACTGGGCCGACAGCCTGGAACGGGGTGACATGTTCTCCTGGCTGTCGCTTTACGACGAGACTTTTGAGCACTGGGGTATGAACAAGGCCGAGTGGTCAGCATTCAGCCTGAAAACGGTGGGCAAACGAGCCATCAGCGATGTGACAGCGCGTGAGTTGCTACTGCTTGGAGACCCGTTTGAAGACGGGTTGTACCTGAGTCGATTCCGTCTCGAGATCAGCGAGGGGGATGCGCGCAAGGTCGTTTCCATGCGCCGAATGTACTGGCGCCGCTCAGAGAGCGGCGCCTTCAGGATCGTTGCCGAGGATAGTGGCTAGCGGAGGCCTTCACGCACCGTGAGTTCGTCAATGAGCTCGATCAATTCGTCGTAGCCGCCGGCGTCGGCTGCACTCGTACGGTATTTGCCATTCACGACGATGGCCGGAACGGCAGAGATACCGTAGCGGCGAACCAGGTCGCCACCCTGACGCAGTCGTGTGTTCACTTCGAACGAATTCCAGGCCTTGTTGAAATCGTCTTCCGACACACCGTAGCGTGAGAACAGTCGCAGGATTGCTGTCTGCGACGTCAGGCGGTTGCCGCGCTGGTGAAATTCCGTGAAGACGGCCTCGTGAAAACCGGCGGCATCCTTGAGTGTGCCGTTTCGACCGAGGACATCCTGAGTGTAGTAAATTTGTGCATGCAGGACAGCGGCCTGGTTCCACGTCGCGGGAAGTCGTACGAAACGCACTGCCGGGTTTTTCCCGGCCGCCCACTTGATCATGTAGGGTTCCAGCGTGAAACAGTGCGGGCAGCTGTACATGAAGGACTCTGCCACTTCGATCTTGTCAGCGCCGCCTACGGTTGGCTGGGTCGGGACCAGGCGGAAGTAGTGCTGGCCTTCCTTGTATTTCCACTCGCGTGCCGGCGCCTCAATATTGTCGGCTACCGCGAGAACAATGGGCTCATCCTCGGGTTCTTCCACTGCTGCGGATTCCTGGACTACCTCGAGGGTTTCACTCGCGGTTTCTTCTGTTGCCGCTTCCTCGGTTACTACCTCGGGTGCCGGCGCTTCAACGGCCGCAGCCTCTTCGACGGCTGGTTCTGGCTGCTCTTCCTTGCTGCATGCTGCCATCGCAAGGAGCAGGGCGGCGCCCCAGATAAGATGCTTCTTCATAGTGTCTTCCTGAATTCTGATGAGATGCCTATCTCAGACCCTGCACGTACGAAGAAAGTGCCGCAATATCGTCACTGCTCAGGCGATTGGCGATGTCGCGCATGATGCTGGTCTTGCCGTCCGTCGTGCGCGTACCCGAGGCGTAATCGTTGAGCTGCTTGGCAGTGTAGGTAGCGTGCTGTCCCTGCAGAGCCGGGTATTTGGCAGCCGGGTTGCCGCGCCCTGTTGGGCCGTGGCAGGCCAGGCAGGCAGATACGCCGGTTTCGCTGTTGCCGCCGCGATAGAGCGCTTCACCACGAGCAACGGATTTCGCATCCGCGACCGATTGTGCTGCGGCCGGCAGGCTCTCGAAATACACCGCCAGGTCCGCAATATCTTCGTCGCTAAGCAGCATGGCCTGGCTGGCCATAACCGGGTCCTTGCGCGCGCCGTCTTTAGCGTCAGGGCTCATGCCATCTCTGAAGGCCTTGAGCTGAGCCTGTAAATAGGGGGCATTCTGGCCGGCGATATTTGGCCACAGTGCGTTGGCGCTGTTGCCTTCAGCACCATGGCATGCCGTACAGGTGATGGCCTTGGCCTTACCGGCATCGGCGGATCCATCGACCAGGCTTTCTGCCTGAACCTGGGAAGCGACAAGTGCCAGACCGGCCATCGCGAATAGCGGAGCGAGCTTGATTATCATAGTGTCTAACCGTTACTTTCCTGCGCCGGCCGAGGCCGCCGCTTCATGAATTTCCAAAAAGCCAGATTCGTCGCTTGAGTCGCACCGGGATGGGTGCCGGGTTGGAAGGCGGCGGACCGCCTTGCTGCGTGACCCCGGACCGGTCAAACTTGTCGCCCGCTCCCGTACTCAGCAAGCGCGAATTATACACACAATCAACCGGGCGTACCCATGTCGCAATACCCACAAGCTGCCTTCATAAAGAGCGCCAACGCACCGTCCCAGTTCGTTCAGGACGAGGGCGCCGAGGTGGCTTTCGCCGGTCGTTCCAATGCCGGCAAATCGAGCGCAATCAATGTAATCGTGAATCGCCGCCAGTTCGCCCGTACCAGCAAGACGCCTGGCCGCACCCGGCTCGTGAATTTCTTCTCCCTGCGTGACGACAAGCGTCTCGTGGATCTGCCCGGCTACGGGTTCGCCAAGGTCGCCGATAAGCTGCGCCATCACTGGGCAGACCTCATGGCTGACTATTTCGAGGGCCGCAAGAGCCTGGCCGGCATGTTCCTGATCGTGGATATCCGCCGGCAGTTAACCGCCTTTGACCGGCAGATGCTGGCCTTCGGCGACTCGGTCGGGCTCCCGGTCCATGTGCTGTTGACCAAGACGGACAAACTCAAGCGAGGGCAGGCGGCCAAGGCCCTGCTGGAGGTACGGCGTGATCTGGGGGATATGGCGACCGTACAGCACTTCTCGGCCCTTGATCGCCAGGGCGAAGTCGAGGCTCGCAGCAAACTCGAGGAGTTCCTGGCCCTGGAACGCGAACAATAAAAAGCCCCGAAGCACATTCGTGCCCCGGGGCCAGAAGAAGCAACAGGCTTGGGGTTACCGTGTTGCGCGCCTGCTTAGGGAGGTAAACAGGGGAGTGAATTACTCACTCAATTACTTAGAGCGGCTTGGCCCAATAGAGTTCCCCGCTCCAGCTAACTAATTGAAAGGTCAGGATATTTAGTCTGGAATCAATCTAAATCACCTGTCCCGGCAGCAACGCGAAATCAGGTAGTCTCACACGCCTCGCGTGTTCGATTGTTAGTGCGTAGTTCGATCAATTTGCCAGCTGGGCTATGGATTCGGCAACGCTTTCCGAGTCGTCGCAATGCAAGCCCGGGGCAGGCCTTCCCAAAAATGTCGTTTAGCTTACTACCGTAACTGTGACATGGCGGGTCTGCGCAGCAATTATATCAAAGTAAGATTACGAGCTTCGATACGCCGACAGAACGGTGAGAATGCGCACGTGATGGAGAAATCAACGACAATTCGACTTGGTGCCTTGCTCGCTCTATTGGCTGGGCTTGCCTGGTTCAAATTTTCCTATGAGCCGACCTACGAAGCTACGAAAGAGCCGTATGACCGAATACTCGGAGATTTGGCCAGACCTGAGGATATCTCGTTTCGTAATAACGAACGCATCGACCCCGCGAACATGCATGGGATCGAAAGAGACACGTGGGACGCGCCACAATCGGCCTGGTTGCAGCACGAACGGCAAGTTGCCGAATCAATTCTTGCCTCCTCCGAAGTCGATCTTCTTATTGTTCCCGTTCAGGGTGACAAGAACGCATTTGATCCGATTGAACGCTCCCTGATTACTCGGCTCGTCAGTCAAAGCCTGGCCGACGAGAAGAGTTTCGTGGTCGCCAATCCATCGACTGTTATGCGGTACTTTGGCATGAATAGATCGCAGTACCCGATCGAGGAGGTGAATACGCTTGCGCGCAAGGTACGCGCAAGAATCGTTCTCGTTATGGAGTCGGAACACGACCGCAATGGTCGGTGGTACCTCAAGGCGACGAAATACAACAGCTATGAAAACAAGATCACCGGTTCCAGAGTCTGGACGGACCTCTCGTACTCGGCAGAATACCCTCCGGTCTTCTCCGTTGCGGGGATCATTGACGAGGTGGCGGAATTCGCGAGCGGTAAAGACTCGAGAGTTTCGGCGAGTAGGGCGCGCTTCGATCCAGATGGATTCAAGTTTCCAGACTCTTTCGACCAATTGGCGGAACAGTCGCGCGTCTCACCAATCTACGCGGCCGCATACTTGCAGCTCGTTGCGATGCTGCATCCCGGAGGAGCGTATAACGACGTCCGAAACCAACTATTTGCACGGTCACTCGTTGAGTTGGAGAAAGCCTCGCCGAGCTCTTCCTATCATAGGTACTTCAAGGCGCGCGCACTCGCCTATCTGGACAGGAGGGTATCAGCAGTCGGTGTGTTAACAGAGCCACTTAATCGGCACGAGGCTGCACTTCTTGCCGCACTCAACGGCAATCTCCCCGCGCTTAGAGAATACGTAACGAATTCAGGCACGACTCCACTGGATTTCATGGCGCTCAAGGACATGCAGTTTGTGGAAGCGAAATATGCGGACAGGCTGGACAGGGACTACGTAGAGAACTTCACGGATGACAACCCGTCCTGGGCACCGTTTATTTACCGATCCCTCCTGGAGTATGAAGACTGGGCCAATTCGTCCGCGGCAATTCCAAAGATGGGTTTGGAAGAACTCGTCCCGGTTGATGGCGATTCTCTTGAGACATTCATCGAGGGCAAGGCTGTCATCGGCGAATACGCCGAGGAACTTGATTTGGTGCGTTTGTTATGGCGTCACATTGACGAAAGCCTGACACCAGAGCGACTGCTGAGGCTCAGGGACATCGAATACCACACCGTATTGACTGAAGTCGACATAGCAGAGCTGGCAAAATCAATCGCGATTGCTGATCATCTGAAAGAGATTAGCGAAGACCTGGACCAGCGCAAAACTCCCGAGCGGGCGTTGCAGAAGATTGCCGAGTTCGATCCGCTTTTCTCGGGCCATCCAGAGGTGACTTTTGCCAAAGCGCGCGCACTGGAGGCGCAAAGGCGCAAGGTTGGGGGTGCAGAACAGGAAAACTTGCACCGACAGTATATCGAGGCCAGGTTGAATGGTTTCTCGTGGTCCGGGACATTGTCGCCTTACGGGACCATTGTTGCGAGCCACTATCGGTCGTCCTTAGGTGAAGCGTCGATCAGGATCAAGAGACATCGGCCAGGCGGGCCGTTTATGAATTACTCACGTCGCTACTTCGAGTGGCCTCGAGGGGCGGCATGGTTCGATGTGACCTTGCCTCGAGATTCTAATCAGGATGGGGTGCTCGAAGAGTGTCTTGGCGTCACGTGGACTCGTTTTGGGTGTCTCGCGAGCCAGATACAAAGGGAGTCTGCTTCCAGCCCCGATCCCGACAAAGTTCGAAGAGAGTGGCTGGCGAAGTACTCGAACCGATTTATCGGCCACCCGGGAAGACCCGAATTCGAAGTGACTCTTGCCAGGCGGTCCGGAGACGGTGACGCTGAACTCAGGTTGCTGCAGGCGCAGGTCGAATCCGGGAGCCGCGATTGGACTATTTATGAGGTACTGGGGCGCATCTACAAGTTGCGCGGAGACCATGAAGCCGCCCAAGATGTATGGCTGTCGTATCCGGGGTTCACGAGCGACGATGGGCGAGTGTCGGTTGGTGACTCCCACAACGCCGACTTTGTCGCATCACAGTTCTACTGGATTGGGCAGCATGAATTGGCGATACCGTTACTGAAAATCGCCGCCGGAAGTGGCACCGGTTCGGCGGGCAGCATGAACTCTGCCGAGAGATTGGCGTTGATCGCGGGAGATCTTGACGCCGCCATTAGCTGGTCGGGCGAACGCGTCAGGCGATACCAGAACACCTATGGTGCCAGAGATCTAATCCAGTTGCTTCATGTCATGGGCGATTCAGACTTAGCGTGGAGATTGTTCGCCCAGTTCCGTGTGTCGCAGAGAAATCCCGAAATCTGGTCCGGCGCATTGGTCGGGCATCGCATTGAGTCAGCAAGTACGGAGTCAATCGCGGAATGGATTAGCGAGCTAGCAGCACCCAGAGAATCGCTGGAGCGTGCGCGAGCTAGCCAGGTAACGGTGGACCTCGGGCCGCGCTACTTGTTTTTGGCAGGGACTATGGACAGGGTGCCGGAGACGGATTTTCCGACCCTGGTCGCCGATGCGCATGCACGGCCAAAGGGTAGCTACCAGAATGTAAAGCGCCCGACCAACACCGATGGCGATGCGTCCGCGGCGGACTATTCGCGCGTTTCCGGCAAAGGTATGAGCTTCCATCATGACCCCCTGTTGCCGAATCCAGCGAACGACCAGATTGTCGAGAATGGTACTGAGGTCGAATATCGATACGAAATGCTGGCGCAAGCAATGTCGGCATTCCTGAATGGCGATCACAAGGATTCTTATCGAGAGTTTAATCGCACTGCGTATTTGTACTATTTGGACGAGTTCCTTTCGTATTTCGTATTCAGCGCCGCTGAGCTGGGTCGATCGAAACATTTATCCGATGTGATTGAGGCAAGACGGATCAATTACCAGTTGCGCAGGAAAGATACGCGGTTGGGCGCGGGAGAGCTCGGAGAGTTTTTCGATGAATACCTGGCACTTGCCGTCCTGGCCGCATTTGGTGGCCAGCATGAGGAGGCGGTCCGGTATCTGAACCTCGCATTGAACGATCGCCCGTTTCTCAAGGGACGATCAATTTACCCGATGTACCAGATCGTTGACCTAGCCGACAGGCTGTTCGAAAAAACCGGTACGCCTCAATATCGTGACCTTGCGCTTGAACTGAGTCGCAGGCATACGGTCGTGTTGCCGATGTATGCGTGGGCCTACTTCGTGGTGGCAAAGCACAGTGACGCAAGGATAGAGCGCATCAAAGCAGTCGCATCAGGACTGAAGCTCGATCCACTGTCGGAGCGCGGAAGACATCTGCCGAAAGATTTGCTTGAGGAGGGACGAGAATTTCTTGAGGAATTCGGCCCGCCGTACTTGAGTCGTTCAGCGGACGATCTACCCCAAACGACATAGGCGCTCAGCTACGTGACTGAGATCGTCGCGGGAAAATGCATTCCCGAATCCATAGCCGAGCTGGCACATTGACAAAAACACGTGTCAGCAGCTGAAAGGGCGAGGCGTGTGAGGGAATGCATATTTCCGCGGCTCTTGGGCTCCGGGTCAGTGCGCTTCATCCCAATTTTCGCCAATGCCCACATCAACCTTCAACGCTACATCCAGTTCCGCCGCCCCATTCATCAGCTCCGTCACCCTCTTCGTCACGTCGTCAACCTCACCGGACCGCACCTCGAACACCAGTTCATCGTGTACCTGCATGATCATTCGTGCTCCCGGCTGCTCTTCCTGCAACCAGGCGTGCACCGAGATCATGGCGCGTTTGATG
>Ga0209344_10002546_pt1 | contig 20004 bp, 17 predicted proteins | sample Cruoilmetagenom6_FD_187293 | JGI IMG/M metagenome (GOLD analysis project Ga0209344, IMG submission 187293) | Oil polluted marine microbial communities from Coal Oil Point, Santa Barbara, California, USA - Santa Barbara Oil Seep Sample 6 (SPAdes)... | ecosystem: Environmental > Aquatic > Marine... | reverse complement strand
TTTCGCATATCTTGTTTTATGTGATTAGAGTATTGAAATGTAAGCTGACGGTCAATGGGTATTTCTTCTGGTATCAATTCAGGATAGCTTTCAACACACACATATGGATCAAATTTTGTTTTATCAATTCCATTAAATAAGGACAATAAAACATATTGACTTCCCGCTGTTTTAAAGTTTGGAATAGTATATAAAACTTTGATACGTTTACCCATTTCTTTGGGTTTTACTCCACATCGCCAAAGTAAGCAACATACTAACTGAATGTGAATACTGTACCGCATTCCGTGTTTTAAAAGCATTATAAAATCTTGCCACTAAGGGTTTTGAGATAAAAGCGTTAAATTGTGAATTAAAAATATGATCTTGTAACTGCTCATCGTTTTCCCTCCCTAAAAATTGCAGTTCCCAGTTGCGTTGTATATACGGATTTCCCAATTTGCTTTTTACAGTTCTTTTCAATTTATTACTTATTCTATACGGTAAATTGTTTGGTGCTTTATTTTTTTCAAAGTTATACAAATTAAACGGCCGTTGCGCTTGCCACATTATAGCTGCTAATTCCGGGTTTTGTTGTTTTATATAGGCTATTTGTAGTTTTCGGTCTGCTAGATACTCCTCGGGTACAGAGCAAATAAACCGGCACATACGGTCGTCATAGTAAGGCACGGTAATAGGATTTGTAGCTTCAAAAACTGAAAGATTCACAGATGTCCAGCGAGGAGCCCAATATAGGCTTTTAAAGGCCCGTAGTTTTGCGCTGGGGTTATCTATATTGATTGCATTGAGCAACGTTACAATCCGTTCGCGCAAATACGCTTCAAAATCTCCTTCTAAATCCCATTCTTGCCATAGGGCTTGGGCTAGTTCCATGCCTCCTTTTTTTATAATTTTCTTGAATAGTACTTCAGGTAGTTGTTTGTTTGTTATGGTTTCAGGTGCCCCTCGATCAAACAATACATCGCCCCAATGCCCTAAGGAGAACACTCCTTTCATTTTTTCTAATTCGTCCAAAATTGCCATTTGGCGAGGATGTGTAAAATCGGAATAACACTTATTTAAAGTTGCCAGTTTCTCAATATTAGACCACAAGTAACCAGGGGGAATCGTAAAATCCTTAAAATCAAATCCGCTTGCAGTAGCTATCTGTTTTGCTATCTTATTCTCAGGATACCCACCTTTAAAGGAGTAGCTATAAGAGGTTACGGGATTATTCATTTTTGATAGGGCCACTGCTTGTGTCCTACTATCTAAACCACCCGAAAGGGGTAATATAACAGGTTTATCCTTTGCTTGCTCTGTAACAATCTGTTCAAAAAGAGAAGTAAACTCTTGTAACGCTGTTTTAAAAGAGATTTCCTTTGGGCTATAGTGCCATTTAAAATAGGGTGTACTTTCTACCAAATAGCCATCCGCATCGAATGTATGTTTTGAAGAGGGAGTTAGCACCTTTTTGTTTTTCCAATAGGTATCGGTATCTAATAAGAATCCCGTAGCTACAAAAATGCAAATAGCTTTTTTATCCAGTTCGTTTGGAGCAACTACACTTGCAAATTTTTGGCGTGTAGGAAGTATGGGGGTTTTACAAGTCTGCATAGCGATTTCGAAGATAGGGAAAATTCGTGAGTAGTGAGTGTTGAGCTTTTGGTTGCTAGTAAAAAAATTATAACAAATCTAACTAACCAAGAGTCCAATAATCTAAAAAAAGAAAGTTTCTCATTTCTTGATTGCGTTGCTTTTTTCCACTACCCTTTTATATAAACCAATCATACCTTCAATCATCTGCGCTTCATTGTGCTGTTTTTCTACTTTTTTACGAGCTGCTCGTCTAACTGATACAATTTCATTCTCAGACAAGTTGGTGAAATTTAGAATTCCTTCGGCCATCGCTGTAGGATTTCGTATCGGAATCATCCAGCCATTAACACCATGTTCTATTAATTCTGGCACTCCTCCACAATTTGTACTGAGTACCGGCAATCCCACAGCCATGGCCTCTACCACTACATTGGGCAAGCCTTCTTCTAGACTGGGCATTAGGAGTAATGAAGCATCGCACATCTTTTTAAAGACGGTCGTTTGTGGCAATCGATTTTCAAGGGTAACGCTATTGTGCAGTCCCAAATCATGAATTAAAAACTGCAACTCTTCATCGCCCTTCCCTCCAATGATAGTATAATGAAAAGCTAGCCCTTGTTCTTTTAATAATTTACATGCCTGTAAAGCATAATCATACCCTTTCACCCAATGTGGTCTCCCTATAGAAAGCAACTGGATAGGTTGTAATACCTTATATGTTGAATGAAAACTAATTTGGTTTATTGCTACACCCGTATAGATAATACTATCTATTTTACTTGGTGATTCCCAAACTTTATCTCCGTTGATAGAAATGGCTTTTGAAACGGAATGAAATCCATTAATATGTGGAAACCAAGTTTTTAAGTAGTTAAAATTCTCTTGATCTACAAAAGGGCGCACATTACTGTGAAACCCTCTTTGACTCAAGACCACGGGTGTTTTTTTTTCTAATAATATAGATTCAAACCAAGGAATAACAGAAGGCCATTGCATATGGATTACATCCGGTACAATCGTTTGTATAGTAAAATCTAAGTTTTGTTGCTGTAATGCTTTTCGTTCCCCCTGCACCAATCTTTTTAGGGTAGATAACAAAAAGCTAATTTTCTTTGTGCGGAATACCTTGCCTAAGGTAGTGATTGCAAAACGCCATTTATTTTGATTGCTTCCCAATGAAATATAGCGTACCCCTGGTATAGGTTGTGATAACCTTTCGTTGAACCCCAAAATAAAAACTTGATGCTCTTGTACCAATCCTTTCGCCAATCGGTTTATAAAAGGAGTGGTTTTAAAGCTACCATCGAAGATTATTATTTTTAGTGGTTTCCCCATTGTATTGTAATGTAAATCAAGCCAAGCTTTTATATAATTCATTAATCGACTCCCCTACGTTTTCCCAGTTTAATTCCAACGATTGTTTTCTAGATAGCTCGCCCATCTTAGTCAAGCGGGTTTGATTTTTTAGTACTGCTACTGTTTCATTTAAAAGCCGTTTACTATTTCCACTATCAATTAAAATATTTGAGGTGTTTTTCAAATAAGCTACATTCCCCCCAACATTATTAGTTATAATAGGAAGACCGCAAGCCATTGCCTCCAAAATAGAGTTACATGCCGTACTGTTTAACATGGGCAAATATAATACCGTGGCTTCTTGATACAATTTCCGTAATTGAACATCATTTACATTGGCCCAAATATCTAAACACGTATGAGGTTTAACCTTTGAAGCATAGGCCGGATGGACAACCACTTGAACTTGAAGGCTTTTTATTTTTTTAGCTAAAAGAGGAACAGTAGCGTTTAATGTTTCAAAATCACGAAGGTGTTGCCCTACAAATAATAATTTAGTTCCCTTTTTCTCAGTCGTATTTGGAATAAAAAATCGGGTATCTACTCCGTGTGGAATATATGTAACGTTCTCTAACCGCAACCAATCTTTTAAAAAATCGACTTGGTTGTCCCCCACTGCAATAGCAGCATCCAATTGTTGTAAAGCTACCGGATTAGAAATAGTTTGTTTTAAAATTTCAGGCGGTTTGTGAAACGTAGCACAAAACTTTGTGTTTGGAAATTTCTTTTTTAAAAAACCTAGGTGTCTTATATCCCGCTCACCATTTAAAAAATGAACCACATTCTTTTCATTTTTAGTTTTTTGAAGCAATCGATATAGCTCAACAGTCTTTAACACACTTCCTACATTGTAATTACCTTTGTCTTTACTATATAGTCCTGCAATTATTTTTGCAATTTTAAATGGAAATTGAGTCCTACCATATACCACCTTTGCACCTATAAAATCAATCAATCTCCCATACCCTGAATTTTCAGCATGGTGTGGGGATCGGTGATGGATTAGAAATATATTCACTATTATGACAATGGTTTTTGTAACATGTGTTCTAAGATACGTTTTGTATTTTGAAGGGGATGTACGTGCATTTCAAAATAAGCACGGGCATTTTTTGAGAGCATTTTTACTTTTTCTGGATTACCCAAAAGGTCTTTACAAATTGATATACACTCTTCATTGTTAGAATAAAACATAATATTTTTACCGTGTTCCAATGGTTCTGGTAGTTCAGCATCTATTTTTTGAGCTACAATGCATTTACCTTGAGATAAGTATTCGGCTAATTTTCTTGCTGGCGAGTTTTGAAGACCATTGGTATAAATACAAATCGCAGATTTCTTTATTAAAGCTACATACGATTCTGGATCTGTTGGAAGATTAGTTAAGCAATCTGCATAATATTTATTAGATATTTCTCCAGGAACAATCCCTCCTAAAAATTCATTTTTCAATTCTTTTTTTAATAGACGGATTAATGAGCTTCTTACGGTATGGACTTTTTTAACATCTTCATCATTAATTTGAGGAAAACAACGGACTTGGTAAAATACCTTTAACTGTACGTCATTTGAAGTGTTTTCTAACTTATCTAAGGATCTACCTTGAGTAACATACCGCCTATGTCGAGCAGAAAAACGAACGACCTTTTGAAATCTCTTAAAAAAATTTCTGTCCATCTTTAGATGAAGATTCAAGTTTGCTAAAAAATGAGCTGTTTTTAGGGTTCGCCAATATTTTCTGTGAATGCTTTGTACCCCTAAGGTCAATCCCATAGGAAATACCTTTTTTTGAAATTCAGGGCTCAAGCTATCAATATCTTTAGAGACATAATTTCGTTTAAATACAAAGTCGCAATTTTCTAGAGCAAATTGAGAAAAGAAATGCGAAATATCATATAAATCTGTTGCAAAATAGTACTCTTTATTTGCAACATGATCAATAAGCTTATAGTAAGAAGTTTTTTGTTGTGGATTACTGCTTGTTATTGTCTTTCCAGTTTTCGTATTGACTCTCCCTAACTTTTTGGAAATATCGATTTTAACTTTGCAATGTATCAAGCCAATATTTTCAAGCCCGAATAAACCTGATTGTATATAAGAGGAATGGTTTAAGTCCTGCGGGGTATAAATTATAACAGTATAGTTTGGCTTCATCTTACAAATTAACGAAAAACTTGGTGTATTGAAGCACGTAAGGCATTTTCTGTTTGGGCTAGACTCCACTTTTTCTCTACTTGTAGCCGAGCATTTTGACCTAATACATTTTGTTGCTCCAAAGACTGGGTATATTCTAAAATGTGTTCTTTAAATAGCTCTTTAGTTGTTAATAGTCCATTATAGTTATTTATAATTATTTCATCCGGACCTCCAGCTCCTTTTAAAGCAGCAACCGGAGTTCCACATGCCATCGCTTCCACTAGCACCATTCCAAACGATTCATGGATGCTAGGCAACAATAAAAGGTTCGCCTTTTGATAATAGGGCACTAAGTGCTTTTGTTCCACTGTTCCTACAAAACTTACATAATCTGTAATCTCCAATTGATTGGCTAGTTCTTTCAATTCTGAAAAATAGACAGTATCACTTACAGGTCCCACAATGGTTAGGGTTGCTTTTTTTTCTTGGTTTTTAAGGAGGTACGCGAGTGTTTCTATACAAATTTCTATTTGTTTTAATCGGGATATGCGACCTACAAAGAGTAATTCAACTACACTCGATTTTTTTTCTTTGGGTTTAAAAACCGACGTGTCAATCCCCAATGGCATTATTTGTATAGATAAGTCTTTAAAAAGGGATGTTTTTTGTAATTCTTTTTTTTGAACTTCAGTATGTACAATAATATGGTGTGCTTGTTTATAATATCTGGCTGCTTCTTGATGAGTTGAAATATGAATGCCCCCCATCATCGCTATATACGGCTTGTCTTTTTTAACCAGCATGTTTGCAAGCCTAAAGCAATACCGGCTTCCGTGGCCAGACATATTGATGATGGTAACATCTGGAGTAGTAACATACGTGTCCCAATAGTGAAAAAGTGACTGTTGTTTGCGCCACTGATGTCTTTTTTTAAAAAGTGGATTTGTAATAGGCCAAAAATGTTTTGTTATCCCCTTTATTTTTTTAGTAAACGGTAACAGACTGCCTGTAAAATAATCCATAGAAACGACAAAACCTTTATCTTGTAATGCTAGCAACGCCTTTTCATGAGGTTTGCTGTGCGAAAAAAAAAGATCTTTCTCACTTAGGCCAATGGCTTTGGCGGAGAAAGGATGGAGAAGGGAGATTGTTTTCAAATTATGCAAGTCTAATAGGATTAACTATTTTTTCCTTTTTATATTTATTCAGCTTCGCCATAATTTTTATTCTAAGTTTGGAAGGCGTTTTCAATACCAAAGTATCACTATAATTTTGAAAATTAGAGTCATTAAGTACATATTTATTATAGATTTTAAGATCATTTCGGTTGTTCTCTTCAACCTTTATTTTTTGACTTTCTGATAAATCTGAATATTTTAGATAATTTGGATTATGTTTTCTTTGATTTTTTTGTTCAGACTTTCCAATAAATTTCATATTTAAAACATCTTGAAGATAGTTTAATGACTTATTATATTCATTCGTATTTCCAATAAAGTAAAAATTGGCAAGTAGCATTGCGGCGTGTTTATAATCATTTTCGCCTGTAATCTTCTTAGTCATAAAATCATAATAAAATTCATTTTTTAAAAATTCGTCTATTGAATTTACCCAACCTGTATCTTTTAAATGATTGTATTGCGATATATAACGTTCCAAGGGGTTTCTTAAAAAGGTAATTCTTTTTGATGACGGCAAGAACTCAAGATATGGCCTTACGTTATGTCCTCCAATACCAGAGGGGCAATAACGCATTATTCTTTTATATTGCTCAAAAGTTAAATCATTTCTTTTTTCATTACCCCCATAATAATTCTTTGTTATATGAATATATCTCGGATAGGTTAAACCGAGAATTTCGTTAAAAGAAGTTCCTGCACATTTTTCTATATGGGTAAATAGAAACATTTAAAGCTTTTTAAGTTTTCTTTTAACCCGCTTTATAAGACTTTTGAATTTCATTTTTTTGATTCTTCTATATTCCCTTAGATAGTATCCATCGAAAAAATTCTTAACGCCATTCAACATTTTGACAAAACCGGAATGCGGCTGATAGTGTATTCCTGTACAACTAATATAAAATTGCGATGGATTATCCTGAAATTTTATCTCACTATATTTCATAGTTCGTTTCCAATTGATAAAATGCAGGTACATCACTTCATCTACCGGTTCTCCATTTTTAAGCTCCAATATCTTGCCGTCTTTCCAAAGCCATTTATCTAAATAATATTCTTGGTGGGAATCGCGACCATTTTCTTGGTTACAAAGTATGGTGGGCCAAAACACTTTTGGAGCATCGGTGTTGTTCAATTGGGAACGCAAATGTTTGGTAAGCACCTGTTCTTCCGTCCACATGTATTTCTGTTGTCGTATTAAATAATCATAGTCTGGAATGGTCTTATAATAATTGTTTAACCAATCTACATTTCGAAAAATTGTGAAATGACCTGATAATGCTTCTTTACGACTTGATATAATATCGTAAGAGGAAAGCATTTCATTGGTCACAAATTTCCTAATATCTCCCCAAACGATATCCGCATCACAAAAACCCCAAAAATCATAGTCTTTTATGTATTCTTGAAATATTTTTCCATAGGCAGGGCGGATGTCACAAAGTTTACGTGGGGTCAGTGGCACCTCTGTTTCTAAAACAGCATTAATTTTTACATTGAGATCATGTAGTGTAGTTGGAATAAAGCGAACATTTGATGGATATTCAGTTGGTATTTGGCAATCAGTCACAAACAACCAATTTATTGTTTGGTTTTTTGCTATGGAAATTAAATAAGCATCAAACCAAAAAGGCCATTTTCCAATGTAAGGAATTATTAAAACTATACTTTTCACTGTTTTTTTGGTTTTATTACGTCAAAGCCACGGTTTGTGGTAAAGTTATATATTAAATAAACTGGAAATATCGCCACGGATTTATGATGTATTTTTCTAAAAAAATTATAATGTCTGAATATTGTATCTAAATCTTTGCGCTGTATTAAACTTTTATACATTTTTCTACCTTGACGTTCTGCCCGTGCCACCAAAATCGAATTATCCGCGTGTCTATCCCTCATCAATTTATACAGGTAAATCAACGATTCCACTTGTTTTACATTTCCTTTTGAAGTTTGTTTTGAAATAGAGTCTTGTCCCTCTCTGTAATAGCTAAGGGGTATCTCCATAAAACAATACGTAAGTGATTGTTCAAAAAGACGTGTAAAAAATTCATATTCTTGTGCTTTATGCAGCTTTTCATCAAAACGAAGCGAACCTATTACCAACCGTTTTACCATAACATCATTAGTGATAACTGGTTTTTTACCTAAAATATAATCCACATAAAAGTCGGCACTTTTAAAAGTTTCTACTTCTGGCTTTGCTGACAACACATAATTTTCATCCGTGGTATGTGTAGCTATTATTATATCAGCCTCGCGTAAAAGCGCATATTTTATTTTAATTTTCAATTTTTCAGGATGCATCAAATCATCACTGTCAAACCATTGAATATAATCCCCTTTGCTTTTTTCAAAGCCATAGTTTCTGCAAGCATTGGCGCCTTTTGGTTTTTCCGAAGGACGTTCAAAAAAAGCAAATCGGTTATCTTTCTTCCGATACTGTTTTAAAAGTTCTTGCGTGTGGTCTTCACTCCCATCATCCACCACAATACACTCCCAGTTTTGATAGGTTTGCGCCAAGATTGAATCTAACGTTTCGCCAATAAGGTGAGCGCGATTATAAGTAGGAATAATAATGCTGACCAGCGGTTGCATAGTAATTATTTAGTTGGGGGCTAAGATAATAAAAAATGGGAGGAGCGCTTGGAGTCCACTACAGATAAATTGGCACCGAGTTTTACCCCACACCAATTACCAACTCCTCACTCAAACTTCCCACTCCCAACTACCAACTCCCAACTACCAACTCCCAACTACCAACTACCAACTCCCAACTACCAACTCCCAACTCCCAACTCCCAACTACCTCTCGCCTATTGCCTACTGCCTATTGCCTACTGCCTAATGCCTACTGCCTATTGCCTACTACCCACTACCCACTCCTCACTAACAAAAAAAGAGACTGCGTTCCCACAACCTCTTTTCTAATAAACTTGAATTAATCCTTTGAGCGCTTCTTCTTTTTCTTTCGCTTCATACGATAGGTACGGAAAGGTTTTGAAAGTTTATTTAAAATATAAGACACGACAAAACTAACAACGGCACCCAAAGTAGCTAAAAAAATGGTTCTCACTATATCATCATAAGCTACCATCGCGAATGTCGATACCAAGGTTCCACTCGCCGTACCCATCACAATAGGAGAGTCTTTAAATCCCATCATCTTTCTTTTTCAAAGGGGCTACTGGTTTTTTATCATCTGCAACTACCGCTTGGCTCACCGCTGTTACCACCGTACCGGCAACAGTAGCATAGGTAGCTATAGATACTAATGTAGCCGGGATGGTAATAGGAGCCGCTAAAATAGCTCCTCCTCCAGCCACGAGTGCCATTCCTATATTTCTAAGAATTTTAAAAAATGTTGGAGTGGGCTTTTTATATCGATCTACTAGATTCATTTTTGTTTGATTTAATAATTATACGTAGTGGTTCGCCTCTTTCTATAGCGCGTTGGCATAGAGCAATTATTTTTTCTGCTACTATTTTAGAATAAACCCCTCTACCAATACCCGTAAGATGGCTCACCGGAGCCAAACACCCTTCCAACTCTTGTTTTGCATTATTGGCGGGGTGGATAAGGATAAATGTTCTATTAGGCACATTACAAAGCATCAGGTGATGGCCGAACCGTTTGGACCATCTGGGTTGTATACTATACGTGCCTTCGGGAATACATGATACCTTTCGTTGGTTTTCCTTCCAAGGCAATTCAATCATAAAACAAATAAAGTTGCCATTGATAGTGAGGGTACTATTGGTACCCCCACTGTAATAGGAACGGTTCACTATCAATTCCATACTAGACATCAGCTACCATGAGTACCGACAAAGCGTTGAAAGCTCCATTGTTCAACGCATACTGTTCGCCATTTACCTCTTGATAAAATTCAATGCTCATCACCAACAGTACTGGATAGGCAGTACCAGCAGTTAAGGAGGCCGTTAATGTGGTAGCCGCTACATCCGGACTAGTATAGGGTAATACCCCCATATCTTCTTCACTGTACACAAAAGATTTGTTTACAAAGTCAAGTTCTGTAGCACCAAACGCTAGTTTAAAATGAGTAGTCCCCTGGGGGGCTACAATACCAATAGTAGGGCTAAAGGTTTCCAAATCTAGGGTAGCTTCTCCGGTGACCCTATCAAAAGCAGGAGTGTAAGCGCCAAAAAAAGTAGTACTTAGCTTCCCGTTGTTGTTAAACTCAAACCCATTAAGTAAGGTAAGTTCACCTTCATCCAGATTGCGCTCGCCTCGTTTGCTAACGGGGTCTGTTTTAACGATTGCCAACAATTGTGTGGTAAGCCTACTCACCACTCTAGAGTCTTTTGCATGTTGCAGCAAGGTGCGTAAGGCAGTACGAATTAATTTCCCCCCTTTGCCTGCCCGTCCAAACTCTGAATTGTTTTCACGGGTACGCGCGAAGGCCGGGTCTTTAAGGATTTTGTCTTTGTCCACTCCACCCTTTGCGCGAGCAAGATGTCCATCTTGACTTTTGTAAAAGGAAATGTCATCGATAGTTCCTTTTAATTTGATAATTCCAGCTTGTTTTGCCATAATAAAAAATTTTAAGTTCTCGACAAATCAATGTATATTTGAGAATAATACCCAATCACACGTTCCGTTTTGGCCGTATTGACCGATGCTACCGAAGATTGTTACTTCCGCCGGACACCGTACGCGCCTGTATTCTAAAAATTAAACGGATTGTGTATGAAAACCCAACGCCTTTGTATTTACCCAAAAGACATCCAACGGATAACCGGAAAAAGTGAACGTTCTGCGCGCCGCTTATTAGCGAACGTAAAAGAGTACTTTGGAAAACAACCCCATCACCTCATTTCAGCTGAAGAATTCGCCGAATACACAGGCCTAGACCCAGCACTAATCTCCGAATATTTAACCGATTAGTCAAATCCTAGACCTCAACTAAAAAAAACAACACAAAGAATTCCCCCCTCGAGGGGGGCTAAGGGGGGTGTATTTCCCAAAACAGATACCGGATAACCCAAAACCGAACTGATAACCGATAACTGAAAACTGATAACCCAAAACCGAAAACTGAAACAGTCACTTCGAGTGAATGGCTGAGACTCCCAAGGATCAGCCATTAGTATCGAGAAGCCCAAACCCATCCTAAAAATAGATAGAAAGAGTCATTTTAAAACCCACAACTTCCAACTTCCAACTTCCAACTTCCAACTTCCAACTTCCAACTTCCAACTTCCAACTTCCAACTTCCAACTACCAACTGCACACTGAATACTAAACAAAGACACCGGCTCCTGTCACTTCGAGTGAATGGCTGAGACTCCCAAGGATCAGCCATTTGTATCGAGAAGCCGAGACCCATCCTAAAAATAGATAGAAATAGTCATTTTAAAACCCACAACTTCCAACTTCCAACTACCAACTTCCATCTTCCAACTTCCAACTTCCAACTTCCAACTACCATCTTCCAACTTCCAACTACCAACTTCCAACTTCCAACTACCAACTACCAACTTCCAACTACCAACTTCCAACTGCACACTGAATACTAAACAAAGACACCGGCTCCTGTCACTTCGAGTGATTTTTGGAGCGAGAGTGGAAAAAATTGTATCGAGAACTCCTTCCCTTACTAGGGGAAGGTGCTATCCAGCGAAGCGAAGATCGCGGAAGGGGGCTACTACTTTAAGCATTAAAAAAGGTATAACAGCCGAAAAAAATTCTTTTGCTATACCTCTAATCACACTTTCCTATTGCAAATATGAGACCTCTTATTAAATGTATTTCACAAGGTTTCACAACTTGGGTAAGCTTTTATAACCAGCAACAAAGTAATTGTCTGGTTGAGCGCAGTCGAAACCTCCTTTATCCCAACTATGAATTCTCCACTTTAATTAATCCCGAGTCCTGTTTCTTATATCCTGCATCCTCTAGCAAAACGGTCTTACACCTTTGTCAGACACGATTGTAAAAAGAAACTTTATTATACCCTTTCCGTTTCCTCAATACGCTCAATAAGGCACTCTTTAAGAGTATCTAATAACTTCGTCCTACTGTTTTTTCGATCTTGAATTTCCAAGTAAGTACGGTAGTAATCACTTATAGTAATATTAAATACATGCTGGATACTAGTTGCTATTTGCTTAATGGTAGCGTGTCCATTATTACATACCTCAGCAGCGTGTAGCGCATAGATTAACTCTACCAAATCTACTTTACTGGCCGTCCATATAAGTTGCGGACCATAAGCAGGAACTCCTCCTCTTTTAATATCCTGTAGTTCGTGCTGTATTCTATCTACAAGCAAATTATAGGCGATAAATGTAGCCGTGATGGTATCATAACCAGTTGAAAAGACAGGGTCGGTATGAGAAGTAAGAGCTTGCTTTTCCCAAGATAGTACAGCTGGATTTCTAACAAAATACTCGCCATCCCGATCGTTTCGTTTTCTTTTAAGGTAACGATATAGACTTCGGTTTTCTCTAAAATAGTTCTTACACGTTTGTATCGTTTCTTTCAGATATGCCTTTTGTACAGTCGTATTTTCCATGGGTTTGTTGAGCTCCACTTCGGCTAAATAAAGGTACATAAGAAGTTTTCCCATCACTGTAGGTTTTATATATTTAAAAAAATAAATTTCTTCGGCCTGATTAGAAAAATCATGCGTAAGAACATGCGTTCGTAACTCTTCTAAGGTTTCCCTACAAATAGGAAGAGCCTTTTCTATTTCAGTTAGTACCTCCATACATTCGTTTTGCACGTTGGCTAATTGTTCTTCAAAATCGGCAACCATCTTGGTATAGGTCGTATTCATAAGTAGGTTTTTTAAAAACTATTCGTTAGGCAGTAACGAAAATAGCAGGGTTTCCCACACGCCTTTTCGTATATACCCTTACTTTTCGTATGGTAAAACCGTACTACCGTATTCGCAAATCCCACTATTATTCCTATCGTAAATCGTGAACTGTGAATACCCTTCTTATACTTACCAAAAATGAGCAGCTGCTATGTCAATTACAAAGACTTAGCAAGCAATATGAAGTATTTACAGGTGCTGTAATTAGCCTAATTGGTTCGGACTATATCGTACCCTAGACAATAAACCATGTTACCATGGTCTGTATTGATATAGAGTCTTGGGATAGCACTTCAGCTAAAGTACTCCCCTATTTACAAAAACTAGCCCCATCCATCCCACTTGTTGGTTTAACCCAGAACATAATGGGTATCCCCGCCTCCCTCTACCCTATTTTAAGTGGTACTATTCGCACCCCTACCAATTTATTCAAGATACTACACACGCGCGTTTATCGTAAACGTACAGCTATACAGTTTGACGACGGTATAGTCCCCATTGCATCTAAAAAAGAAAGCTATTTTTTACGAACCGCTGAGATTGTCTACCTCCAAGCCGATGATCACAGTGTAGATATGCACTTGACAGATGGTACCATTATTCCCATCTTCAACACGCTACGCCACTTTGAACAGTCCCTGCCCAAGCCTTTTTATAGAATTCAACGAAGTTATATGGTAAATGCATTTCATGTAAAACGCATTCAGTATATAAAAAAAAGACTATACGTCCGTAACTTGGCAACCATCCTCCCCTTTTCAAAAACATATCTCCCCAATTTGCAACACATCGAACAATGGCTACGTACCTATATGAACCGATTAAGTTAGAAAGTTTCTCTTTGCTGTGGGTGTGCATTGTCACACTGTATTCTATAAACATCGGGATAAACCTTTTTAAAATTTAACAACTGTCGTCATGTTATTATTTTGGCTACAAGGCCGTGTAGCAATTAAATACTACTCACTGTGTCATACCTTTATCATACTTTTCTAAGGTTAAACTGAGTTTTTTTTAGTAGGATGTTCACAAAGCTTACACAAGAAGGGGCTGGGAGTAGTAAGTAAAAAATAGCAAATTACTACAATATCTAAAGGGTATTGCTCTAAAACCTGACTGCTCTAATATTGCTATACCAAAGGTTTTACAATACTATTATAATTAATAAAAAAATCCCCTTATAATAGCTATGGACAATTAGAGGGCCCTAAAACTAAGATCCCAATGATTTTCACTCATTTTACAAACCACAATTTCCTATAGCACTAAACCGATTAGATTTGCTAATGTCTTTTCCCCATGAAATTACAAATTATAATAATACAAGACATCAAGTAGGAATAGCATAGTGTATAGTGCAAAATTTGAAACCTGTATTACATTAATATACATAGGAAAAAGATAAAACAAACAATAGATTTCATTTTAAAAAAAACTTGATAATATGGTTATCGACAACCTCATCAAGAGCCTTTTTTTTATATATAACGACTTCTTCTCACCACCCACGCTGTTTAAACCGCAACAAAATAGCGACTAGAAGATATTCCTGCTATACGTTGTCTATATAATGTCTATATTAAATAATAGTAATATAAAATCATTTGCCGTAACATTGTCTCAAACAATTAATAATTTTTGAAAACAAGTATATGAAAAAAGCAATACACATGTCGATTGTAGCAATTCTATTTATATGGAGCGCTACACTTTTTGCACAATGTCCGCCACCCGACAACTCAGCGGGGGTTAACAATTTTACTACGCAGACAGAAATTGACAACTACATTCTCAATTACCCTAACTGTACAGAATTGACTGTTTTTGTCAATATTTATGATGAAGAAGGCACCACTGATCCTATAACCAATCTGAACGGTTTGGCAAATTTAGAGCGAATTGACGGAAGCATTAAAATCTTTGAAACGTCTCAGCTAACCGATTTAACTGGGTTAAGTGGATTAACAGAGATAACTAGAGGAGTAACAATATATGACAATACTGCATTACAATCTTTAAATGGGCTAGATAACCTTGTCGGTATTGGGACAGGAAGTAGCTACAATGCTTTAAGCATATATAATAATTCAGCATTGCTAGATATTAATGCTTTGAATCAAGTTAATCAAGGTTTATTAAACAGTGTATCAGTTAATGACAACCCCTTATTGACAAGTTTATCGGGATTAGACAATTTCTCTATTGATTCATCTACCCCTTTTCCATATTTAAAAATTTTAAATAATCCCATGCTTTCTATATGTGATGTAGAAAGTGTATGTACCTACATTTCAGAGGGAGGTGTCGCTCAAATATCTGGCAATGCAGTGGGATGTGAAGACCTCGCTGAAGTAACTTCTCGATGCCAAGTATCCTTTCCAAACTGTCCAGAAAATAATGTACTGCTTACCACCCAAGCTGAGATCGATCAGTTTATCATTGATTACCCAAATTGTGCGGTAATTCCAGGAACCTTGACAATTAATGATACAGGGACCGATCCCATTGTAAATTTAAACGGTCTACAAAACATTGAAACCATCTATGGATTAGCCGTTAAAAATACAACCCTAACTGACTTTAGTGGATTAAACACACTAGAGTTCATCGATGGTACTATAGAAATTGATAATATATCTGAAAGTGACATTACCTTTTTAAATGGTTTTGAGGAAATTGGCGGGGGCATTATCCTTTCCAATAATACAGCACTGACCGATTTAAATGGTTTCAGTACCCTAACACATATTGACGGGCCTATTGAAATCACTAATAACGATGCGTTAACAACCCTATCAGGCCTGGATAGCATTGTAGCTAATACCATTACCAATCTAATTATAGAAGATAATGACGTACTGTCTACGTGTAATATGGATGTTATTTGTATTTATTTAGCCAATGGTTTTCCGGCAACAATTTCAAATAATGATACAGGGTGTGATACCATTACGCAAGTGGAAGGTACCTGTGACACGGCAGAATGCCCGCCGAGCGACGTGACGTTTTTAACCCAAGCTGAACTGGATTATTTTGCACTGCAATACCCCAATTGTACCCAGCTTAGCGGGAATGTAACCATTGGTGATTCACCTAATGACATTACTAGCCTACAACCATTGCAAAATATTACAACTATTAACGGCTATTTATCTATTGAGAATACAGCAATTACGAACTTTGATGGTTTACACAATTTGGAAACTGTTACAGGTAGTTGGATAAATATTAGCAGAAATGACAATATCACTAATATGCAAGGTTTTGACAGTTTAGCGTCTGTTTCTGTAGAATTGATTGTCTATCTAAACAGCAATTTAGAAACTTTAACGGGACTAGAAAGCCTTACCACCTTAGGAAGTGTGAATATACAGAATAACAATTTGTTGATAAATTTAGATGGACTTCACAACATTGGGGACTTAATATCTACAGGAAACGCTGATGCCATAAGTATTTATGGTAATGATAGTTTACAGAATATTGATGCCCTTTCGGGTGTTACGTATACTGATAAATCTGTAAAAATCCAAAACAACGCTGTCTTGCAAGATATTTCTGGTTTGAGCAATCTTGTTCAAATTGGTAGCTCTTCAGATTTTTCTTTCCTGCGTATTCAAGACAATCATACGTTAACAACACTTAATCTTGAAAGTTTAGAGACAGTAAATGGTAAGATTGATTTATTTACAAATAACGGTTTGGAAAACCTAGATGGGCTTTCTTCACTCAATTCAGTATGGGGGCTTACGATTGAAGGTAATATTGCCTTAGAGAATATTGAGGGATTGAGCAATCTTTCCAATGCGGTACAGCCCGGTTTTGAAGTCCAAGTTTTTGAAATTAAGCACAATTTGGCTTTGACTAGTTTAGTGGGTCTGGAGAATGTAACTAAAGTAGGGAGGTTAGAAATAGGTGGTAATAGTTCACTTATAAGCTTTGAAGGTTTAGATAATTTAGAGGAAGTGGGACAGGGTTTTGTACTTAGAGAAAACCCTTTAATTACCGACTTAACCGGTTTAGAAAACCTCTCGCAAATAGGGGTATGGCCACATGGGGCTCCCGTACCGTTTTTAATATGGGATCACGCAGCATTGACCAATGTAGAGGCTTTATCTAATCTTATAAGCCTTAACAATGGTGATATCCTTATTGCTGGGAATCCACAATTAACCAGCTTGTCAGGTTTGGACAATGTAGCTCCAACATCAATTTCTTATTTAGAACTTTTGGAGTCCAAAAACTTATCCTATTGCGAAGTGGCCAGTATTTGTGAGTTTATTGCTAATGTGCCATCAGCCGCAGTAGCCATACAGAACAATGCTACTGGTTGTAATTCAGAGCTGGAAGTAATAGATGCTTGTGAAGCATTAGGCGTAGAAGACGTATCCCTATCCAATAGCATCGCCATACACCCCAACCCCATGCAGGACAATGTTACCATTACCACCAGCAATGGTATTGCCATCGAGCAGGTAACCCTGTACGATGTAAGCGGGAAGGCAGTACATACCCACAGCGGGGATAAAAGCACCATAAATGTATCAAGTATGAGCAAAGGGATCTATTTTATAGTGGTAAACACCAATAAAGGGACCTACCAGCAAAAGCTTGTTAAGTAGCCTATGAGCATAACGGGCCCGTTTCTGTACAAGAAACGGGCTGGTTATCAGTAGGAGTATTTTTTTTTCATTTTTAGTGAATGAAATTAATTTTAGTTAATGCAAAGAGGCTGCTTTAACCCGCAGCCTCTTATTAAATAGCATAGTGTTATTCAGTAGTGTACAGTGAAATAACTTAAAACACCCAATAACGACTTATTTTACTGTTTTAAGAAAGATTTTACATCTAACATCTTACTTTTCAATACATACTTTAAAAGTAATAATTTGGGCTATTGGTGTTTACAAAGTATTAATATTCAATTAATTACGTATAACCTAATGTCTAATTTCTAATAGCGAAGCGGTCTTACATCTTAGTCGGACACGACTAATTGTTATAATTCAATTTTGTATGTTTATGGTAGTGAAATGGTATAAAAGAACAATACGAAAACTATGTGTATGTTGTATGGGCGCCATCTGTATGGTAGGGGTGCTACACGCACAAACGGTAGATACGTTACAAGAAGTACAATTACAGGTTCAAGAACTATTGGGCGAAAACCAAGTGGAACAGGTAAACAGCCTGATAAAGAACAACAGCTCGTTGCCCCCTGAGTTTATTCTTACCACTTTAACCAAGAACTTACAGCTTGCAAAGGAAAGAAACAACACAAAGGAGGTGGCCAATACTTATATTGTACTGGGCAATTTTTGGTTTCAACAGGGAAACACAGTGAAAGCCTATAACCATTTATTACAAGCCGAAACGGTAGTGCGTAAGATTGAGGACAACAAACTCTTAGGTTCTTTATTGCTCAACAAAGGCAATGCCACCGAAAACCTATCTTTAAAGATACGAACCTACAAAGAAGCCGTGGATGTCTTTAAAAAAGAAGCAAATGGCGAAGGGCTCTCTAAAGTATACCTTAACCTGGGGGATGCGTACACCAATTACCTATGGCATAACCCACAAGCGGAAACATCTGCTGCTGTATTTACGCACAGGGATTCTATTCGGTATAAAGAAACCGCTTTCAATTATTATAAAAAAGCCGATTCCATTAATAAAGACCTTGATAATAAGGTGGTAGAAGGGATTGTAAAAATACATATGGCAGAGTGGTATAAATTGGAAAAACAATTTACCAAAGCCATACAAACCTTTACGGAAGCCCAGACCATTTTGGAACAAGCAGATTATCCCAAAGGTATTAATTATTGCATATTACACATTGCCAGTATTGAAACTAGATTGGGCAAATTTAAAGAGGCAATAACACATTTACAACAAGCCGAGCAGATGGCGAAAAACTACCAATACACCAATTATTTACAAGGCGTATACGATGAATATGTAAAAGCGTACGACTCTTTGGGTAACTATGCGCAAGCCTTACGGTATAGTAGGTTGAATACAAAAGCATCATTAGAGCTAAGTGAGATTCAAAGCAAAGACAGAATACATGCCCTCAACTTAGAGTACAACCAACGAGAGAACGAATACAAGCTGGAACGCGCAGAGGCCAAGAACCAACTGAATAGTTCGTTGTTAATAGTAAGCATCGTATTATTAATATTAACGGTAGGCTTGGCGTATTTAATCGTTAAAAATAAAAAACGAAAAGTAGAGATATCAGAACTGGAAAAGTCGGCTATCGAGATTAAACTCAACAACAAAAAGCTGGAAGAAGCCTTATTAAAAGAAAAAGTAAAGTTTAGCCAGGAACATCTTGTTTCATTTGCCAATCAGGTAAACAAAATTGAAACTTTTCTGGAAAAACTTAAAAAGACGGTAAAAAAATTACCCCAAACCACCGAAACACAGGAAGCCATTAATAAACTAAAAGTATCGCTGTTCGATATCCTGAACGGACAAAACTATCTAAAACAATTGAATACGTTTACCACCAAACTGAACCAAGATTTTTTTTTCTATATAGCAAAACACTATGACAACATCACCGAAGATGACGAAAAATTACTATCCTACATTATCTTAGACCGCAGCGCTGGGGAAATAAGTGAAATTTTAAACATATCGTCGGCTAGTGTCTATACCAAACGGTATCGTCTACGTCAAAAATTAAACCTAAAGAAAGAAGAATCTTTTATAGACTTCTATAATAATGTGATGATTGACCTACAAAAATAAAAGGTTCACGTGTAAAAAAGAATAAAAAACCTTGCCACAACGCAGTACATTACAGCTATACAGTTTGACGACGGTATAGTCCCCATTGCATCTAAAAAAGAAAGCTATTTTTTACGAACCGCTGAGATTGTCTACCTCCAAGCCGATGA
>Ga0209344_10002543_pt1 | contig 20021 bp, 22 predicted proteins | sample Cruoilmetagenom6_FD_187293 | JGI IMG/M metagenome (GOLD analysis project Ga0209344, IMG submission 187293) | Oil polluted marine microbial communities from Coal Oil Point, Santa Barbara, California, USA - Santa Barbara Oil Seep Sample 6 (SPAdes)... | ecosystem: Environmental > Aquatic > Marine... | reverse complement strand
GGATTCATTACCATTTGGCTTGAAAACAAGCCCAATCCAATCACTAAAAAGAGAATAATGACAATAAAAGGCGTTAAAAACTTACCTATAAAATTCAAGATTCTAGAACGATTCAATACGAATAGTAAAACCAACCCAAAATACACACTACTCGTCAATAATGGCTTGGTTCCGAACATTGGATCAATCGCAATTTCATGTGTTGCCGATGCTGTTCTTGGCGATGGTAAGGCAATAGAAATCATATATACGATTACACAATACACCACACTAAAAACAGGAGATACTTTTTTGGCAAAATCATACATAGTGCCTTGTAAACGTGCATGAGCCATAATACCTAGAATAGGAATTATAACGGCAGTAATCATAAAACCGACACTAACCCAAAACCAATCATTTCCGGCATGATAACCCAACAATGGTGGCAATAGCAAATTACCAGCTCCGAAAAAAAGTGAAAATAAGGCAAACCCCGTAACCAGTATTTCTTTAGTTTTGTTCACTACGTTTGAATTTATTTTTTCGAATATACAAAATGATCGTACAACACAAAGGAATCAATATTTATTATACCGACAATGGTCAAGGTAGTACTGTGGTACTACTACATGGTTTTCTGGAAAATGCCTCGATGTGGCATACATTTTTACCCGAATTGATTCGAAAAAATAGGGTAATTAGCATTGATCTTTTAGGGCATGGCCAAACCGAATGTTTAGGTTATGTGCATACTATGGAAACCATGGCCGAAGCTGTGAAAACCGTTTTACAGCATTTAAAAATACGTCGTCCGATCCTAGTAGGGCATTCTATGGGTGGTTATGTGGCGCTCGCTTTCGCGGAAAAAAATCCGGATGCAGTTAAAGGGCTATGCTTATTAAATTCTACTGCAAGTGCTGACACTACGGAAAAGAAAAAAAATAGAGATCGAGCTATTAAAGCAGTAAAACAAAATCATAGGACATTTGTGAGAATGGCTATTGTAGCACTCTTTCGTCCTAAAAATCGAACGATATTTGCCAAAGAAATTAAAGCCGTAAAAAAAGAAGCCTTAAAAACTCCTTTACAGGGAATCATTGCAGCATTGGAAGGGATGAAAATCAGAAATGATAGAGAAGTCCTATTACATTTTTCACCTTATAAAAAAATGATGATACTAGGTAAAAAAGACCCTGTCTTAGACTATCAATCTCTCATCAAACAAACAAAGGACTCTGAAGTTGAAACTGTGGAGTTACCTGACGGACATATGAGTCATATCGAAAATTCAGATGAAACACTTAATGCTCTTAAATCTTTTATAAAATCTTGTAATTAACGTCTCCTTTATGCGTCAAACTATGCAAACAATAACGAACATGAATTCTTTCATTAGCAATTTCTTAAAATTTCTTTTTCTAACACTTTTTATGATTTCTTGCACCAAGGAAAATCCTGAAACATTTTCAATAACCGGCAGTATCTCTCCAGTAAAAGCAGACTATATTATTTTACAACAAGAAAACGATATTGAGCGAAAAATTGAAACCATTATTGACACTCTAAAAGTAGATGCGCAAGGAAATTTTAACGAATCTTATAATGAAGTTCCTTATTTATATAGTTTGGTTTTACCCAACAAGAAAAAAATAGGCTTGGCAATCAATAAAGGTCAAAAACTTACAATTGCCATTTCTAATTATGATAAAGAAGATGAAACCGTTATTGTGGAAGGCTCAAAAGACTCTAAAGTATTACTCGCCTATGAAAATTTAAGAGAAGAATCATTAGATCGATTGGTGAAATCGATTCGACGAGAGATAAAAGAATTAAAAAAAAATGAAAATCCTGATGAGGTAAAAATTGCCAAATTAGGCCAGTTAGAAGTTGATAATTATGATATACATTTAGCTGAATTAAATGCTTATATCTCGAAGAATATGGACAATAGTCTTGGGCTATATGCCACATCCATTCGCTGGAAAGGTCCTGAAAATTTTGCCCTCTTTGATTCCTTGACTTCTGCATATGAATCTACTCACCCTAATTTAGATATTACGAGAAAATTGAGAGAAAAAGTGACTCGTTTGCAACAAACTGCAATTGGTGGTAATGTAGCAGATATACATATGAATACAGTAAATGGAACTCAAGTAAATTTATCATCAGTAAAAGCAAAATATATATTGATAGATTTCTGGGCGAGCTGGTGTGGGCCCTGCAGAAGAGAAAGTGAAGGACTCAATAGTATCTATGCTAATTATAGTAGAGCAGATTTTGATATTTATGGTGTTTCATTGGATGATAAGCGCGATAAATGGGTAGCTGCTTTAGAAAAAGACCAACGTATCTGGACTAACGTTTCATCACTAGAACGTTTTAAAACAGCTGCTGCTTTTGACTATGCTGTAACTGCCTTGCCTGACAATTATCTAATTGATGTCAATAGAAAAATTATTGCAAAGAATATTCACGGTGAGGAATTAGAAAAAGTACTCGATTCTTTAATTGCTAAAGACTAATCATTCTTTATAAGCTCTTTAAAATCTAAATAATAGATTCTATTTAAACCTTTAGGGTTTTGACCATACATATCTAATAGAGAATTTAAATCTATTGATTCTCCATAATATCTTTTGACATTAGTTTTTTGACTTGTGAAATAAATTTTTCCAGAATTTATATCTACAAATGGGCAAAAATCCAAATATTCAGAATTTATCTTTTCTAATAACTTGCCTTTAGACCAAGTTCCATTTTCATTGTAACTAATATATAACTCACCTCTGCCTTTACCTTCCTTAGGTCGTTGACCACTAAACAAAATATAACTTTCATCAGGTGCTATAAAGGCATTAAACTCAAAATATTTTGTATTTACACCCCCTTGAATTGAAATAGGTTCTTGATAAACCTCTTTTTTTAATCTACTTACGAATATATCTTCTCTGCCCACAGCTCCTTCTCTTTCAGCAGTAAAATAGATGTCATTATTATTGGTGATGGAAGGATAAAACTCATGAGCAGAAGTATTAATCGGTGCTCCAATATTTTTAGGTTCAGACCAATCATTATTTGTTCTATCTACATACCAAATATCATAATCCTTTGGCTTGATCGAATCTCTATGTAAGGGCCTATTAGAAACAAAATACAAGCGCTTTCCGTCTGGTGAAAAAGCAGCCTCAAGATCACGATACTTTCCTGTAAAAGAAACTGATTTTGGTTTGCTCCAACCATCATTTGTCTTTTTTATATATGAAATTAACGCAACCCTACTTTTAAGGTCATCAACTGTAAAATAGATTTCATTTCCATCCGGTGAAATAGTTATATCACGTACATTAGGATAATCCTTAAAAACGTCCGGCAAAAAAGGTTGTACATGTTCTTGAGCAAACGCTACTAATGAAATAATGAAAGTTAGTAAGCAAAGTAGTATTCTATTCATAAGTCAATTAATTTTGAAATACTCAAAGTTAGAATATTATTAATTTGGTTAACTCTTTTTTAACAAAGAATTCCATCCTTGAGCTGTGAGTTCTATCTTTTGATTCGCACGAGTAACAAGTGACATTCCTTCATTGTCCTCAGTCATATGGCCAATAACTGTCAAACTTGGGTTGCCCTTGATTTTATCATAATCTGCAGGGTCAATGGTAAATAACAATTCATAGTCTTCACCTCCGCTTAATGCGACCATAGTACTATCAATATTAAACTCTTCGCAAGTAGAAATTACTTGTTGATCCAGGGGTATTTTATTTTCAAATAAATTACAACCAACATTACTTTGCTGACAGATATGTATAATCTCTGAAGATAAGCCATCGCTTATATCTATCATTGATGTGGGTTTTACACCTAACTCTTTTAACAATATAGGAATATCCTGACGTGCTTCAGGTTTTAATTGTCGCTCGACTAAATAGGTATAATTTTCTAAGTCTGGTTGTGCATTTGGATTTGCCTGAAACACTTGCTTTTCACGTTCTAAAACCTGTAAACCTAAATAAGCAGCTCCTAAATCACCCGTTACAACCAACAGATCATTGACTTTGGCTCCGTTTCTAAAGACAATATCTTTTTTGTCAGCTTCGCCAATAGCAGTAATGCTGATCAATAATCCTTTGGTAGAAGATGTAGTATCTCCACCTACAAGATCAATTTTATAGGTCTTACAAGCCAAATGAATTCCTGCGTATAATTCTTCAATTGCTTCCAAAGGAAAACGATTTGAAACCGCTATAGAAACTGTAATTTGAGTCGCCTTCCCATTCATGGCAAACACATCAGATAAGTTGACCATCACCGCTTTATAACCCAAATGTTTTAAGGGCATATAACTTAAATCAAAATGGACACCTTCAACCAATAAATCGGTAGTGACTAAAACTTGTTTCTTGCCAATATCTAAAACCGCAGCATCATCACCAATACCTTTGACAGTAGATTTATGTGTCAATTTCACCGAATCAGTGAGATGTTTTATCAATCCAAACTCACCTAATTCTGCTAGCGAGGTTCTTTCTTCATTTTTGTCTTTTAACATTAAGTAATATTTTTATATTTTAGAAATCGATACCTTTGTTTCCGGATACAAAAATCTGCAATTTTTGGCAATTTTGCATGATTTTTGATAGAAATGTAAAACATATCTTTAGACTATTATGAAATTTAAAAAAATAATTTTATCACTACTCATTTTAATCACATTAAGCTTCTTAACAATAAATTGTTCTTCTTCTGATAATGATCCAACGCCTATGGACATAACAGATACAGACACAGGTGGAATATTTAACTTTACAACAGAACCTTGTAATGGCGGGACAGCAGGAAGTTATCCGTGCAACGATTATGACTTATTACTGCATATACCTTTAACCCTTTTTGAAGCAACATCTGGAAATGATTCTTGGGGCTGGACTGACCCAACTACTAATAAAGAGTATGCCTTAATGGGATTAAATACTGGTACGGCATTTGTAGATATCACAAACCCTAATGAAGCTATTTATCTGGGTAAATTACCAACTGCTACGGAAAATAGCTCTTGGCGCGATATTAAAGTTTTTAACAATTATGCGTTTATAGTAAGTGAAGCGTCTAATCATGGCATGCAAGTATTTGATTTAACTCAATTAAGAAATGTAAGTAATGCTCCTGTTACTTTTAATGCTGACACTCGTTATACCGGTTTTGGTAATGCCCATAATATCGTAATTAATGAAGATACTGGCTTTGCATATGCTGTTGGAACTTCCGGTTTTAATGGAGGACCTCATTTTGTTGACATCAACAATCCTATAAATCCTATTGCAGCCGGTGGTTATGCTATGGACGATTATAGCCATGATGCACAAGTAGTAACATATAATGGCCCTGATAGTGATTATACTGGAAAAGAAATTTTAATAGGCAGTAACGAAAATGAAGTTGCAATTGTTGATGTAACCGACAAAGCAAATCCAAAAAGTATTTCAACAATTACATATAGTAATCGCGGTTATACGCATCAAGGTTGGTTTACTGAAGATCAAAAATATTTTATTATTGGAGATGAATTAGATGAAACAGGCTTCGGTTTCGATACGCGTACATTAGTTTTTGATTTTACTGATTTAGATAATCCTTCTCTTAAAATGACTTATACAGGTCCAACTTCAGCAATTGATCATAATGGTTATGTAAAAGGAAATACATTTTATTTAGCTAATTATTCTGCCGGTATACGAACGATAGATATTTCGGGCATTACCGGTGAAGTAATGACAGAAATAGGTTTTTTCGATACTTATCCACAACATAATAATGCTGCTTTTAATGGGGTTTGGAATGTATACCCTTATTTGCCAAGTGAAAATATAATTATAAGCGATATTGACAGAGGTTTATTTGTAGTTAGAAAAAGTACTCCATAAAATGAATTCCTTAAAATCTTACATAAAAATAGCGCTAGCTTTTTTTTTACTAATTAGTTGTTCAGATGACGATCTTCGAGTAGTTCCAATTACTTTAACTGGAGAAATAGAATGGCAAAAATCTTTTGGTGGTTCTGGTGACGATATTGCTAGAGCGATAATTGAAACTACGGATGGAGGTTATGCAGTTATTGGCTATACCAATAGTATTGATGGAGATATTTCTGATAAAATTGTTGAAGAAAATGATTTTTGGGTTTTAAAGTTAGACATAAACGGAAATATTGAATGGCAAAAAACCTATGGAGGTAGTGGCGATGATAAAGGTAGAGCAATTATTCAAACTAATGATGGTGGTTATGCCATTACCGGCCCTAGTAAGAGTTCAGATGGTGACGGTTCTAATAACGAAGGCCAACATGATCATTGGATAGTTAAGTTAGACTCTCAAGGAAATATTCAATGGGAAAAATCATATGGTTTTGCAGGACATGACCACAGTCGGTCAATTATACAAACAGATGATGGTGGTTATTTTATTGGAGGTTATCTAGATGTTACCGCTTCCGGGGGATTGGGTAATGAAACCGTTTCTACAAAACATGGTGTTGGTGAGTTTTGGGCTCAAAAACTAAATGCTATTGGTAATTTGGAATGGCGTAGGTATTTTGGTGGTACTAATAATGATCGTATTTTCAAAGTATTACAAGCACATGATAGTAATTTTTTATTAATAGGCTCTTCAGAAAGCGAAGATTTCGATATAAATAATGGTAATGGAAGTTATGACGTCTGGGTAGTTAAAATTGACACCAAAGGTACTATGCTTTGGGAAAAGTCTTTTGGAGGTTCAGGTATTGATAATGGTCATGCAGCCATAAAAACTAATGACGGCAATTATTTAATTGCCGGGGCAGCTATTAGTACTGATGGTGATATTTCAAATAGTAAAGGAAATTCTGACGCTTGGGTTATTAAAATTAACGACAGTGGTGAAATGCTTTGGGAAAAATCGTTTGGCGGTTCTGGTTTTGATGCCGCTTGGACCATTGACAGTGGTAGCGGGATCTTTAGCACATATGTAATAGCCGGCAATTCTAAAAGTAGTGATACCGACACAACAATAAATAATGGTGAAAATGACTTTTGGGTACTGAAAATTGATAGTTCGGGTAAAATATTATTCGAAAAATCTTTAGGTGGTTCTGGTCTAGATTTTGCCTATGGAGTTGTAGAAACATCAGATCAAAAAATAGTTGTGGTAGGTGAAACCGAAAGTACAGATAAGGATATTACTTCAAACCACGGGAAAAAAGATATTTGGATTGCAAAAATTCGATAACTTCGTATTTATTTAAATTGCATGATGCATTCCATTTTAAACAATGCTTTTCAAACAGCAAAGCCGGTAACCATTAACTGTGACACTAAACTTATTTTATTTAGTGATTTGCATAAAGGTGATAATAGTTACGCTGATGATTTTGCCCATAATATGGAAATCTACAAAAAAGCAATTCAGCAATATTATGAAGAAGGGTATACATATATAGAACTTGGAGATGGTATAGAGCTTTGGGAAAATTATTCGTTTGAGCCAATTTATAAAGCACATAAAAGTGTTTTCGACCTCTTAGAGTCATTCCATGAAAATAACAGGTTGCATATGCTCTGGGGAAATCATGATATGATATTTAGAGATCCTTTAACGGTCGAAAAAATGCTGTATAAATTTTTTACTCCTAAAAATATAAAGCAAAAAGAGCAGCTTTTTAACCTAGAATTTCACGAAAGCATCTTATTGCAAATTGAAAATACTGATAAAAAAATATTATTGATTCATGGCCACCAAGCTGATTGGTTGAACTTTAAATTATGGAAAGTAAGTCGTTTTTTTGTTCGTTATTTTTGGATGCCTTTACAAAAGTGGTTCAATTTTAAAGATCCGACTAGTCCGGCAAAAAACTATAAGAATTTGATCAAGGTTGAACGAAAATTAAAGGACTGGATGATCAAAAACAACAATCAGATGGTTATTGCAGGTCATACACATAGACCACGATTCCCTGAACCGGGTGATTTGCCTTATTTTAATGATGGGAGTTGTGTACACCCCAATTCTATTATTGGTATAGAAATTAAAGATCTTGAAATTTCATTAGTTAAATGGCACAATAGTATTGATGATAAGGATCAAACAAAAATTATAAAAACTGTATTGGAAGGGCCAAAAAGCCTGGATTTGTATCTATAATAACTTTAGACTTTAGACTTTAGACTTTAGACTTTAGACTTTAGACAAATCTATTAAATACCCCGTTCCTTTTGAACCTGCTCATAAGCTTTTTGAATACTTCTAAACTTCTCTTCTGCACCTTTTACATGTTCATCACCTAAGTGCCTTAATTTATCAGGATGGTGTTTTTTTACCAATCTTCTATAGGCTTTTTTAACCTCGTCATTTGTTGCCGTCTTTTTAATTTCTAAAATTTTATAGGCACTATTCACTTCGTTATAAAACATTGCTTTTATAGAATCAAAATCGGCTTGACTGATATATAAATAACCAGTAATTTTATGAATAGCCTGCATTTCATTTTCACTAACCAAACCATCCGCTTTAGCTATCCCAAATAAAAAATGTAATAATTGTAAACGCGATGCATGTTCCATTTGTTGACGAATCTGTAAACAAACTTGACGTGTTGAAATATCCTGTTTCTTAATAATTCCACTAAATAGTTTAAATGCTCTATTGGCTCGTGCAGAGCCATACATTTTTACAAAATTTTGACGAACAAAATCTAACTCTCGCCTATCAATATTACCATCAGACTTAATAACTACTGCGGCCAGTACTAATAAACTTAGTTCAAAATCACCAGACTTCGTTCTTGTTCTTGCCCTAGAGCGTGGGCCTCCTTGCGGTATTTGTTTTGTATAATCTTTAATGTCTACTTCAGAAAAACCATCCACAAAACTTCCTAAAACAAAACCTAAAATTCCTCCTATTGGACCACCAAAAGACCAACCTAAACTAGCTCCTAACCATTTTGCAAAATTTGCCATAAACTCTAATCTATTCTAATAAAATTCAAATATACATTTATTGTAATTATATGTATCTTTGCAGTCTAATTTGTTACTTAAAAATTTAAAAATATGTATCCAGAAGAAATAGTAAAACCTATGAAATCGCAACTTGTTGATGCTGGTTTTAAAGAATTACATACCGCGACAGATGTAGAAAATATACTAACTCAAAGCGGAACAACTTTAGTTATGGTAAATTCAGTTTGTGGATGTGCGGCCGGTACAGCAAGACCGGGCACTATCATGTCATTACAAGGTGACAAAAAGCCTAATAATTTAACAACTGTATTCGCAGGTGTTGATGTTGAAGCGGTAAATAAAGCACGCGAGCATATGATTCCTTTTCCTCCATCTTCACCCGCAGTAGCTCTATTTAAAGATGGCGAATTAGTTCATATGTTAGAACGTCATCATATTGAAGGAAGGTCTGCAGAAATGATTGCAGAAAACTTATCTGAAGCTTATCAGGAGTTTTGTTAGCTCCTCCTAAGTCCTCCCAAAACGGAAGGACTTAAATAAAATTTTAAAAATCCTCTACTATTCTAGAGGATTTTTTATTTTGCAGTATGAATGAAGACCTTATTATAGAAAAAACAATTGCCTTTGTAAAAAAAACATTAAAAGGTGCTGAAGGAGGTCATGATTGGTTTCACACCCAAAGGGTATTTTTAAATGCAAAATTAATTGCAAAAGGTGAAAATGTTGACGATTTCATTATCGCTTTAGGTTCTTTATTACATGATATTGCCGATGCTAAATTTCATAATGGTGACGAAACAATTGGCCCAAAAATAGCAGCTGAATTTTTACTTTCTCAGAATGTTGATAGCTTAGTAATTGAGCATATTATAAAAATAATTGAAAATATATCTTATAAGAATAGTCTTTCGACAGATAGTATAAAATTCTCATCAAAAGAATTAGACGTAATTCAAGATGCTGATAGATTAGATGCAATTGGCGCCATTGGTATCGCACGTTGTTTTAATTATGGCGGATTTAAAAATAGAGAAATCTACAACCCGGATATTGAACCAAATTTGAATCTATCTAAAACCGCATACAAAAACTCCAACTCCCCAACAATCAACCATTTTTATGAAAAACTTTTGCTTTTAAAAGATAAAATGAATACTAAAACCGGGCAACGAATAGCTGCGGATAGGCACGCCTTTATGAAAACATATTTAAAGCAATTTTATGCTGAATGGGATGGTAAACTTTAAGATACATTATAAAATTTAAATGTTTTGTAACCTTTTTTTGATTTTAATATCTAAAGGATATAATAATCAAAAACTAAAGAATATGAAAACAATTAAATTATCAAATCTCATCATTTTATTTGCTACTCTAACTAGTATTTATAGCTTTTCTCAAACCGCTCCTTCTTTAACAGATCCTGAAGTAGCATCAGTAGCAGTTGTTGCCAATAAAATAGACATTAGTTATGCAGAAATTGCGCTCAAAAAATCTAAAAACAAAGAAATTCTCAAATTTGCTAATAGAATGATTACTGACCATAGTTCAGTAATCGAACAAGCTGTTGCTTTAGTTACTAAATTGAGTGTTACTCCAAAAGATAATGCTGTAAGTCAGTCTTTACTAGAAGGGTCAAAAAAAACAAAAGCCATGCTTCAAGAGGCAAAGCGTAAAGATTTTGATAAATTATATATTGATAATGAAGTGGCCTATCACAAAGCAGTAATTTCAGCGGTTAGAGATTTATTGATCCCAGAATCTGAAAATAAAGAATTAAAAGGACTCTTAGAAGCTGTTTTGCCAGCTTTAGAAGCTCATTTAGGGCATGCAGAAATGGTTCAAAAGCAAATTAACTAAATGAGAATATCAATCTTTTTTAAAAATTATTCTTTTTTATTAATTATTCTTTTTATGGGGCTTAGTGAAGCTGTTTTTTCACAAAAGCAACAAGCAAAGACGTATATTATTGAAATTAAGCAAATGAAATTTATTCCTGACAAACTTGTCTTAAACAAAGGAGATACTGTCATTTGGATAAATAAAGATTTTTTTTCGCATGATGTCACTGAGTTAAAGAATAAGGAGTGGTCTTCATCTGAAATGCAAAAAGGAGCTTCATGGAAAAAGGTAATAACAAAAAGTGCAAAATATTATTGTAGCTTACATGTAGTTATGAAAGGAAGTCTACTTGTAAAATAATTCAATAACTTAAATTATAAGGTTACAAAATTTTGTAACCGTTTTCGTTAATTTCGATCTAAATACCAAACAATTACAATGGAACCTTTAAAAATTAGAAGTATAACTGACAATAAAATTTCAGATAGTGATGTCGTACGTAGAATTTTAGCTGGTGAAAAAGAGCTTTATGAGATATTACTTAGAAGAAATAATCAAACTTTATACAGAGTTGTGAGAAGCTATTTGAATGAAGAAAAAGAGATTGAAGATATTATGCAGAATACATATCTTAAAGCATTTGAAAAACTATATCAATTTAAACATCACTCTAAATTCACAACATGGTTAATACGTATTGGTATTAATGAAGCATTGACCAGACTAAAAGAAAAAGGGAAATATTTTACCCTTTATCAGTCAGAAGATAAATCATCGAAATTAAATTTATTAGAATTTCCTGATTCGAAACAACTTAATCCTGAAAAGATAATCATTAGACAAGAGGCTAAACAAATGTTAGAAAAAGCAATTGACAAATTAGATTTGAAATATAGAGCAGTATATATGCTAAGAGAAATTGAAGAGTTGAGTATCTCGGACATTTCTGATTGTCTAAAACTATCTAACACTAACGTTAAAGTTCGTTTACATCGAGCTAAGACTAAAATCAAAGAAAACTTATATGAATTATCTTCTAAAAAAGATTTATATGAATTTGGTTATAATAAGTGTGATAATTTAGTTGAAAAGGTCATGAAAATTATTATTTAAGATAACTCTTTTAAAGCCATTTTATGCTGAGAGGTATGGAAAACTTTAATTAATTTTCCTTGTTTTTGATCTCATCAACTAATTCTATTATTTCAATTGGAATATTAGCATCATTAAAGCTTTTCGAATAACTTTTCCCATCAATCTCTAATTTAAGATTATATAAAAAGGAGTCTCTTAAATTTTGATTCGCTTCTACAGAAATGTCCTGGTCAAGTACTTTTTTTAGGATTTGTTTTTTTGATTCAGACATCAGTAATTCACCTTCAAAACTTTGTGAAATACCAATAAAACCACCGCTTATTCGAATTTTATATTTCATTATACTATACCGCCTGTGATAATCCCACTTGAGCAAAGCTATTGGTAATTGCCTCTGGTGATCCAATATTTACCTCACCTTTCTCTGATAATTTTTTAGCTATAGCCATTAAATTATCTAACATATCATTAAAATTAGCTGTGCGCCACAATACTTTTAAAGTTTCAAACCAAATTAGTGCACAATCATCTATTCCTATTTCTAAGACGGATAGGTAAAACGCTTTATTGGGTATACCTGAATTTATGTGAACGCCTTGATTATCATCTTGTCCGGTATAGTAATTATCCATATGATCAGGTTGATTATCAAAATCATTAGCCGTACCAGGTTCTTTCATTGACCTAATAGCCTTGCCAGGAAATTTTTCGGTTACAAGTTCATCTCCTATCAACCAATCTGCAGATTCGCAATCTTGCTTATAAAATTTTTGTTTTACGATAGTACCAAATACATCAGAAAAGTGTTCGTTTAATGCTCCTGATTGTGATCTATATTCTAGATTTGCTAAAAATTGTGTTACGCCATGCATTAGTTCATGTGCAATTACATCAATGGCACTCGTAAAATCTTTAAACTGTACTTGATCTCCTTCTCCATAGGTCATTTCATCTCCGTCCCAAAAGGCATTGTTATAGTCTTTACCATAACGAATATTAGAAATGATATCCATTCCCATATTATTTATAGAATTTAAATCAAAAGCGTCTTTAAAATAATCCCTAACAAAACCCGATTTATCGTAAACTTCATTAGCAACCTTATCATCAATTTTAGGATTACCTTCTTTCAACAGCAATTTCACCTGTTGTTTGTATTCATTCAGGCTATCATAAACGAAACGATCTCCTTCACCTGTCTTATCTTCTTCAAGTAATAAATTATTTAAAATCGTATTCCGTTTTTGCAGGATTCTATGAGTATCATTTAAGGTTTTCTTACAACTTAAACTTCCTCTTTTAGCAAGTTCTTCAAGAATATGAGGGGGAATAATCGAGCAGTGAGTTTTAGTACACATAATTTGAGTATTATATATAATTAAACTCCAATTTATATTGCTTTAGTATTACCAAAATGATAATTTAATATATTTTTAACTATCCATTCCTGTTTGATACCGTCTCTAAAAATTGGCTTTTCTTTTTTCTAAAAATGCCGTTGTCCCTTCAATAAAATCATCAGTTCCAAAGCAACCGCCAAAATTCTCAACCTCAACATCATAGCCATTAACACCATCTTTAAAATTCGCATTTACCGCTTCAATTGCAGCTGAAATAGCCGCAGGAGAATTTCGCATAATTTTAGCAGCTATTTTTTCAACTAATGGTAATAATTCTTCTTGAGGCACGACATGATTTACAAGACTACAATCTTTAGCATCAGCAGCAGATATCATTCCTGCGGTCATAATCATTTCCATGGCTTTTCCTTTACCCACTAACTGAGGTAAACGTTGTGTGCCACCGTAACCTGGAATAACACCTAAACTAACTTCGGGTAAACCCATTTTTGCATTATCAGAGGCTATTCTAAAATGACAAGCCATTGCTAATTCTAAACCTCCACCTAAAGCAAAACCATTAACGGCTGCAATTACAGGAGTAGAAAGATTCTCAATAAAATCGAAAACTAATTCCTGACCTTTTTTCGCTAATTTGGCTCCTTCTTTTACATTGAAATCGGCAAATTCTGAGATGTCAGCACCCGCAACAAAGGCTTTTTCACCACTGCCTGTTAAAATGATTACCTTAATATTGTCATCTGAGTCAGCTTCCGCGAAAGCCTCATGCAATTCTTCAATAGTGGCCTTATTCAAGGCATTTAATTTTGAAGGACGATTTATAGTAATAGTTGTAATGTTTTGATTTTCTGAAACTATAATATTTTGATAATTCATTATTATTATTTTTGATTTCATAAAACACTTCGACTTAGCTTGTCTTGAGCGCAGTCGAAAGGCTCAGTGTGACAAGCTAACTTAGTTTTTTGGAATGCTAACTGTAAAAACGGTACCTCTATTAGGTTCTGATGTAAAAGTTATGGTTCCGTTATAAGCCTCCACAATATTTTTTATCATTGGTAAACCTAGTCCCATTCCACTTGATTTAGTGGTAAATTTAGGTTCGAAAATTCTATTTTTATCTTCTTCAGTTATTCCTTTACCGTTATCTGCAATAGAAATAATTACATTTCCGTTTTGATCTGATACTTTTACTTCTATTTTTGGATTTTCAATTTTGGCAAGAGACTGCGTGGCATTTTTTACCAAGTTCGTAACAATTCTTATCAATTGTGTTTTGTCTAATTTGGCTAGCAGTGTTTCTCCATCATGAAAATAATGAATAAAATCTTCATTAAAAATATCAAGGGCTAACTTGACAACTTCAATAACATTTAACTCTTCTCTTTTTTGCTTTGGCATCTCGGCAAAACTAGAAAAGGCCGAAGCAATAGAACTCATCGTGTCAATTTGCTGAATTAAGGATTTACTAAACTCTGCTATTTTGGTCTTAACATTTGGATCATTTACATCGAATCTCTGCTCAAAACTTTGTACAGTTAAACGCATAGGCGTTAACGGATTCTTTATTTCATGTGCTACTTGTTTTGCCATTTCTCGCCATGCCTGTTCACGTTCACTTTTTGCCAGTTTTACAGCACTTGCCCCTAACTCGTCAACCATTCCGTTATATGCGCTCACCAAATTAAAAATCTCTTCGCTGGCATTTTTTAGAATGATCTTTTCATTACGTTTATCAAGCCCCGTTTGATTCATTTTCTCACTTACCGTCTTAATCGACTTGGTAATATATTTTGAAACTAAGTAAGCTGTAGTTATTGCTATAATTAGTAAAAATAAATATACCAAACCTAACCTCGCCAAAAACTCTTTTAACTCTCGCTCCTGAAAGCTATTATCTTGTAAATAAGGCAAATGTAAGATGCCAATAGGCTTAAACTTATTGTCATTTATATAGGTATATGATGCCTGGAAAGGAATTTTATTTTTCATTTCTTCCTTAACCACTCGATGATTTTCGTCATCCGCTATTTCATTTAATATCTCTTGAGAAATATCATAATTAGTAGTGTCTTTAGAAAAACTTGATGATGAGCTTATGAGTAGTTTCCCTTCGAGGTCATAAATATTAATATCCAGCTGATTGATCTCTGAAATATCATAAATTCTATCTTTAAAAATCAAATGCAATTTTGAGGTTTCAACCGGATACGTAGTCCTACGCCTTAGTTCGAGATCAATACTTGACATAATTGCATTTTCCTTACGTACTAAACGTCCGCTATGGTAATCGTCAGCCTGTTCTTTGTATTGATAAATAGTTATAAGAGCAATCAAAACAGAAGCAAGGACTACTAAAAGTATCATTGCTAAAAAAATACGGGTGCGAAGTGACAGTTTTTTAAGCTTCATTCAAAAATTTATGAGGTAAAGATAACAAATATCGTTCCTAAAATTAATCTAAAGATGTGCTTAATATTTTATAAAATGTTTTAATTCCATATGAAATATTTTTGATTTTTAAATTTTCATTCGGACTATGCTGATTGTTATCAGGATTTACCATAGGCATGATAATAGCCGGAATGTTCAATTCATTTATAAAAGAAGCTATTGGTACAGTACCACCCATAATTCTAATTTTTACGAGTTGATCATCATTTAAGGTATTTTCTAACCAGCTTGCAAACGGAATATCCATCCCTGTCCTAAACGGATTAGTAACCGAACCGCTTTCAAATGTGATGATCTTATCATGTTGCATACGTTCTTCTCTAGTAGGTTCTTTATCTGTAATGTAATATCCTTGTGCTTTGATATGGTTTTTTATTAGATCTTTCAACCTATTCCCGTCACTTTCCGGCACCAAACGAATATCAATCGCAGCCGTAGCACTTTCTGGTACAATTGTACGTGCTTTTTTACCGGTCCAGCCGGAAGATAAGCCTCGAATATTTAGTGAAGGAAATTGCAAAGCTTCCTGATAAAAACTACCGACAGATTCAGGTGTATTCACGGCTAAATTTGCAAGAATTTGTTTCTGATTATCGGGTACACTTTTTAAAATGGAAGCCGTTGTTTCATCTATGGTAATTCCGTCATAATAACCATCAATCAATACTTTTCCGTTACCATCTTTGAACGTAGAAAGTAATTTCGCCAATCTGAAACCCGGATTTGGAGCATAATTCCCATAATGCCCACTATGTTGTGGTTTAATAGGTCCATATGTAGTGAGGTTAATAGTGGTGATACCGCGACAACCAAAAACAATTGTAGGATTATCAGAAACATGTAAAGGACCATCATTAATTATTAGATAGTCTGCAGCCAAGATCTCACGATATTTTTTAACAGCATTAGGAAGTGGCTTACTGCTTTTTTCTTCCTCACTATCCAGTATTATTTTTACATTAAATGGAATCTTTTTATTATTCTCTTTTAGTAGGTCAATTGCTTGTAAAAGCATTATAATAGGTCCTTTATCGTCAGAGGTTGATCTACCAAAAATACGCCAATCTTCATCTATATCATTATTTAGAGCCGACCACTCCAAGGTTTTCCAGTTGTTATCATCCTTGGCTTTTAATACTGCCTTGTATGGATCTACTTGATCCCATTTAGCATAGTCTACCGATTGCCCGTCGAAATGCATATAGAACAAAATCGTTTTTGCATTTTTAACATTGGGTAATTCTGCAAAAAATAAGGGTTGACCTTCTGTTTCTAATACTTTCGTTTCAAAGCCTCGTTGTTTAAATTTTAGGCTTAACCAATCAATATTCTTGATAATGTCATCAGGCACCAAAGCATCATTAGGTATAGCAATAAAGTCTTTTAATTCTTCCAAAGCAGGTTTGAGTTTATGATCGACAATTTGTGAGAAAATAAATGAACTAGATAAAACGATAAATAAGAAAGTAAATTTTTTCATCTTGGATAAATTAGCCTCTAAATTACTAATTATTTTGTTGAAAAATAAGGAAGATTTTTTTGAACGTAATCCGATTTTCGTTCAATATATTTTTAAATATTCTATTAAGATAAGAAAGGCTTTCGAAGTCACTTTCATACTTTTTAACGAAACTCACTTTGCTTCATTTTCATATATCTTATCCTAAAAGCATACATAAACATTACTAGCGCTATAATTAATAGCCCAAAAGCTTCTCTACCTAGTTCTATATTTTCTATATCTCCGTTGTTTAAATTAAACCCTTGAAAATTTGAAGGGCACAAATGCATAAAACCGATAAGACTTAAAACTCCTGCTATCATTGTAATGATAAAAGAAATCTTATTTAAGAAAAAAAGGAATGATATAATAGCTGAGAATCCCCAAATCAAAATCCAAATGATTGGATCAGGGTCATTATATTGCAATGCAGCAGAAATTACGGATAAAACAGCAAATAGAAACCCAAAAAATTTAAATAATCTGTTCATCTTTATATAACTAAATTTATAGAATTTTAAACATACGATACATTCCTCTTAAATGTTTATGCATTAATTCAAATTCCAATTTAAAATCACCAGAAATTTGATAACCCAATTTTTTATAGAATTTTAAGGCTTGCTCTTGTGTATCCATTACTTCTAACCAAAATATTTGTGAATTGTTTTTGATAGCTTCTTGCATTGACCAATCCATCAATAATTTTCCAATTCCTTTCCCATGAATTTTAGGGTCAAGGTAAATTCTGTGCAATTTTGTTGCTTTTTTGTTTTCAAAATCTTTCAAAGTGACATTATGCAAAAGACGTAAAATTCCGATTCTTATGTTTTGATGTTCCACGAAAAAATAACCTGAATCATTATGAGCCAGTTCTTCTTCCAATACATCTGAATTGAAAGTATTTTGAACATACCAAATGCCACCATCTTGCCATAAATGTTTGTATGGTGGAATATAAATTCTATGCATTAACTTTAACAGTGCGTCTGAATCGTTTAGTGTAATCGCAATTAGGCTAATTGATTCCGAAATTTTTAAAGTACTCTCCATTAGCTTTTTGATAGTTGTTTCAAACCTTCATATACAACAATACTTACCGCATTTGCTAAATTCAAACTTCTTATATGTTCGCTGTATAGTGGAATTTTATATAAATCTTGTGAATGATCTTCAAGCATCTTTTTAGGCAAACCCACAGATTCCTTTCCGAAAACTAGAAATAAATCGTCTTCAAAATCGATATCCCAATGCTCGTTTTTTCCATGACTGGATAAAAACGCAAATCGTTTATCTTTATGAATAGCAAAAAATTCCTCAATAGATTCGTACGTTGTTATGTTTAAATGCTGCCAATAATCTAGGCCTGCTCTTTTTAAACGAGCGTCATTAATTTCAAATCCGAATGGTTTTACCAAATGTAAATTCGAACCGGTAGCAAGACTTAGCCGGCCAATATTACCTGTATTATTTGGTATTTCGGGCTCTATTAAAACAATATTTAAAGGCACTAAAATTTATTTTAAAATTGATTCAACAAATGTATCTATGGAATCAACACTTTTATTTGTTAGATGTTTGATAAAAGCACTTCCAATAATAGCTCCTTTCGCATATTGAGTTGCTTGTGTAAATGTTTCATTATTTGAAATACCAAAACCTACAATTTGAGGATTTTTAAGTTTCATATCGGCAATGCGTTTGAAATAATTAGTTTGCTCCGTTCCAAAACCTAACTGACTTCCCGTAACACTCGCACTACTCACCATATATATAAATCCGGCTGAAACAGAGTCAATAAAATTAATTCGTTCAATTGACGTTTGTGGTGTTATTAAAAAGACATCGATTAAACCATATTTTTCAAAAATAGCTTTGTATTGTTCATGATAGACATCAACCGGTAAATCTGGAATAATAATTCCATCTATACCAATTCCTTGACATTTTTTGCAGAATGCTTCTACACCATATTGTAGCATAGGATTGAAATAACCCATAATAATTAAAGGAATCTTTACACTTTTGCGGATGTCTTTTAATTGTTTGAACAGGGTTTCAGTTGTCATCCCGTTTTTTAGAGCTTGCGTTGAACTTGCTTGAATTGTTGGTCCATCTGCCAAAGGATCACTGAATGGTAAGCCAATTTCGATCATATCGACACCTGCTTTTTCAAGATTTTGAATTATGCTTACCGTATCATTAAGATTAGGATACCCTGCTGTGAAGTATATCGACAATAATTTTTTGTCTTCTTTTAGTTTAACTTTAATTCGGTTCATAATAATGGTTTGGTCATTGCGAGGAACAAAGTGACGTGGCAATCTTTTAATTTGAACTTCAATTAAAAAGGTTCTTTCACTACGTTCAGAATGATGTTATAAATTAAAATGTTTAATATATGTATCTAAATCTTTATCTCCTCTCCCCGACAAATTGACAACCACAATATCATTTGACTCAAACTTTTTATGATCAAAAATTGCCAATGAATGTGAGGTTTCTATGGCAGGAATAATTCCCTCTAGCTTACTTAATTCTAATCCGGCTTTCATGGCTTCATTATCAGTAATCGACATAAATTCAGCTCTGCCTGAAGTATATAAATGTGCGTGCATTGGACCAACGCCCGGGTAATCTAAACCTGCTGAAATTGAATAGGGCTCTGTAATTTGTCCGTCTGGTGTTTGCATTAACAAGGTTTTACTACCATGAATAATCCCTTCTTTTCCTAAGACGGAAGTTGCAGCGCTTTCACCTGAATCGATGCCTTTTCCTGCAGCTTCAACA
>Ga0209344_10002542_pt1 | contig 20028 bp, 21 predicted proteins | sample Cruoilmetagenom6_FD_187293 | JGI IMG/M metagenome (GOLD analysis project Ga0209344, IMG submission 187293) | Oil polluted marine microbial communities from Coal Oil Point, Santa Barbara, California, USA - Santa Barbara Oil Seep Sample 6 (SPAdes)... | ecosystem: Environmental > Aquatic > Marine... | reverse complement strand
ATTTGTTAAAATATCGCGTTGCTCAAAGGTAACCTTAACATTATTTTTTTTAGCATTATGTTGGGCTAGTGCTAAGGCTTTAGTTGAAATATCAATGGCTAACAGTTCGGTCTGAGGGAGGTGGTGCGCTAAGCTTATGGAAATGCAACCACTACCTGTACCAATCTCTAAGATTTGCAATGGGCGATCAATTGGAGCCTCTTCTAAGATCCACGCTACTAATTCTTCTGTTTCTGGTCGCGGAATTAAGACGCTTTCATTTACTTTAAATGGAAGACCGTAAAATTCTGTTTGTCCTATTATATATTGTATGGGTTCCTGCTCTTTTAAACGTGTTAAGGCATTAGTAAACGCTGTCTGATTGCTTGTGGTTAAGGTTAATTCTGACGACAACGCAATGTCTATCCGATTTAATGTTAAAATATGTTGGGTTAATAGGTGAAAAAAAGACTGAATTTCCTCTGTCGGATAGATTCCCTGCAGTTGCTGGTCAAAGTGGGTTCGAAAGGTAGTTAAATTCACTTATAATGTTTTTATCATCCAAATTTCACATGAAAAATGTCCTGTTCCTCCCAGTGCCTTGTCAAGGGGTTTAAAACCAAAATGTTCATAGAGGTGGATCGCCGCCTTCATTCTTGAGTCGGTTTCAATATAACATTGGTCGTAGCCTAAATTTTTAGCTGCCGACAGGCAGGTTTCCATCATTAATCGGCCATAGCCTTTTCCTCTAACGGTAGGGTGAAAGTACATTTTTTGTAATTCGCAGATGTTGCTTGCTTCATTAGCTAAAGGTTTTATACCGCCGCCACCAACAACGTGTGTCTCGACTTCGAGAACAAAATATACCGCTCCCTCTTTTTGGTAGGCTTCAAACATGTGTAATGTGTCTGCGTCTTCATAAGCTGTACCTAAGGTTGGTAATCCAAATTCTACAATGGTTGACTGAATAATATCTTTGAGAGGAGCATTATCCTTGGCTTCTATTTTCCTGAGTAACATACTCTTTGTGATTGTTTTTAAAATCCTATTTTTGCGGGGTGAATATACAAGAAAAATACATATCTCGCTGCCTGCAATTGGCAAAAAAAGGATTGGGATTTACGCGTCCAAACCCAATGGTAGGGTGTGTAATTGTATATATGGATCGGATTATTGGGGAGGGATTTACATCACCGTACGGCGGGTCACATGCGGAAGTAAACGCGATTGCGCAAGTAAAAAATAAGGAGCAGCTAAAAGAAGCGACCTTATATGTAAGTCTTGAACCTTGTAATCACACCGGTAAAACTCCCCCTTGTACCAATTTAATTAAGAAATATGCACTGAAAAAAGTCGTCGTGGGTTGTGTAGATCCGTTTGATGCAGTTGATGGAAAGGGGATTGCATCATTGCGAGCTGCTGGAATTGATGTTGAGGTTGGGGTTTTGGAGAAGGAATGTATAGCGATGAATAAGCGTTTTTTTACCTTCCATCGTGAGAAAAGGCCGTTTATTGTGTTGAAGTGGGCGCAAACAATAGATGGGTATTTTGATAAGGATCGCAGTCAGCCGCAGCAGGGGCCAAACTGGATTAGCAATGAATACGCACAGCAGATGGTGCATAAGCTCCGCGCCGCTGAGCAAGCGGTGTTGGTGGGAACCACAACAGCGATAAATGATAATCCGAGTCTCACTGTTCGATCCTGGCATGGTCAACATCCCGTAAAGGTACTTATTGATAGGTCTCTTCGGGTTCCTAAGCAATCTAAGTTGTTTGCCACCGAAGGAGAGGTTATTGTGTTTACTGAAAAAGAAAAGGAAGCTCGTAAAGGTGTGCGTTATGTGCAACTTGATTTTTCACAACCCATAGCGGCCCAAATATGTTCGCATTTATATGACCTAATGATTCAGTCTGTACTTATTGAAGGTGGAGCTAAAACCTTACAGTCCTTTCTTGATGCTGAATTATGGGATGAGGCCTACGTATTTACAGGGGCGGTACATTTTGGAGCAGGGTTGAAAGCGCCCGCAATTCATGGACAGCTCATTACTACAACACGTGTTGGGGATAATGAACTTGATTATATCCAGCCCGTAAAATGAAAGATAGTTACCTTACCATTGCGACACCCACAGCACCTACCTTATATAAGGATAGAGGAAGTAAGTTTTACGGCTACGCGTTTCCAATCCAAGATGAAGAAGAAGTCAAGGAAATTGTAACTGCTTTAAAAGAAGAGCATCACAAGGCACGTCATTGGTGTTATGCTTGGAAAATGGGAGATTCATTTAGAGCAAATGATGATGGAGAGCCAAATAATTCGGCTGGGCAACCAATTTATGGACAACTGTTGTCTTTTGAGCTAGATTATGTTTTAGTGGTAGTGGTACGTTATTTTGGAGGAACAAAATTGGGGGTAGGTGGATTGGTAACCGCGTATAGAAATGCTGCTCATGAGAGCCTAGCAACAGCTAAAATTATTGAAAAAACCATAGATATTCATATGGAGATCAGTTTCGAATATGCCGCAATGGATAAAGTTTTACGAATCTTACATGAATATGAAGCGCATATTATAGCGCGAGATATGCAACTTCATTGTGAATTTCAAATTGCCATCCGCACCTCCTTAGTTGAACGACTTAAAAAGGCGTTGTTAACAACCCGACTCGTAAAATTAAAGGTGTTGACTTAAAAATAGTCCTCCAATTTAACGCGTAATTCGGCTGGAGCTTTGGTGGGGCGGTTCGATTGGATATCTACAAAAACAAGGGTGGTTTCTGCCGTAGTTAACAAGTCATTAGATTCATTGTAAAGCTCGTATTTAAATTCAATTTTTGCCGTAGGAAGGCGTAATAAAGTTGTTTTAAGCCTCAATAAATCATCATATTTTGCTGGTTTATGATAATTTATGTTTAAATTCACCACCGGAAGCATGATTCCAGACTCTTCTATAGATTTATAAGAGAATCCTAGGTTTCGAAGCCATTCAACTCTACCTAATTCAAAATATTGAGGGTAGTTACCGTAATAAACAAAGCTCATTTGGTCTGTTTCCGCATAACGAACCCTAAATTGAATTTCATGTGTAAGCATATTTTGCAATTTATTTGTGGTTTAGTTTACTGAAAAAAAAGTTAAGAATCAACAGTGTTTTTATTTTTTTTTAATGAAAAATATTCACATTTTTGTATCACTAAATTATTGCAAGAAAACCCAACAAACTTGCCATAGTCTAACCAAACAAAACTAAAAACTAAGAATGAGTAAAACTGCCACATCAGTTTGGAATAATTGTTTGTCTTTTATCCAAGACAATATAAAACCACAAGCTTACAAAACCTGGTTCGAACCAATTAAGCCTATAAAAATAACCGGTGAGGCGTTGACCATCCAAGTGCCTAGTAAATTTTTTTATGAATGGTTAGAAGAGCATTATATTAAATTATTACGCGTAGCCCTTGTAAGAGAGTTAGGGGAAGATGCTAAGTTAGTATACGATGTGAGAATGGAAAATGCATATAGTAGTAAGAATCCTCACACCGTTAAAATTCCAAGTTCAAATAGAAAACCTTTTAATTCTCAAGGAATCACGGTTCCTTTAGAGATTGATAAGCGTGAATTGAGAAATCCGTTTATTATTCCTGGAATTCAAAAGGTTAAAATAGAATCACAGTTAAATCCAAATTACAACTTTGATAGTTTTATTGAAGGAGATTCAAACCGTTTAGCGCGTTCAGCAAGTATGGCTGTGGCCAACAAGCCGGGAGGGACCTCTTTTAATCCCTTACTAATTTATGGAGGAGTTGGTTTGGGTAAAACGCACTTGTCTCATGCTATTGGTGTTGAGATTAAAGATAAATATCCTGAAAAAACAGTCTTGTATATTTCCGCTGAAAAATTTACGCAGCAATATATCGATTCTGTAAAAGGGAATACAAGAAATGATTTTATTCATTTCTACCAAATGATTGATGTACTTATTGTAGACGATGTTCAATTCTTGTCTGGTAAATCAGGTACTCAGGATGTATTTTTCCATATTTTTAATCATTTGCATCAAAATGGTAAGCAGGTAATTTTGACTTCTGACAAGGCACCTGTTGACATGCAAGATATTGAGCAACGCTTACTCTCTCGTTTTAAATGGGGGTTATCAGCTGAATTAATGCCACCTGATTATGAAACGCGAATTTCTATTTTACATAAAAAGTTATTTAGAGATGGCGTAGAAATGCCAGAGGAGATTGTAGAGTATATTGCAAAAAACATTAAAACGAATGTTCGTGAATTAGAAGGTGTATTGATTTCAATGATTGCACAGGCATCGTTTAATAGAAAAGAATTTACCTTATCCTTAACGAAGCAGATTGTTGATAAATTTGTCAAAAATACCAAGCGCGAGGTTTCTATAGATTATATCCAAAAGGTTGTGTCTAAATACTTTGAAATGGATGTGACTACCCTCCAGTCTAAAACAAGAAAACGACATATTGTTCAAGCCAGACAACTTGCGATGTATTTTGCAAAACGAATGACCAAAGCATCATTGGCAAGTATTGGTTCTCAAATAGGTTCAAGAGATCACGCTACGGTTTTACACGCATGTAAAACAGTAGATAATCTAACAGAAACGGATAAGCAATTCAGAAAATATGTAGACGACATCACTAAAAAACTGTCGTTTTAATCTAATTCCATCATGACACGTGTCTTAATGGTTTGCCTGGGCAATATTTGCCGCTCTCCCTTAGCGGAAGGCATCCTTAAATCAAAGCTTACTGGCGAAGGTTATTTTATAGATTCAGCTGGAACTGGGCGTTACCATATAGGTGGTCTCCCTGATGCTCGATCTATTGCCGTGGCTCAAAAACACGGAATTGATATTACAGATCAACGGTGTAGACAATTTAAAAAGGCAGATTTTGATCGCTACGATTATATTTATGTGATGGATAACTCCAACCGAAGAGACGTGTTGAGTTTGGCTGAAACGGAGGCTCATCACCAAAAGGTAAGAATGATTCTCAATGAGCTTTTTCCAAATGAAAATGTAGACGTTCCAGATCCGTACTACAACGATAACGGGTTTGAGCAGGTATTTCAAATGTTAGATCAGGCCTGCGAAGTAATTGCAAAAAAAATCTAAGTATGTCAAGCGTAGGAAAACTATACCTTATACCAACGACTTTAGGTGAAATAGAGCCTTTAGAAGTTTTGCCTATGTCTGTAAAACATATTGTAGAAAAGACAAGTCATTTTATTGTAGAAAATGAAAAATCTGCACGTAGATTTATAAAAAAAATTACGCCCAAAAAATCACAGGCTTCTCTTCATATCTACTTGTTAGATAAGTATACCGATGAAATGGAAACGCGTAATTATTTGAATAGTTGTGATACGGGAGAAAATATTGGGCTCTTGTCTGAAGCAGGCGTGCCTGCTGTGGCTGATCCTGGAGCTTCAATTGTGCATTTGGCACATGAAAAGAATATTCGTGTTGTCCCGTTGGTGGGGCCTTCGTCCATTATTATGGCGATGATGAGTTCTGGTTTGAATGGTCAAAACTTTGCATTTAATGGCTATTTGCCAATTGAAAAGTCAGCGCGGAAAGCACAAATCAAACGTTTAGAAAAATTATCGCATGACACACAACAATCGCAGATCTTTATTGAGACGCCCTATCGCAACGATAAATTGTTGGCAGATTTACTTCAATTGCTTGCGGGAAACACCTTGCTCTGTGTGGCGGTAGATATTAGCTTGCAAACGGAATATATTAAAACCATGACCGTAGACCGCTGGAAAAAACATAAAACCAGCTTTCACAAGCGTCCCGCAATATTCATTATACATCGAAAATAAAAAATCCCCAACGTTTGTTGAGGATTTTTTTAACTGTTGATACAGAATTATAATTCTGGTGTTTTATTGGCTTCTACCATGGAGGTGTCAAAGCCTGCAAATTTCTTGAGGTAGTATTTAATACTAGTCCCATATGCATCTTCAAACTGTTCTGAACCATAACTGCGTAAATACCGCTTTACATTTCCCGCACCAGCTAAATGAGCTGCAGCTAAAATGCCTGATTCAGTAATGATGGTACCGTTTATACGTTTACCAACAAAACGTTTAATGTCTCTAATTAAAATCCACTTATTCACTGAGCACAAGGCCAAAAAGGCATCTTCTTGTAATTTAGAATCCTTTAAGAATTCACTCGTGTTGTAAATGTTAAAGCGTTTGAGGGTAGATTTCCCAAACTGATACTTTCCTAAATAACCCAAGGTATTAATCACATGATACTTGCCTTGAGATTCTTTAAAGCCTAACGCTTCCTTAAATCCGATAAATGAATTTCCCGTAAGGGGAGTCATAATGGGCGTGTAAGGAGCGGGTTCCAGTATCTCTTGCGATACTGTCGCATGATAATTTACCGAGGGTAAATTATAGATCACTTCGTAGGACGTAATAGCGTTTGTCCAACTTTTAAATCCGGTTGTTACGATAAAAAGTACCGTAATTATCCCAGATAATTTAAGAACTTTCTTTTTCATTACATTAGTTTAATCCAATAGTTAGATTGGATAAATTTAGCCGGCAAATATACAAATTTTATTTTATTGCCACTGCAAAGATACAAATTATATAATAATCTGTAAATAAGTGCCTTAGAAGTAAAGCAGGTGTAGTTTGGGTTTTCCCTTGGTTGATAATTGAAGTGTTGGAGCCGGAATCTTAATAAAGTTCACCGTATTTAAGATGGTTTTTAGCCATTTAGAGCGGGTTTTTATCTTAGATAAGTCAATATCAAGGCTGAGGTAAAATTGTCGTTCTCGTGAAGGAATAGAAAAAGTTGTAATTTCTGGTTGTGTGTGGGTATCTCCATAAAGTAATCCATTGGCACCATATCCAACGGCTAAATTTAACCAACGAGGGAGTTTGCTCGATTTTGCAAAAGACCAGAGGTTAGCAGAAAGCCAATAGGTCTGTCCATTATAATCTTTAAGTGTCTGCGCTAAGAAATTTTCGCCTAGGCGTTCGGGGCGAAGTGTAGCGAAACGGGTTTGGTGAAAAGAGTACTTAACTTGTATTCGTTGTTCTTGCCACAATAGTTCTTGGCCTATTAATAAAGCCGTGCCTGTAGCATTGGCTAGCATGTCAGTGGTCGAAAACCCCCATTCTTCCGAATAGCCATCCATAACTTCAACAGCCGTTAAAAATGCAAAGCCCAAGGTGGCTCCATACAGGAGTTGCGATTTTTGCGATGCACCTGCCCAGGCTAAGGAATTCATTCCAATCTTTCCAATATAATAGGCACTAAAGGCATGACCGGCCTTATCCATTTGTAACCAATGGTTTGCATCATTAATGGTGTGAAAGGATGATTTTGGGTAATCAGCATACCACAATTGTTGAATTCCAATCAGGGTTGCCGCCGTAAGGGCAGCTTCTGTGATATACACGGTTTTTATGCGCTTGGGATTTAAGGTATCTGCGGGTTCAAGCCAACTTTGTTGTGACCAAATGGGGGATGCCCCTGAAAACAAGGTCATGGTTAACAGCAATACCCAAGCCCGTTTCATTATCGCTTAATCCCTTGTTTTGACACCCATCGCTGGTATTTTGAAGCATTGACATTATGTTGCGCTAAAGTTCGGGCAAATTCATGTGAGCCGATATCAGTAATACTTGCACACATATAATAGTAGTCGTGTTGTTTTGGATTTAACACAGCGTCAATACTTGAAATATCAGGCATAGAAATAACCGTAGGAGGTAAGCCCGTATGTACATAGGTGTTATAGGGGGAATCAATACTGAGATCTGCATTTAATACGCGTTTTACCTCAAAATCTTGCCCGTTTTTTTGTTTTAAAGCAAAAATAATGGTCGGATCCGCCTGTAGTGCCCATCCGTCACGTAGGCGGTTAAGGTAGAGTCCGGCTACCGTTGGTCGCTCACTAATTTTGGAAGTTTCTTTTTGAACTATAGACGCTAGCGTGCTTACTTGATGTGGAGTCATATTTAGCGCTTTCGCCTTCGCTAAACGGTCTTCATTCCAAAATCGATTGTACTCCTTGAGCATTCTGCTTCGTAAATTTTCGGCAGATGTATTCCAATAAACTTCATACGAATTGGGAATGAAAATGCTGAGGACATCTTGGGGATTAAAATCATGTTCAGCTAAAAAACTTCGATCCGTTAATGAGGTTAAAATGGTTAGCGAATCAATTTCGAGTTGTTCTGCGAGTCGTCCGGCTAATTTTTCTAAACTATCTTGATTGTTAAAGGTAAGATTAACCGTAGCTTGTTTGCCACTTCGAAGTAAATTAATCAAGGCATTGGCATTCATTCCTTTTTTAATTTCAAATTTACCTGACTTAATAGCTCGATCGTATTTTTTCTTTTTCGCAACCCATTCAAATCCCTTCGGGTCATTGAGGTGAGGTTGAACCAAAGCTACTACCTCGTCGAAAGTCGCTTCGGAAGGAATGAAAAGTGCAGTATTCTCTTTTACATTAGCCCCGTAAATTCGCTCGTAAAAGGTATATCCATAGTACGCTCCAATAAGGAATAGTACGCCAATAAGTAATCCTATCTTTTTTTTCATTTCTTAATTAATTGCAATAGAAGTTCATCTTTAAAGCCTTCTGGAGTGGCAATCCACTCTTTTTTTACTCCAACCTCTTTAAATCCATTTTTTTTAAACAGCTTTATACTGATTTTATTGTCAGTTGTGATATTTGCAAAAAGTTGGTGAATGGGCAGGTGCTTAAACGCATACCTAATTAATACCGCTAGAGCTTCTTTGGCATATCCTTCACCTTGGTGTTCGGCCTGGACTAGGATTCCAATTCCGGCACGTTGGTGATGTGGCTCAAAATCAAATAGGTCGATAAAGCCAACCGCTTCATTATCATGGGTCACAATAACCAAACGTAACTGTTTTGCTTCAAAAATATCTTGGTAAGCATTGGCCAGGTATTGCTGAAGTACATGCTTAGAAAAGGGTTTATGCGTATTGCTGACCTCCCAATACTGCTCGTCGTTTTCAATTTGATATAAGAAGGCTAAATCATTTACCTCCAAAGCACGCAATCTAATATGTTTTCCTTCTAAGCTTTGCATTAAATTTCTATTTGTCCTTCAAAGACGAAGGTTGCTTGTCCTGTTAATGTAACGGCCTTATAATGTTCGTTTTCAATTGTAAACGAGACTACTAATGTTCCCCCAAGTGTGTTGAGATTGATGGTTGCTCCATGGGTTTTATTTGCCTTATGAGCAGCAATAGCTACTGCGGTGACTCCAGTGCCACAACTAAGGGTTTCATCTTCCACACCGCGTTCGTACGTTCTAACGTCAAATGTGTTTTCATTAATTTGGGCGGCAAAGTTAATATTACTTCCTTCCTCAAAATAAGGAGCTCCATACCGTATCTCCCGTCCTTTTTCAACAACAGGGAACTTAGCTAGGTCTTCCACGAAAGTAACGTGATGCGGAGACCCTGTATTTAAAAATAAATGCGTGGGATGTTCTTCTACTTCTCGTACATCAACCATTTTTAAACTGACTATGCCATTAACTATACTCGCATGGTGTAGACCATCAATTGCATCAAACGTAGTGTTTGAATTGATGATGCAAAGGTCTCTTGCAAACGCAACCAAACATCTCCCACCATTACCACACATAGACCCTTCTGCACCGTCAGCATTAAAATAAACCATAGTGAAGTCGTGTTTTTGTGAGGAGTCAAGGCAAATTAAGCCATCGGCACCTATTCCAAATTTTCGATCACATAATCGTTCAATCAAGGTCTTATTATCTTTGGGGAATTCTCCCTTGCGATTATCAATCATGATAAAATCGTTTCCAGTACCTTGGTATTTTTTAAAGCGTATTTGCATACCACAAAGGTAGTATTTTTTTGAGCGTATTAAAGGATTAATAATTTCGTTACCGATTTTGTTAAGATGCCGTTAAAAGTGTTGTTAAAGTATAGTTAAAGTGCTTTGACAGTGATAATAATGGCTTAATTTTGGTTGTTAGCTAACACGGATTTAATTACCGAATTTGAAATAAATAAAAGTATAATTATGAAAAAAACACTAAGTTTAGTAGCGGCCTCTATGTTAGGAGGGGTCCTTACATTATCAGGATTTCTTTATTTCTCACAAAATTATCAAGCAGGGTCAACCCCAAATACGGTTGAGTCAAGCAAAATCATTCAGACCAAATATGTACCTGCAACGACGTACGAGGCGGAAGCTACCGACTTTACTAAGGCGGCCGCCGAAACCTTAAATGCAGTAGTGCATGTTAAGAATACCACAACGTATACACCAAATTCCCTAGAATCTTTTTTTGGAGGGGGACGAGCACAAGAATTAGTAGGCACAGGTTCAGGGGTGATTATATCACCAGATGGGTATATCGTTACCAATAATCACGTGATTAAAGGTGCCTCAGCAATTGAAATTACATTAAATAATAATAAAACGTACAAGGCACAAATTATAGGTACCCACCCGAGTTCAGACATTGCCTTGGTAAAAATTGAAGCAGAGAAACTACCTTTTATTACGTTTGCAAATTCAGACAATGTTCAGGTAGGAGAATGGGTGTTAGCTGTAGGAAACCCGTTTAACTTAACGTCTACTGTAACGGCAGGAATTGTTAGTGCAAAAGGTAGAGACATTCACCTGGCGGGTAGTAGAAATAGAATGATTGAATCTTTTATTCAAACTGATGCGGCCGTAAATCCTGGAAATAGTGGAGGAGCCTTGGTCAATGCGCGAGGAGAATTGATTGGAATAAATACCGCCATTTCATCACAAACCGGTTCGTATGTGGGGTATTCTTTTGCCGTTCCTTCAAATATTGCCAAGAAAGTGATTGAAGACTTGATGGAATATGGTGATGTAAAAACAGCTTATTTAGGAATTATACCGCTTGAAATTAATAGCGCAACCTCTAAAGAACTTGGAATTAGTGAAAGTGAAGGCGTGTTGATCAAAGATTTTAGCGCCAACAGTCGTGCACGTCAAGCCGGACTTAAAATCAATGATATCATTATTGGTTTGGATGAAGTAAACGTAGATAAGTACGCCAATTTAGAAGGGTTTCTTAGTGCCAAACGACCTGGAGATGTGATCAAAGTGAAGGTGTTGAGGGAAGGAGAACAAAAAGAGTTCACGGTAAAACTCGGTAACCAATTTGGAAAAGATAAAGTGGAAGAATTGGATTTCTCTAAATACCTATTAGGTGATTTAAAGAAAATACCAAAGTCATTAGCCGAAGAATACCGTCTTAATTTTGGTGTACAGATTGTAAAATTGAGAAATAATGTGTTAAAAGAAAAAGTGAATGCAGGAGATGTTATTTTAAGAATAGGGGAAGATAAAGTTAGTGATGTGAAGGAAGTTGAGAGCGCCCTTAGAAAGAATAAAGGTAAAGTTGTAAATATTCAACTGTTAAATAAAGAGGGATTTGTTGATTATATTGCCATAATGGTCAATCAATAAGCCCACATAAACCCGAAAGAAATCCCTTTGTCAAACAAAGGGATTTTTTTTGTAAAATACTTTGTGTATTAGTCCTTTAAAGTAGTATTTTTGCGAAAAAATATACAACCTTTAAACAAAAAAAATGCCTACACAAGACACGTATGAAAAAGAGTTGGCCTTTCAAGCAGATCGACGAAAAGCTACGGTAGAATTTATTAAAATTACAAGCGATTTATGGTATGACAATTCAATTGAATTGGTATTGTTCAGAAATCAATTGATTAATTGCAATGTTAGCCAGATTCTTAACCTGGTAGAATATGCAAGTGAGTTTGTTCAAAAACCAATCTCAATATTTGATGCGGTTGAAATTTCTAGAGCAATTAGAGATTTAAACTTACCACCCGCAAAGCTTGATATTGGGAAATTAGCCTATGAATTTCACCTAGCCGAAGACGAAGAAAATGTGCTCAACTTCGTGACAGCGAAATTAAAAGGAGCTGAAAAATCAACTGAAATAGCCCCAAAAGATGTAGTATTATACGGTTTTGGTAGAATTGGAAGATTGTTAGCTCGAGAATTGATGACCAGAACCGGTAAAGGAAAGCAAATGCGTTTACGCGCTATTGTAACACGTGGTGAGGTTACCGAAACAGTTTTAGAAAAAAGAGCATCCTTGTTGAGAAATGATTCTGTTCACGGTGTATTTCCAGGAACGGTTAAAGCAGACTTGGCAACCAAATCGCTTATCATTAACGGCACCACAGTGCATATGATTTCTGCAAGTGGTCCAGAAGAAATTGATTATACTGCGTACGGTATAAAAGACGCATTAATTATTGATAATACCGGAGCGTTTAGAGACGATGTGGCTTTGGCAAGACACCTTACCAGTAAAGGTGCCAGCAAAGTATTATTAACTGCACCGGGCAAAGGTGTTCCAAACATTGTACATGGAGTAAACCACTTAGATCACAATCCAGATGAGGTGGATATTTTTTCGGCAGCCTCTTGTACTACAAACGCGATCACACCCGTATTAAAGGTGATTGAAGATAGTTTTGGAATTATTAGCGGACATTTAGAAACGATTCATGCCTATACAAATGACCAGAACCTTGTAGATAATATGCATAGCAAATATCGTAGAGGTAGAGCAGCTGCATTAAATATGGTAATTACTGAAACAGGAGCAGGTCAAGCGGTGGCAAAAGCACTTCCAGCCTTGGCAGGGAAATTAACTTCTAATGCAATTCGCGTACCGGTTCCAAACGGATCATTAGCCATCCTTAACCTTCATCTAGAAAGTACGGCAAGCGTACAAGCTGTTAATGCGGTCATGAAAAAATATGCTTTAGAAGGAGATTTAGTAGAACAGATTCAATATTCGTTAAGTAATGAATTGGTTTCTTCAGATATCGTTGGCACATCGGCTCCAGCTATTTTTGATAGTAATGCAACCATTGCTACCGAAGATGGAAAGAATATTGTGTTGTACATCTGGTATGATAACGAATATGGATATAGTCATCAAGTGATACGTTTAGCGAAGCACATAGCTCAAGTAAGACGTTTTACCTATTATTAATAGTTGACTACTATTTTATACAAAGGGAGTACATTACGTTACTCCCTTTATTTTTTTGCGGTCAATAGTTTTTCAAGAACTGTTTCTACACCTAAATTGAGATTACTTTCTGTATGGTAGTTGGCAATGGCTTTAACACTCGAATGGGCATTTTGCATGGCGTAACTAAAATGGGCTTGCTGTAACATTTCAACATCGTTGAGGTAGTCACCAAACACCATAGTTTCTTCTTTGCTTATTGCCAATTCTTTTTGAAGAAGCGAAATGGCAACGCCTTTGTTTGTCCGAACATCAGCAATGTCTAGCCAGTTCGGTCCGGATATTTTACCTTGTAATTTTGGGCCCAGATCTTGCATGAAAGGCTGGATAAAACGCGCTGATGATTCTGGATGATAAAGCGCAATTTTCATAATCTCATCGTCTACATTAGTTAAATCATCCACCTTTTTGTAGGTGGAGTAAAATTCGGTAAACATGGCTAAAAATGCAGGATCTTTACTGTCAACATAGGCGGCTTTTTTACCAGCCAAAATGATATCAGCTCCGGGGATTTTACGTATGTTGGGGAGTAAAGAATTGACGGTGGCTTTGGAGAGATGTGAAGAAAATAACTCGTGATTTCGCCTGCTAACCAGCCCTCCGTTCTCCGCAACAATGGTGATGTCATCAAAAATTGGTGTTAATTTATTGGCAATACTAAAATATTGCCTCCCACTTGCAGCTACAAAATGAATATGGGTTTTTAGCTCAGAGAAAAGGGAGAAAAATAGTGGACTCACCTCGTGAGATCCATTGAGCAGGGTTCCATCCATATCTGAAACAACTAATTTAACTTTTGATAATTCCATAGTATTTAAAAATGCAAAGGTAGGTTAATCACCTCGTTTGATGTAAAGTTAGCGTTATATTATTTTTCATTATAGCACAACTTTCGTGCTTGCTTATGGTACCTTATGGTCTCCTAAATAGAGCGATGTAAGCACAACATTTCATTGCAGTAATGTGAATTGTACAAAACAATTCGCAGTTAAATCTAAATTAGTCCGTTATAATGTTTGAAACAAAAGTTATTCCCAAAGCGATTGAACAAGAGGTAAAATTGGCATTGTCATATTTTCCACAATTAGCGCAAACCAAGATACACTTCAAATTTAAAAAAGAGATTAAACACTCAACCATGCAGGCCCAGCCAGCACTTAAATCCCTTCTATTTGGCAAGTCGTTTAGACAGTATAATATCTTTATAAGTGAACGCTTTAAAATTTCAGGAAAGCAATTTTTAACAAAGCAATTACCCACTGATATTCTTATAGGATGGATAGGGCATGAGTTGGGGCATATTTTAGATTACGAACAACGATCAACCTTCAATTTGATTACTTTTGGAATCAAGTACCTTTTGGCAGATCGCTATATCATTGCGGCTGAACGAGCCGCTGATCAATTTGCCGTAGCGCAAGGAATGGAAGAGTATATCTTAAAAACAAAGGATTTTATTTTAAACCATGCTGAGATTGATCACCGGTATAAATCGCGAATTATTAAGTATTACCTTTCGCCTGAAGAGATTATGGCGTTAGTAAATCAGCGAAATTTAGCGAAATAAGTAGCTAGGCCGAGCAAACAAATGCTTCCCATGCTTCAAATTTTTCTTCGCGCATGACGCGCTCCATTTTTACCTGGCCTCCTTTTTTCTTTTGTTCAGCATTCCATTCATAAAATAGTGCCGGGTTAATTAAGTTAACCTTCACTCCGTGTAATGCTTTAGACCGTGCGACCTTGTAATTTTTATTAGCTGCTTGTAAAAAATTGTCGAGTTGTTCGGCTACTGATGAATTTAAATTGGAGGGTAATTGGGATCCAATATACCAGTAGTGATAAAATTTCCCATTATCTCCTCGTTTTGCACACAGTGTGTACTCAGAAATTGTTGTGTTAAAGGCATGTTCGAGGTGTTGAATGGCATCATCCATTTTATTCACAGACAGTTGTGACCCGACGGTATTTAGAAAAAATTTAGTTCTTCCGGTAATTTTTATTTCCGCCCTTTCAATATTTGTAAACGCAATGGTGTCTCCAATCATATACCGCCAAGCCCCACTTACTGTACTTATTATAAGTACATAGTCTTGTTCTAATTCTACGTCAGCTAAACTTAGCGAAGGGGCGTCTTGCACTAAAGAGCCATCCTCATTAATATATTCAGGTGCGAATGGAATAAATTCAAAATAAATTCCGTGATCTGTCATTAACTCCATACTACTCGTTTCCGGCCTTGTTTGACATGCAATAAACCCTTCAGAAGCCAAGTAGGTATCAATTATCGTCACGGGTTTTCCCAATAATGCGTTGAAGCTTTTCTTATATGGACTAAATGCAACTCCACCAGAAGTGTATACACGCAGGTTTGGCCATATTTCATGAATATTAGTTAAGTGATGTGTTTCAATTACTTTCTTTAGCATTAGTTCTATCCATGAAGGTATTCCACTTAATGCGCCAATATCCCATTGTTTTGCATTTTTTGCAATAAGATTTACCCGATCATCCCAGTTGTCAATTTTGGCAATGTCTTCCCCCGGTTTGTAATACCCTTGAAACCAAAAGGGAATGTTTGCAGCAGTGATCCCGCTAATTTCTCCCTCTAAATGATTATTGTGTTCAGTTAGATCGGTAGAGCTTCCTAGCATCATAATTTCCTTTTCAAAAAGTTCTGCAGGAAAGTTAAAATTACTTAAGGATTGGATTTGTTTTAGCCCCGCCCGTTTAATAGCAGAGAGCATATCATCTGTAACAGGAATGCGTTTCGGGGTTTTTCCGGTGGTGCCTGAACTTAAGGCGAAATAAGTGGGGTGACCAGGCCAGGTAACATCACGTTGACCTTCTTGAAGTCTTGACCACCACTGTTTATTTAGGGAGGAATAATCGAAATAGGGGACGGTTGCTTTAAAGACATTGCTAAGTTTATCTTCAGATAACAAACGTTCAAATTCATAGTGCTTACCAAAAGCAGTTAATTTTGCTGCGGTGATTAAGGAACGCAGTACCTGCTCTTGCGTTTCAACGTGAGTAGAGGCGCCACTTAATTTATCTGTTAAATGGATAGCTCCTTTAATTAATGATCCGAGTAGTGCCATAGATGAGGAATTATTTCATTGGCAAGTTGGGAATTTTCTATCGTTGCGACTAATCCAAATGGTATTTAGATTAACCCAAGCGGTATGTGGTATTTGTTGCGATACAATACGTCAAAATGGGAGTAGGGAGTAGCAGCAACTTTAGGAATTGAGTGGGCAAAAAAAAACCCACGTTGTTTACGTGGGTTCCTTAGCAAGTATATTGTTATACTATTTAATTTTATCAACGATGGCTTTAAAAGCAGTTGGGTTATTCATTGCTAAATCAGCTAAAACCTTTCTGTTTAAATCTATATTGTTGGCTTTTACTTTTCCCATAAATTGAGAATATGACATTCCGTGTTGACGGGCACCAGCATTAATACGTTGAATCCAAAGACTTCTAAAATTTCTTTTATTGTTCTTTCTATCGCGGTACGAATAAGACATTGCTTTTTCAACCGCATTTTTGGCTACTGTATAAACGTTTTTACGTCTTCCAAAATAACCTTTGGCTTGTTTTAATATTTTTTTTCTTCGAGCTCTTTTAGCTACTGAGTTTACCGATCTAGGCATAATTTTAATTGTTTTTTGTGGAAGGCAGTACTGAGATATTCAGACATTTAAAGCACTGACACAAGGTTAATAATTACCGATTTATTTTAATTTTAATTGTTTCAAAATGTTCATTTCATCTGCTTTGTGAACCAAACCAGAGTGTGTAAGTTTTAACTTACGCTTTTTAGATTTTTTTGTCAAAATATGACTCTTAAAAGCATGCTTTCTTTTGATTTTACCTGTACCCGTCAACTTGAAACGTTTTTTGGCACTGGATTTAGTTTTCATTTTAGGCATTTTCCTACTCTTTATATATTAATACTTGCTATTTTAAATAGTTATCGAGATTCCCGTTAACTTATTTCTTTTTTGGAGCGATGAACATCGTCATACGCTTACCTTCTAATCGTGGCATTTGTTCTACCTTACCGTAATCTTCTAACTCTTGCGCTAATTTTAACAGTAAGATTTCTCCTTGATCCTTATAAACAATGGATCGTCCTTTAAAAAATACATACGCTTTAAGTTTTGCACCTTCGCTTAAAAACTTAATGGCGTGTTTCTTTTTAAATTCATAATCGTGATCGTCAGTATTCGGACCAAACCGAATTTCCTTCATTACAACTTTAGCAGCTTTTGCCTTTATTGCCTTTTCACGCTTCTTTTGTTCGTAAAGAAACTTCTTATAATCAATTATTTTACAAACAGGTGGAGTAGCCTTAGGAGAAATTTCAACTAAGTCTAATTCTTCCGCTTCGGCTAATTTTCGAGCTTCGGCAAGCGGGTATACGCCCACTTCCACATTGTCTCCTACCAACCTAACTTCAGGGGCTTTAATGTGATGATTGATGCGATGGGCATCTTCCTTTATAATTCTCCAAGGTTTTCTACCTCCTTTTCTTCTAATTGCTATGGCTATAAATTTTTAGTTAAACTTAATATTGTTGTAATGTTTGTTCTATTTCTGTTTTTACCACTTCGGCAAAGTTTTCTAGGCTTAATTTCCCTAGGTCTTCCCCGCCGTGTCGTCTTACCGATATAAGTCCTTCATTTTCTTCCTGTTCCCCAATGATAATCATAAAAGGAATTTTGTTCATTTCGGCATCTCTAATCTTCCGTCCGGTTTTTTCATTCCTATGGTCAACGAGGGCGCGAATTTCGTAATTTTCCAACACATTTAAAACTTTTTCGGTATAATTTTTATATTTCTCACTGATTGGCAGAATAATAACTTGCTCAGGGGTTAGCCACAGTGGAAAGTTTCCTCCAGTATGTTCCAATAATAATGCCACAAATCGTTCCATTGATCCAAACGGAGCTCGATGTATCATTACTGGCCTATGTAATTGATTGTCAGAACCTTTATAGGTTAGATCAAAGCGAACAGGCAAGTTGTAATCAACTTGAATGGTACCGAGTTGCCAGTTCCTTCCGAGTGCATCTTTGACCATAAAGTCGAGTTTAGGCCCATAAAAGGCGGCTTCCCCCTCTTCAATTACAATAGGGAGGTTTTTATCGGTTGCAGCACTAATAATCGCTTTTTCTGCTTTTTCCCAATTGGCAACATCACCGATATATTTCTCTGGATTTTTGGGGTCTCTTACCGAAACTTGTGCGGTATACGTATCTAATCCCAATGCATTTAATACGTAAAGGGTGAGGTCAATCACATTTTTAAACTCTTGATCAAGTTGATCAGGGGTACAAAAAATATGCGCATCATCTTGTGTAAACCCACGTACTCTAGTTAAACCATGGAGTTCACCACTTTGTTCGTAGCGATAAACGGTACCAAATTCTGCAAATCGCTTTGGAAGGTCTTTGTATGAATAGGGTTTGAAGTTATAGATTTCACAGTGATGTGGACAGTTCATAGGTTTTAAAAGAAACTCCTCATCTTCTTTTGGGGTATGGATAGGTTGAAAGCTATCTTCACCGTATTTGGCATAGTGACCGGAAGTAACATACAGTTCTTTCTGTCCGATATGTGGAGAAATAACCATTTCATACCCGGCTTTCTTTTGTGCTTTTTTTAGAAAGTCTTCTAAGCGCGCACGGAGTGCGGCACCTTTTGGTAACCACAACGGTAGGCCCTGACCAACTTTAGCTGAAAAGGTAAAAAGCTCAAGTTCTTTTCCTAGCTTTCGATGATCACGTTGTTTGGCTTCTTCTAAAAGAGCCAAATAGGCGGTTAATTCTTTTTGTTTGGGAAATGTAATTCCGTATACTCGTGTAAGTTGAACATTATTCTCGTCTCCTCTCCAGTAAGCTCCAGCCACACTCATAATTTTTACCGCCTTTATAAAACCGGTATTTGGTAAGTGTCCCCCTCTACAGAGGTCGGTAAAATCGGCATGGTCACAAAACGTAATGTCACCATCTGTTAAGTTTTCTATCAGTTCAACTTTGTACGGGTTGTTTCTTGATTTGTAATATGCCAAGGCATCTGCTTTTGATACGCTACGCATTTGAAATTCAAATTTTTGACGCGCAAACTCAAGCATTTTATCTTCAATCTTTTTAAAATCGTTTTCACTAATGGAGTTTTCGCCAAAATCTACGTCATAATAAAAGCCATGTTCAATAGCTGGACCAATTGTGAGTTTTGCATTGGGGTAGAAATGTAAAATAGCTTGTGCTAGTACATGGGCAGAAGAGTGCCAAAAGGTTTGTTTACCTTGAGGGTCATTCCAGGTATATAAGGTTAAGCTTCCATTTTCGGTAAGTGGGGTTGAGGTTTCAACGATTTGATCATTGAAGTTAGCCGAGATCACGTTGCGTGCAAGGCCTTCACTAATCCCCTTAGCTACATCCATTGGAGTGCTGTTTTGGGGGACTTCTTTTACCGATCCGTCGGGAAGCGTAATTTGTATCATGCTTTATATAGTGTGTTAAGAGTACAAAGATATTAGAATTCGCTTTCCTGCACAATACCGAAGGGATTTATTTCTAACTAAATGTTAATTTGGGGTGTATATATTAAAGGTATAAAGCGGTTCAATTTTTGATAAAAAAAGGATCAAAAAAAGCAGCTATAAATAGCTATAAAACAAGACCTTAAAAAGGATCAAAAAAATAATTAAAAAAATCTTCATTTTTATTTGTTAGAATCGAAAAAAGGGTTCTATATTTGCACCCGCTTAGCGATATAGGAAAATGCAAAAGAGGCTAAGTTTAAAATTTGAAGAAACTGAGATGTGTTTTCAAATTGACAGAAGTTCATTGAAAGATTGAAAAATTGACAGCGTAAAATTAGAGTAAAATCACGGAATTTTTT
>Ga0209344_10002541_pt1 | contig 20030 bp, 21 predicted proteins | sample Cruoilmetagenom6_FD_187293 | JGI IMG/M metagenome (GOLD analysis project Ga0209344, IMG submission 187293) | Oil polluted marine microbial communities from Coal Oil Point, Santa Barbara, California, USA - Santa Barbara Oil Seep Sample 6 (SPAdes)... | ecosystem: Environmental > Aquatic > Marine... | reverse complement strand
ACCTAAGCCCCCCATAACTTCTGGACGAGTAGTACGTTTTACCGCACCTTTAATATTTTCAACTAGGGCATTACCTGCATCTATATCAACGCCAGCATCTTTATAACTTAAAGACTGTTTTTCTTCGCTCACGGGGGAAACCTCAATTATGTTGTTAATTTGCTTGTACGATAAAGGCGCATATTCTATCAGTGCAGAGTCGCGCTGAAAATCTTTAAAATAAATTATTTTTATATCTAATAAAAATCAGTAACATTATGATAAGATCTTCATTATGAAACACTTGTTAATGCTATCTATGTTCAGAAATTATCTGATATTGTTATTTATTGTACTGCCGCTGAAAATTAACGCTATTGAGGTGGTAAATTTGTATAGTGCTGAAGTGGCTGTGGCGTCACAATCAGCTAGTGACCGTAACCAAGCACTACAAAATGCTTTACGGGCAATATTTATCAAGGTGGGGGGCAAGGAAATAGAGCACCCGCTTATTAATCAAGCAATAAGAAATTACCAAAAATATGTTACTCAATACCAATATATAGGCAAGAATAATCACACTTTACTGAGTGTGTCTTTCGACGAGAGTAAAGTAAATCGCTTATTTAAAGACAGTGACTTAGCCATTTGGGGACGCCTTCGACCACAAGTAATGGTGTGGTTGATCGAAGAGAACGGTTTCGAGCGGACCATCATTTCTTCAACATCAAGTTCGTTATTACCGAACACTATCAACAAATTTTCCCAGTTACGTGGTTTGCCCGTGGTGATGCCCATCATGGACTTAAACGATCTTAACGCTGTCACTTTGTCGGATGTCTGGGGGCGTTTCCCGCAATCTATTGCCCAAGCATCTGCACGTTATATGGCAGAAGCTGCGGTAGTGATACGCGTGTCAAATTCCAGCTTACTTAATGTTGAAGATATTGCCTTAGATTGTCCATTGTGCGAAAGCAATAGCTTGGCGCTAGATTGGAGTTTAATGACCGACGTACAAAATGAGCAGACACAAATATTTAGTGAGCAGTATCGAGGTTCGAATCGCGATGAGCTATTAATCACGGCCTTATCTGATATTACCGAGATTATTTATCAGAAATATGCCTTGTCGACGACCAACAGTAATGAGTTTCAAATTGATGTTGCCAATATTACCTCATTAGAGGAATTAATTGCCGTAACGGACTTTATTAGCGAACTATCTGCTGTGCAATCAGTACAATTGGTCAGCGCACAAGGGGATAATCGCCGTTTTAAATTATCATTAATTGGTTCACCACAAGCTTTTTATGCCTCACTAAAATTAAGTGAGCAGTTAAATCGCTATGTTGACCCCCTTGGCGCACCGGAAGGCATGGAACAAGTGCCGGTTTTCCATTGGGGTAGCAAGTGAAGAAAGTCTCGCAATTAACGCTATCGGTGCAATTACCTGATGATGAAACTTTCGCGAGTTTTCAAAGCCAAAGTAACCAAATGGTGGTGCAACAACTGACGCATTTTCTTGATCATATCGCAGATGTTAACAAGCAAGTGCATAGTTTGTATTTATTTGGTTTAACGGGGGTCGGTAAAAGTCATTTACTGCATGCAAGCTGTGCCTACGCAGATACCTTAGGGTTAACCTCGTTATGTTTATCATTCTCTGAACTTACCCAGCTTTCAGTTGATGTTTTAGTTGGTTTAGAAAATATTGACTTAGTCTGCCTTGATGATATTCAACTGATTGCTGGTAATAAAAAGTGGCAGCAGGGCGTGTTTGACTTATATAACCGTATGGTTGAGCAAAATAAGTGCTTAATTATTACCGGCGATCAAAGCGTTGCACAGTTAAATATTAGTTTACCCGACTTGGTATCGCGCCTTAGCTGGGGGTTAACCGAGCAATTAAAGCCATTAACGGATAAAGAAAAATCATTTGCTTTGCAGTATCGTGCTCAGCAACGGGGCTTATATATCAGTGATGATGTCGCGAGCTTTCTAATCAATCGCTTATCGCGAGACATGACCAGCTTGTTAGCGGCGTTAGAGCAACTAGATCAAGCCTCGATAAGAGAACAGCGCCGTATTACCATTCCCTTTATTAAAGATGTTTTATTTTAAAGTAAAAGCTTTTCGTAGCTAAGCTTAAGTCTGGTTTTTATACCTGTCGACAATCGGCCCTGAGGGCGAGTATTACAACCTGATACAGACCAGAGTGAACTATATTGCTTGTTTGAGCGTATTGGGTAAGACAATGCGGCGCGTCGTTAAATAAGCAATCGCAACAGATAATAGGCCGATGGAAACCAGTGTAAATGGGTAACCCATAAACTCGGTTAGGACGCCAAATAATAACCCGCCTAAGGCACCGCCGCCAATATTAATCGCGCCCCATAAACTCATCACTCTACCTCGAAATGCACTGGTCACTGATACTTGAATAAGTGACTGGGTTCCTACGCCGCAGACAGTGGCACAAAAGCTTAAGCCTGCCACTAACAGTAAACCTAACTCGAAATTGTTGGTAAAGCTAAACAGCATTAACAGCAAACCTGAGCTCATTACGCCGATGCGCATCGCGACTAATAGACGCTCAACTCCGCAGGATGACAACAGTATGCCCGCTATGATAGAGCCAATCCCCGCGGCAGAATTCAACCAGGTTAGGCCTGCTATGCCTCGGTCATAAAGTACTTCAACTGCTGCTGGTAAAATCTCTAAGAATCCGCGGCCGAAAATTGCGGATACCGCAATGAGCAATAATAAGCGTAAAATCAGCTCGGAATCTCGTGCATAGCTTAATCCCGCCTTGATATCTGTAAAAAAGGTAAATTGCTTGGCTCCTACTGCGTGTTGGCTAGACTCAAGTTTTAACAAGAGCAATACAATGATCAAGGGAATATAACAGGCAGCGACAACAGCAAATGCGGTGGCATTACCCTGATATTTAATCAGTAAGCCAGCAATAACGGGGCCGATAAAGCGCGAGGTATTGTATAAAATTGCATTAATGGCAACCGCTTTGGGCATATTGTCCGTACTGACCAATTCAGGCACTAATGACAGCCTAATCGATTGATAGGCACTATTAGCGATCCCGATGGCTAAGGCAAAAAACAATAACGTCAGTTCATCCGCTAATTGTTGCCACACTAACAGCGCTAATAGCAGCGATATCAGCCCAAGGATAAAGCTAGTAACAACAGCGGCTCGGCGACGATTAATACGATCGACCATAACACCAAATAATGGCCCCACCAGTACTGAAGGAAAGAACAGTAAAAACGCCATCATACCCAACCAGGTTTCTGAATGCGTTTGCTCCCACATCATCCAGCCCAATGTCATACGTTGTATCCAAAGACCTTGGGTAGAAAATATACTGCCAGACAAATAGGTCAGGTAATTACGTTCAGTAAAAATAGAGCGTGGCACTGTTTATTCTTATCCTTATTAAAATAAGCCATTATACAGTAAATCTAATCGGCTTTGAGCAAGATTATCTCGTTTAAGGCCGTAGATTTTGCTGTGCAGGGTAGTCAAATTGAAGCATTGCTATCATAAAATAGTTATCACCCCGATTGACAATACCGACAACTAAGCCACTAACTAAACCGATAACTAAGCGTGTTAGGAAGAGGGCGCTTGCTATAGTGCTAGGGTGTTTTTCGAGTTTAATGGTTTGTTTAGTCTGTTGCCATGCGTAGGGGAATAAAGGGCTTTTTTCCCAGGCGACCGACATCGCTTGGTAAGTTATTTAACGGCTTTCCCCATGACTATGGCATGATACCAAAGCTATTAAGTTAGTCAGTCGCTTAATAGTTTTGGTATTTAGGTAGCATATTGCAGTGGCTTGGTTCGGTTAGCGGGCACCTGCGTCAGCTCGAGAACTCTCAGTATTTTCAACTAAAACACCATCACCAAGCTGGTTGATTTTTTGCCAAACCTCTTCATCAATCTCGATACCAAACTCTACCGTGTGCTCTTTGTTCTTCTCAACTTGTTTTGGGCTGATAAAAAGGCTGTTGGCATTTTGTAAAGACGAGGTGAGATCGACTCTTGAGCTACAAATGATGGTCAATGCTTGCTTATCTTCGTCACTGGATAAATTTGTCACCGCTTCACTATAACTTGGGTAACGCTGTCCTGAGCGAATGGCGGCGGTATGCTCAGTTACTGTGCTACTGCCATTTTTCCAGTAAGCGGCAGCGCTTATTCCGCGACGACCACGGTCGGTTAGGGCTTTAAGAATAAACATTCTGTTATGGCAATTATGTACGGTAACCGTAGCTATACCGCTTTCTAATGCTTTGGCATGCGCTAAGTCAACGGCAGCCGCGATGCAATTTAATGCGCTGCGATGGTGAGCGTCAATGGTTGCTGAGGTGCTATCTTCATAGATGACATTGCTCAGCGGTTTATCAAAATCTTCACCGACATAGGGTAAAGCATGTTTTAATTCTTTTAGACCGTTTAAACCATGTTTTTCTAGCCAAAGCACCATGTTTGCCGCATCTTCATAATTACCGACAAAATAACCACTGGCTTCAAAACAGCGGCGTAACGAGGCTTTTAGCTCATTCATTGAAATATTCACAGGATTCTCCTTATTGCTTTGGCGTCAATGGCATAAACCAATCGTCACTAAACGGTTTACCAATATCTTCCAACAGCGGTGCACCTTGGAACATGGTGTTACGTACCCATAACCGTGAGCGTGGATCAAATTTACTGACGCCAAAAAAGGCCAGTTTGCAGCGTAATAAGTGCATAGGTAAGACATCACGATCTAACAGGTTGGCCTGAATATCACCATAAATACAGCGATTCATGCTTTGAATACGTCGTACTATGCCGCGTAATTTTGGGTGTGCAACCATAAAGCGGGCAGTGGTATGCTCAGGATTAGCGATAATATACTGCTCGAGTAACTTATAACATTTGTAGACCGCGTAACCGACACCGAGTGCCATTTGTTTCTTTTTTCCTTCAATGTCGGCAACAATACCCAAACGAGGTTCCATTTTTTCTTCTGAACGATACCAATAGGTTTGACGGGCACCTTCCGCTTCAAAATCTGTTTCTAGGGCCCACTTATAACGACTTTCTATCACTGCTTTTAATTGCTGAGTTGGCATTAACGGGTCCAAATCAAGGCATTCATCCGCACAATGAAAATCTTCAAGTTCATCAACAAGTTCGGGATATATTTCCAGCATGATCGACACCAGCATTTCTTGGCCTTGTAGTGAACAGTGCTGTTCGCTATAGGCAATTAAGCTATTCCAGTTATCGAAGCCAATAGCGACTTTATTTTTCAAGTTTGCCATATCTTCGATCACGGCAGTATTGTTAGCTGTTTGCCAAGGATCTTCAGTAATGGTTTCACGAGTATGCTGCGCTGACCGCTCGATTAACTCTGTTAATAGTTGCCGTGTACCGGCATGAATGCCGCCTAGGGTTCTGATCCGGGCTAAGGCCAGCTCGCGCATTTCAATCCATTGATTGATCAATAGCGGATGATTGACCAAATAAGGGGCCATGCCTAAGCCAGTCGAATTACCAATGCCAAAATAACGCTTAATATCATGCTGCATTGGCTTGAATTTTTCAGGACTGCGATGACGGGCAATATGCTCAACTTGTAGCAGGCTGAAATTGCGTAACATTAAGCAAACAAACATTTCCCCGGCAAATGGACGAGCAAAATCTTGATGTTTTTGTTGTACTTTTTCCCAGTCAGCCATACCCAATTTACCACTACCATAAACGGCTGTTGTGCGATAAAGGTAGCCAACTTCAGCAATTTTTTTAACATCAGGTTGCTGACCAGCAGCTAATTTCTCGACCACATAGTCGAAATTACGGGCACTGCGATTAGCGCGAGATAAGACAAACACCCGAGAGTCCACTCGTCCTGCTTCTTGTTTCGGGACGTTTTCACGTAACTTTTCAATATAATCTTCATCAACTTGGCCTTCGACCAAGGCCATGGTCAGATCCCATTTGGTTGCGATTACGCGGTCATTACGCTCTTCAGCTAACAATGGATCAGAGAATAAAACAAAGCTATAAAGGCCATTTGGTGCTTGTACTTCGTAAACGACAGTGCCGTAACCTTGGCTATCCAGGTTAAAAACAGCTGCTTCAATCTGCCATCGTTCACGAAATATTCGACGGACTAAGGTGCGCATAAAGCTCAAGCGACTTTGATGTAAGGCACCTAATCGTTCAAGATCCATCACTTGGCTAGGGGGACGAAGTGACAGTGCATTATCACCCCAAAGTGAGCTATGAATAGCTGCATGTGTTGTCATGTTAATGATCCTTTTGCTATACCAATTCTAGTAGCTGAAATAGCTTATTCAGCGTGCTAATCATCGGTTAAATTCAGACGTTAGCCGATGTTATGCTATTGGCTAACGCTCATTACTGAATAAAACCAATTGGCTTCGTGACAGTAGTATTTGGCTCATTTTTGGCGAAAAAGTGGCGTGCATACAAGTCAAAAAGGTCTATCGCCTGATAAGAAAAACTTATGACAGGTAAGTATGTCATTGTTTTTAAACATTATAATTTCTATCGTTTTAGTTTGGCTTTTAACCTAGCGACATTTGATGAACGCAAGCTATCTGCATTAGGCCATTTGAATAGCGCAGTTGTTTAACACTTAGTGATAACTTACCGTCATAAACGAACCTTATCAAAAGATATTTTTTATTGATTTTTATTATCAATTTATGCGGCCTATGATGGCAGCATGACTTGATAAGAGAACTGACATGATGACTAATTTAATGGCGCAAGATACTTACGATAAAAACCAAACTAAGCACTCACCGGACCATGTTGTGTTGCAGCAAGCGGTAACACGTCAGCTAAAAAATGCTGATAAGCAAAAAGCTAACCACAACCAAGAAGTCAATGAGGGCGATATCATTACGCCTTGTTATGTCCGAGGTTACAATTAACGACTAGAGCAAGAGCCACTAACTTTTATATCAACCTTCTCCCATTGTGATTGTCGGTAACTGTTGCAACTATGGCACACTGATGTTGTCGTCTGGGGGAGAGGCGCATAGTTAAGTACTTTGTTCTGCTTTTTCATTGCCCGTTTGCGCTAAAATAAAATCTGCTAGCGCTTGTGCGGCTGGTGAAAGTGACTTATTGCGTAGCTGCACCATACCAATGTGACGAACCACATTAGGGGATTTTAACGGAATAAAACGTAATGCACTATTATCTTGGGGGAAAGCAAACCAAGGTATGGTGCTGATACCTAGTCCCGCTTCAAGCATGGCGATTAATGACAACATATTGGAAATATAGAACTGTGAATCACCAAGCAATGACTCAGCTTCAGTATCTTCGAGTAAACGTGAGGTACCGTTTCTAATTAGTCGTTGCTTGCGCAAATCTTTCCAATCTAACGAGGTTGCTTGCGCTAAAGCATGGTCTTTATGACATACCACACCAATATTATCCTGCCAAATTGGCGTGAATAATATATCACTATGTTCATGGCCATGTGGCAAACTAGCAATGCCAAGATCAACGATTTGTTTCTCAACCTTCCTTAATACCGACTCCGAATTATCATCATAAAAACTAATATGAAGTTCTGGCACATTAACGACAAACTTTGCTAACAAGGCCGGTAACATTCTACAGGCAATAGATGGCACTGAGGCAAGTCGCAGGTGACCCGTTTTATGTTCGCGCATTAGCGCCATATCAAGCGAAACACTGTCATGGTGGGCAATCAATTCTTTTGCTTTTGGTAAAAAGCAGCGACCAAAAGGTGTCAGCTCGGTCATTGTGCTTTTAGTACTGCGCTTTTCAAAGACGTTAGTGCCTAACTTACTTTCCAGATCTTTTATCGATAACGAAATGGCAGGCTGAGTACGACATGCTTTCTCTGCGGCATTATGAAAGCCTTTTAATTCAGCAACCCAAACGAAATGTCTGAGCTGGGCAATTTTAAATTCCGGTAGCATGATAAGTGTTCCTTATCGATAGATATCATTTATTAATTTTTATTATTAAAACATGCTTCCTATAATGAGTTCAATTATTTTATAGAGGTATTATTTATGTCGAATTCAATTTTTAGTAATTACATTGCTGGTGAGTGGGTAGAAGGTGCTAGCTCGATAGCAAACATTAGTCCTGCAGACTTGAGTGATACCATTGGTCATTATGCTCAAGCTGATAAAAAACAGGCACAAGCCGCCATTGATGCAGCCATTATTGGCCAATTGGAATGGCAAGAAAGTGGCTTAGAGCAACGTTATTCAGTACTCATGGCGATTGGTGATGAACTGATCGCACGTAAAGATGAATTAGGTGAGTTACTGGCACGAGAGGAAGGTAAAACCTTAGCTGAGGGCGTTGGTGAAACGTATCGTTCAGGGCAATTCTTCCATTATTATGCCGCTGAAGTGTTACGTCAAATGGGTGAAACAGCAGATTCTGTGCGTCCAGGTGTTGAAATTGAAACGCGCAGAGAGCCGGTGGGTGTTGTCGGTATTATCACACCTTGGAATTTCCCGACCGCAACGGGTGCTTGGAAAATTGCCCCAGCTTTAGCCTATGGTAATGCCGTAGTTTTTAAACCTGCCAACCAAGTACCCGCAAGTGCTTGGGCATTAACAGAAATTATTTCTCGTCAAGGACTACCAGCAGGAACCTTTAACCTTGTTATGGGGCCTGGCGCAGAAGTTGGTGATGTATTAATTCATTCTCGTCAAATTAACGCCTTAACCTTTACTGGCTCATTGGAAACAGGTCGTAAAGTGGCGATTGCCACCGCGACAAATTTAGTTAAATGTCAGCTAGAAATGGGTAGTAAGAACGCCCTGGTCGTGCTTGACGATGCCGACTTAGACAATGCCGTAGAATGTGCTGTTGGTGGCGCCTTCTTTGGTACTGGCCAAAAATGTACCGCGTCTTCACGTTTGATCGTAACAGAAGGTATTCATGACCGTTTCGTCGCCGCAGTTATCGAACGTATGAAAAAGCTTGTTGTTGGTCACCCATTGAAGCCTGGTGTGCACATTGGTGCCGTCGCTGATGCTCGTCAAATGCAACAAAACCTCGATTACCTTGAAATTGCTAAAAAAGAAGGTGCTAACTTAGCCTACGGTGGTGAAGTGATCACTGAAGATACCGAAGGTTATTACCTACAACCGGCATTGTTTACTGACACCACAAACGATATGACCATTAACCGCGATGAAGCGTTTGCACCTATCGCTTGTGTCATCAAAGTCAAAGATTACGAAGCCGCCTTAGCGACACTTAATGATACCAATTACGGTCTAACCGGCGGTATTTGTACACAATCTTTAAAATATGCCACTGACTTTAAACGTCGTGCGCAAACCGGTTGTGTGATGGTGAATTTACCTACGGCAGGTACCGACTACCATGTGCCATTTGGTGGCCGTAAAGAGTCAAGTTTTGGTTCGCGAGAGCAAGGCACCTACGCCAAAGAATTCTACACCATAGTCAAAACTACTTACATCCGCGCGTAATTGAGGAGATCGCTATGCATAACGATTTAATTGTCATCGATGGTCTACAGTATTCGAACTGGAATCGCACTATCTTTGAACAGCTTAAACAAGGTGGTGTCACTATGGTGCATGTCACCATTGTTTATCACGAACAAATTCGCGAAACCTTATTGCGTATTAGTGAATGGAACCGTCATTTTGAAATGCATGGCGATTTAATTATGCCAGTGAAAAGCGCTGCTGATATTCGCCTTGCTAAAACCTTAGGCAAGGTCGGCATTATGTTCGGCGCGCAAAACTGCTCAGCCATTGAAGATGATATTGGCATGGTTGAAGTCATGCGTGAACTGAATCTGATGATCATGCAGCTAACCTACAATAACCAAAGTTTATTGGCTTGTGGTTGTTATGAGGCCGTTGATAGCGGCGTGACCAGATTTGGTCGCCAAGTTATCAAAGAAATGAACCGTGTCGGCATGATAGTAGACATGAGTCATAGTGGTGAGCGCAGTACGCTTGACGCGATTGAGATTTCAGAACGCCCGATTGTTATTTCACATGCTAATCCCAGCAGCTTTTACGCAGCAAAGCGCAACAAGTCAGACACCGTATTAAAAGCCTTAGGCGAATCAGGCGGATTGTTGGGCTTTAGTCTATATCCGTTTCATCTTAAAAACGGGCCAGATTGTAGCTTAAACGATTTTTGCGACATGGTTGCCAATACGGCGGATTTAATGGGTATCGATAATATTGGTATAGGTACCGATTTATGCCAAGACCAACCAGTTTCCATTCTTGAGTGGATGCGTAATGGTCGTTGGTCAAAATCAATGGATTATGGCGAAGGCTCAGCATCTGATGCGGATTGGCCCAAGCCATTAGCTTGGTTTAAAGACAGCAGGGACTTTCCAAATATCACTCAAGGCTTAGAAAAACGTGGTTTTAGAGATGATGAAATAGCCAAGATTATGGGCTTGAATTGGTTGAATCTGCTTGAGCAAGGTTTAGAAAAACAAGATAGCTAAAAAGATTAAAAATGGGGAAGTATTACGAAAATATTTAAGGCAATACCGAGTGCATATAAATGCTTCAATATATAATCGCTTGGTATAACACCTTGAAAATATATAACTAAAAGAGATCCTTCAGGAGACGACAATGAATAGTGCAAAATTGGTTTTAGGACAGAACGAGGGAGGGCAAACCCCTCTGACAAAGTTTTTTTCTGGTGTTGATTTACCAGTATTTTTAATTAGTGGCGGCGTGCTAGTGCTATTTGCAGTGCTCGCGCTCTATGATATCGAGATGATGACAGCGTGGATCAATACCGCTTTTGCATTTTCTACTAAAACATTTGGTGCTTTTTGGCAGGTGTTATTACTGATGACCTTTGTTATAGGCATTTTCCTCGCTGTTGGCCGCACGGGGTCTGTGGTTTTAGGTGGCATAAAGGTTCCAGAAATATCTACCTTTAAATGGATCAGTATTATCATGTGTACGCTTTTGGCTGGTGGCGGCGTATTTTGGGCGGCAGCAGAGCCAATGGCGCATTTTACCTCACCACCGCCATACTTTGGTGGTGAAACAGGTACCGCAGATGCCGCTTATAACGCCTTAGCACAAAGTTTTATGCATTGGGGATTTTTGGCTTGGGCCATCTTAGGTAGCCTGACAGGTATTGTCTTTATGTATTTGCACTATGAAAAAGGCTTACCGTTAAAACCTCGTACCTTATTATATCCAGTATTTGGTGACCGTGTAATGACCGGCGCATTTGGCGCTATTGTCGATTCTTGTTGTGTTTTGGCGGTGGTTGCCGGCACGGTAGGACCTATCGGTTTTCTTGGCTTACAAGTTAGTTTTGGTTTAGAAAAACTTTTCGGTATTCCAAACACCTATGCAACCCAAGTGGCTATTTTATTCGGCTTGATTGGTATCTATACCTTATCGGCAGTCAGTGGAGTTACCAAAGGCATTCAAATATTGAGCCGCTTTAATGTTATTTTGGCGGTTGGCTTGATGGCGTTCATTTTATTAATGGGGCCAACAGCATTTATTGTTGATAGTTATTTGCATTCTTTTGGTATCTATATAAATGAATTTATTCCGATGGCGACCTTTCGTGCAAGCACAGGCTGGTTAGACTGGTGGACCGTATTCTTTTGGGGTTGGTTCTTAGGCTATGGACCGCTAATGGCGATGTTTGTTGCCCGTATCTCTAAAGGCCGAACTATTCGTCAAATGATATTACTTATCTCTGTGGTAGCGCCGGTTATCACCTGTTTTTGGTTCACTATCGTGGGTGGTTCGGGCTTGTTCTTTGAGTTAGCTAACCCCGGCGTAATTTCTGAACCTTTTACTGGCTTTAATTTACCAGCGGCATTATTAGCCATTACAGAACAGTTACCCCTAGGCTACATCATTTCAGTGTTATTTTTGATACTGACCACCATTTTTGTTGCCACAACGGGTGATTCAATGACCTATTCGGTCTCGATGGTAATGACAGGAACCGATCATCCAAAACCATCATTACGGGTATTTTGGGGCATTATCATGGGTGTGATGGCCGCATTACTAATCTCTATTGGCGCTGGTGGTATCTCGGCGTTGCAATCCTTTATTGTAGTCACCGCCGTACCGGTATCTTTTGTCTTGCTACCTTCATTGTGGACTGCGCCGCAAATAGCGAAAAAAATGGCTGATGAACAAGGCTTATAGCGAGAACAACTGACGAAGAGCTGCCTGGCAGTTCTGTCGTCTTTTATTATTTTTTGAAGTTTATTCAGCAGTTAAACAGACTGAGAAATAAATATATTATTGACAACGAGTAACCAGCTTACTCAAATAAGTAGAGTTAACATCAAGATGAAAACACCTGTAAAAACTGAATTATTTGCCTCAAAAGCACCACTGGAATGGGCGATTATCGCTAATGGCACTTTGTCTACCGCACAAATTCCAATCGATGCAGAAGGTAAAGTGGTTGACGGCGGTATTGAAGCCCAAGCGCGTCAAACCATGGAAAACTTCAAACACACCATCGAAGCAGCTGAGCTGACCATGGATGATGTAACTCAAGTGTTGATTTACGTTACCGAACGCTCTCAATTGCCGATTTTTAACCAAGTGTATGCGGAATATTTTCAAGCACCATTTCCTAATCGAGCGGCGATGATTGTTGCTGGCCTTGCGCGTGAAGAAATGTTGTGTGAAGTCGTTGCTTATGCGGCTGTGCCGTAACGATAGCTAAATTACTTCAATAGCTGTTTATTGGAGTAATGAGGCGATAACGTTTATTTGTATTCGCATTAATTAGCCGGCTGTTAGCTGGCTTTATTCGTTTTTTGTGCTAATTATCATGCTCGCCAGGAGCGCTAAGCACACTGTGTTTTGTTGGCTGTAAAGGACTATTTATGCGTACCACGTTTATCTCACTACTGCCGCTGTTTGTCAGTTGTTTTATTTTGTTATTAGGCAATGGTTTAGTCAATGTCTTGCTACCGGTTCGTATGGAACTTGATGGGGTAAATATTGATACCATCGGGATGGTGTTGTCGCTTTATTTTGTCGGCTTATTACTCGGTGCTATCTATAGTCTTTATCTGATTAAGCGTGCCGGTCATATTCGCATGTTTGCTGGTTGTGTCGCCCTTGGTGCGGTAAGTATCCTTATTTGTAGTCTTGATCCTAATTCCTTGTTATTAGGCAGCATGAAAATTATTCTCGGCTTTTGTAATGCTTGTGCCTTTACCGCGATGGAAAGTTGGTTAAGTGATAGCTCAAGTAAAAGCACCCGAGGTAAAGTACTTGCGGTTTATAATGCCGTGGTACTGAGCGGTTTATTTGGCGGCCAGTTTTTTATGAATGTTGCCGAGCCACAACAAGCAACTTTATTCGTTATCGCTGGTATCTTGTTCTGTGCCGCGGTTATTCCTGTGGTATTAAGCCGTCATTTAGGCCCAGTGATTGACGAAGTTCAGCCAATGTCCTTGGTTAGTCTTTATAAAATATCGCCGTTGGGGGTGGTGACTTGTCTTATTTCTGGCTTGATTTACTCGTCAATATTTAACTTGCTACCGGTCTTTGCCAAACAATATAATATTGTCGAATTTCAACTGTCTTTATATATGGGCGCGGCAATTTTGGGCGCCTTTATTTTACAATTTCCGGTTGGCTATTTATCTGATCGCTTTGACCGACGCTCGGTAATACTGTTGTTGTTAGTTATTTCAGCGTTAGCCGATATTATCATCACTCAATTAGCCTCATTGCACATGATACCGGCACTGTTTTTCATGACGGCAATCACCAGTGGCATAATTGCTTGTACCTATCCGTTAAGTATTTCAGAAGCCTTTGATAGCTTAAAGAAAAGTCAAATGGTCGCGGCAATGGGCAGTATGATATTAGCCTTTGCCTTAGGCGGCATTATTGGCCCCTATACCACGTCCATTGTCATGAAGATTTATGGTGCAGCTGCGTTGTTTTACTTTTTAGCCGCAATCCAATTGTCTTTGGCCGCTTATGTCGGTTATCGAATGCTAGTACGTCAGTCATTACCGGTCGACGAGCAGGAAATATTTGTTATGCAAAGCGCGGAAATTTCTACCCCAGTCGATTTTGACCCTCGTATTGAACATGCTGACACTTATCAGTCCAAGTCTACTAATTAATCGGGCATACTAGCTGAACACGTCGCTCACTAGGTCGTTAGCGACGTGTTCATTAGCACAACTCATTAGCAAAACTAGCTCGTTAACTAACTGTCTAATATTGGCAAGTTACCCTTGCTATAAACGCGCTCAGTTAGTCGTGGGCCCAGCACAAGTAATGGTTATAGCAAGTTACTTGCTTGCAAAAGGATAATAAGTGAGGAAGCTATTGAGAGTAGGGCGATAGCAGGCTTAAGGTAATGGATTTTAAAGCGTTTATTTAACCATAAAGATAGGCAGAAGCCTAACAATACCCCAGGTAACAGCGGCATAGTTAACTGCAATTGATAATAACTAAAATTGCCAGAAATAAATAATAAAGCAAGCGATATGATAGTGGCGACGAGAAAAAATAAACTTAACTCAGCCCGAGCAGAGCTGAGTTTACTGTTTTGATAGACCATCGCAATAGGCGGGCCACCGACCGAAGTAGTCGTGCCGGCCAGACCAGAAAAAAAACCACCGAATAATAAATTTTTAGTCGTATAGTGAATTTGAAAATGGCTATAGCTTAACAGCACACTCAAGATAATAAAAAAAGCAAAAGCCAAAGTGAAAAACAGCGGCGGCAATAAAGATAATAATAGGATTGCCAATATCGAGCCGAGCAATCGCCCCAATAACGCCACGCCAATATTGCCGAATTTTAGCTGTTTTCGGTAGCGAAAACTGCTCAGTAGCGACAGTACTAAACCTAGCATTAAGATCGGCGCCGAAATAAAGGCGGGGTCTATCATCACTAAAATAGGGGCGGCAATCACGCCTAAACCTAATCCAGTCAAACTCTGTAGTGCCGCCGCTATTGTTACAGCGATCAAAGCAAAAATAAGGAGAGTCGGTTCATTGAAGATCATTATTGGGGGGCACTTATCTATCGAGTTTTAGCTGCTTTTGAGCCATGAGCGCTAGATTATCGTTAATCACTGACAGCGGGGCTAATTAAAAAACCTTACTGTTAGATAAGGCTTACTAATAGCATGAGAAATGCTTTTTAAATAGCGGTTTTTATTTCTCTTTTACTCTTTATTTTTATTTTAAATCATTGGCTTGTGTGTTTTAAAGTGTCAGTAGGATAAGGCGTGCTTATTAACCGATTAAGTTAACTGATTTGGCTATCTTTACCGAGCTTCATACTATCGATAGCGAAAATTAATAATAAAAAATGAGTTTTAACTTGTTGTGCCTAACTATCAACTTTTTGCTAAACGATAAAAAAACATCACAAGTCGGGACTATCTATTCAAAGGGGATAAAATGAAATTACTTACAGGTTTAGCGCTATCAGCAACTTTAATAACACCTATGTTAGTGCAGGCGAATAATGAATTATTCAATTGGTACGGTAGCATCCGCGTACAATTAGAAGATACCAATAAAGGTAAAACTCAATATAAAGACAACTATTCCCGGGTAGGTGCTTATGGTAGTGCCGAAATTATGGACGGTGTTAAGGCGACTTATAATTTTGAATTTCGTTTATTTACTGATGATGGTTCATTCGCCGGCGATGATGATAGAGCACGACTTGCCAATGTCGGTTTAGAAGGTGATTTTGGTTCAATTTTAATTGGTAAACAATATTCAGCGCATTGGAATTTTACCGATAACGCCATTGATATTTTCTCTGACATTGATGAGTCTGCCGGTTGTACCAATGAGTCAGCTGGCGTTGTTTGTCATACTCACCGCTATGGTTTATATGCTATGGATGCTGCCGGAAATGGTCACTATATTGAGTATTTACGACCTGATCGCGCAGTGACCTACATGACCCCTGATATTAATGGTTTTCAAGCGGCCTTAATGGTTGTTACTAACAACGGTGATGTTAAAGCTGATGTCGCTGGCGATGAAGAAGAGAGTATTGTCGGTTATAACTTAGCGGCCAAATACATCTTCGGCGATTTTACAGTTTCAGCTTCACGTTATGATCTAACGGGCATGGTTGGCGAAAATAAAGTCGATGCCGTACAAGTTGCTTATAATCATGAAAAATTAAGCTTAGCCGCGCGATATCAAGACTCAAGTGATATGCGTTTTTACCAAGGTTTAAACTCCAGTGGTGAAATTGTTGAAGAGCAAGTTATTGAAGTTTATGCCGGCTATAAAATCGGTAACTTTCAACTACAAGCGACTTATGCTGATGTTTCAATGGACTCGCCAAGTGGCTTAACTGTTGATACCAATCAGGTAATATTTGATGTTATTTATCAACATAAAGCCGGGAACTTCTACCTTGAATATAGTGCTTGGGGCGATGAAGCAGAAGACGTTTATGAAGCGACTGATAAAATATTAGTAGGCTATCGCTTAGACTTTTAAGCTGTCGTTTACTAGCGCCTATATTTGATGGCCGCGAAGCAATAATTAATAAAATCACTCTAGGTTAACTGCGGTGATTTTTTGCCTAATATTGTCACTGTTGGTAAAAATAAAAGTGGCGTTGATACCAAGAAGAGAGGAAAAATGTCTCAACTACAAAGAGATATACAACTGAGATTTTTAGCCGAGCCGCAGGACGTTAATTTTGGCGGTAAAGTCCATGGTGGTGCGGTAATGAAATGGATCGATCTAGCGGCCTATGCTTGTGCTGCGGGTTGGAGTGCGCGCTATTGTGTCACGGCATATGCGGGCGGGATACGTTTTATCGCCCCGATACATGTTGGTAGTTTGGTTGAAGTCGCGGCAAAAGTGATTTATACCGGTAACTCTTCAATGCATATTGCCATAGAAGTGAATGCCTGCGATCCCAAGTCGCTCAATCGTCGTTTAACTACCCATTGCATTGTTATCATGGTGGCGGTCGACCAAAATGGCCAACCTGAGCGAGTACCACAATGGGTGCCAAAATTAGACATTGACAAAAAACTTCATGCCACAGCCATTAAGTTGATGGAAATGCGGAAAAAAATCGGCAATGAAATGCAGACCTTTGTTGAATAATTGTTGATGTTCTCAAACACTGAGCGCGGTGCAAAGGCGAGTGCGGTACTCTACAGCGTTATTGAAACGGCCTTATGCCGCATTCGGTATAAACGGCCAAAGCCAATGGGTTGTTGGTCGATAACTATTTGCAAGCCAGCTTAAATGAACTGGCTAAAAAGCCAGAGAGCTTAGAGCACTTATTACCTTGGAATATCAAGCAAGGCTAGACGTCATTCTCCAGAAGCTTACCGATAAATCAAGATGATTATCAACAATATGCGCAAGCGCATATTCAAAGGTGCCGGGGATTATTTGCTGTGAAAAATCAATGGGGATGAACTTACTTTGACAGGATAAATCAGGTTTGTAGTTAGCCATGTGAATTAACTTTCGCCGGATAATATCTATTAGATCACAGATAAGAACACCGCGCAAGGTTAAAAAACATACAATTTAAAAATAATAAAAGAAACGTGAAAACGTTCTTTATTGGAGAGATTCTACAGCCTCAACGCCCTAATAATGGGCTAAAAATTGTTTGCTAAAATGTTGAGGAACGAAAACAGCAAACTGTTTTTAGTCCTTATTTATTAGCTTGTTATGTTTAAATAGCACATTATTTACTATCAGACCTAGTAACAACTTGAAAAACTGCTAGAGTTTTTCTGGCTTCATCACGTAGTTGATCATGAAGCTCGCCCACGCCATTTTGTTTATTTGCGATAATATGAGCAAGTACCGCGTTGAATGTCGTAGTGGCAGTTGCTTTTACTCTCTCGGTAGATAAAATTTGGAGTTTGTGAAATATAGTTAAATAGTCAATATAATCACTACTCGTTGTATCACAGGATTTATACTCGAATATCTCAATTAACCGATGGGATTGCACTGAAAAGTCTATATAAAGTAAATTGATTTCATCTAACTTTTTATGGGCACGGTCTATTTTTATTTTTTTAATTTCGTGCTTATGATTCATCTTAAGCGTTAAATACCCTGTACCAGCGCCAATAAAAGCACCCAATCCAATTTTTAGAGCTGAATCTACTACTTCAATCCACGTCAAAGAACCTCTCCTTAAACATAACGCTTAATACCGCGCGATTTGCGCATCTTTCTGCCCAAACACCGCGCATGTTCATAATTTAACTATTAATATCAAATTTAATAAATCTTTGCCAGTTAAAGTACTTATAAACATATTTTTCTAATTATTAAAGTAGAAATATGCGCAAATCGCGCATTTGCAAGAATATAGGGGAAACGCAATAGGGCTGTATAAAAGCACAGTTATTGATGTGGTGTTTTTCTAGGATTATTAAACTAGCTATCCAATTAAATTAATAACACCTACGGCGGCTTAATTCATAACCATAATGAACAACTTAAAGACAAAAATATGTATGCTTATAGTCATTAAATAATTTCGTCTTTGGTGACGATGCGAACTAATTATTAAATTGAATTAAAGCAAAAAAAGACTGTTCTAGGCTCATTGCGACTGCTAGATATAGTTATTTTGGCTCGCAATTTATGTCCGCTTACGGCTCTACAGTTGCCTTTATGGTAGTAAAATATTAGGTCTGCAAAGCGGCAAAAGTGAATGTTCAGATACGAATTGCTACTGTCAGTATTGACCTTGCATAAGTCATAGACGTCTCAACCCCGATTATCCCCGTCACAGACAGGGTTCTGAGCCACCAATACCAACTTCACGTATTATATTTGCTTTACTTGAAAGTGCGATAGGCTGCCATTGATGGTTAGCTATTACAGCAATGCTGTCCTGCTTGAATCGGCGGACATTTAACCGTGCCATAAGAGCAGTACACGCAGCAATCACCTTTTAAAGGTTTTAGTAATACTTTGCATGATGTACATTCATAGAACCACTGACAGGCATTGGTTGGCATTTCTTCTGTTTTGCTATGACCACACTCAGGACAAGTTATTGTTGAATGTAACTCTACGCTTTGCATGTTCGCTTCCTTATCGGTTTGACAAGATCTAATACTGACATTACGACCATTAAACTTATACCGAAGTAGAATAAATAGCTGCTCCAATCATATTGCCATAGTGGATATAGTGTTAATAAAACGGCAATAGGCCCAGCGATACTTAACCCCCCTCTAATATGGCTTTTATGTTGATACCAACTATAGATATTGACCATTAGCGCAAGGGTCGCGAAAATAGGCAATAAGGTATTTACGGCAATGCCTTCAAATGACGAAAGAAATCCCAAACCAAGTGCTGAAGCCAAAGCACCTAATGCAGGAAAACAGGCTGTACAGCTAAGGGCTGCTAGCCAAACTCCACCCGAGCCAACTTTATCAAGTAATTTGTTTATCATTTTGAATCATTCCTAAGTAACCTCTACTCGGGTTAAGTAACTTATCCTTACGATAAACTCCGTAGGTAAGTACGGAGTCAACAATTACTTTAATGAGTCAATAATAGCGCAAGAGGATTGGTTTTGATTGCGGTAACATGAATCGGTCATTGCACTTAAAACGCGCTCTAGACGCTGTAAATCAGATATCTTATTGCGAATTATAGCTAATTTTTGTAAGCCTAGGTTTGCTACTTGCTGACAGTTATTTTCCATCGACATTAATGAGGATATTTCTTTTAGGGTAAAGCCAAGCGCTTTTGCTTTAGCGATAAACCTCAGCTTGTCTGCAATAGCATTACTATATAAACGATAACCGTTTTCTGGTTTTATCGGTTGAGCAATAAGCCCTGATTTTTCGTAAAATCTAATGGTCTCAACATTTATATTTAACGCTTTTGCAAGCTTGCCAATTGTCTTCATACTTTTGCTCACTGATAAATTGAAATGATGCGACTATGGATGAAATTTGGATAATTTAATGTAACTAATCGCATC
>Ga0209344_10002540_pt1 | contig 20031 bp, 18 predicted proteins | sample Cruoilmetagenom6_FD_187293 | JGI IMG/M metagenome (GOLD analysis project Ga0209344, IMG submission 187293) | Oil polluted marine microbial communities from Coal Oil Point, Santa Barbara, California, USA - Santa Barbara Oil Seep Sample 6 (SPAdes)... | ecosystem: Environmental > Aquatic > Marine... | reverse complement strand
CTCTAATTTTACCCTATTAGAAAGTTCTTCCTTTACCTTTTCAATAGTTTTAGAAAAACGTTCATCTCTTAAAGGCTTTACTAAATAGTCTAAAGCATTCATCTCAAACGCTTTTACAGCATATTGATTATAGGCCGTTGTAAAAACGACGTCAGGCACATTTGTTAGTTCTTCCAGTAAATCAAACCCAGATTTCCCAGGCATATGGATATCTAAAAACAATAGGTCTGGTTGTAAGTCTTCAATTAAAGTTATGGCTTCATCTACATGACTAGCTTCAGCTATAATTTCAAACTCTTTATGTTTTTCTAGTGCACGTTTTACTTCTTCTCTCGCTAAACGTTCATCATCAATGATTATGGTTTTATATCTTTTCATCGTTTATATGCATTGGAATTATGAGTTCTGCATAGACATGGTTATTTTCAGTCTCTGATAAACTAAAAGCAGCCTTACCTTTATATTGAATTTCTAAGCGTTTTTTTAAGTTTTCTAAACCTAATCCAACACTTTTATGTTGCTTAATTTCTCCAGGATTCTCAACTGTAATATGAATATGGCTATCCTTCTTTTTAATTTTTAGGTAAATAACACCACCATCAACTTTTAAATCGATGCCATGTTTAATGGCGTTTTCGATTAACAACTGTATACTTAATGTAGGAATCTTATATTTACCAAGGCCTTCTTCAATATTGGTTTTTAGTTGCAGTCGTTCTTCAAAACGCAGCTTTTCTAATTCAATGTAATCATAAACTAAAGCCAATTCATTTTTAATAGGTGTTAAATCTTTTTCTTTTTCATATAAGGATGACCGTAGCAAATCTGATAATAAATCAATAGCTCTTCTTGCAACATTTGGGTTTTCGATGACTAAGGATTTAATAGAATTTAAAGAGTTGAATAAGAAATGCGGATTCAATTGCGCTGATAAATTATCTAACTGGGCTTGTTTTGCGATTAAGGAAAGTTGAGCATTCTCTCTTGCTGTAACCACTTCCTTTTGATAGTAATGATACAAGTGATACGCCAATATCCAAATAGACATCAGTCGCAGTCCCGTAAGTAAAATCGGATCCCAGTAAATGATGGCTTCAAAGAAATTTTTATCCTCGCCTGCAATCAAAGTCCAGTATATATACCATTTTAAGTTGTTTATTAACACGTATAGAAGCGCTAACAAAAGTATACTTGGTATTACACGAATAATTAACTTTTTAATTGGCAACTGACTCCAGTTAGCTTTTAATGCATATATTCTATACATATGTGTCAAGAAAATTCCAATTGCCACATCTAAAACATAATTTAAAAATGTAGAGAAAATTCCATAATTATCTCTAGTATATACGGTGTATGCCCAATAAGTTGACACCAAGCACCAGCCCATCAATTGGCAAAGCCAATACAAACGGGTTTTAGATATTTTCTTCGTATTATGTAGACTCATATGAACAGCAAAGCAACGTATTTTCTTTAAAAATAGAAAAAAGAAATACATGAACGCGAATAAGAAGAGATAAGCGTTTGTTATTTATTTTAAGAATTTAGACTATGGAATATTTAAGGTTTGGATTAATTGCTAAAAATATACTGATTGAAGACAAGAGAATTTATGACTTAAATATTGTCTTTCATCATGATAGTCTGGGCAGAGGCTTGCTCTTTTTTCAAATACATCTTTGTTGGCTGTAGGTTTTATTCAATGCTTTGTCTTTAACCTATAACGCCATCATTTAGATATAATCCAATAAGACTAAGAGAGTTAATAATTCCATGTGCAATTATTATAGGAAAAAGTTTTCGCCTAATGATAAAATAGACTGAACCCAATATAAGGGCAATACAACCAGTAGCAATAACACCTGCTAGTCCTTGGTAAATATGTAACATTCCAAATATTCCAGCATGTATAATTAACGCTATAATTATTCCCAATGTGGTATTTCCAGTACAATCAACCAATCTATTTAGTAAATATCCACGAAATAACAATTCTTCACCTAAGGCTGCACCAAACCAAACAACTGTAATTAGGTAACCTATAAACACAAGAGGTTTTCCCATAAAAAAGGCAAATCTATCAGCTGCACCTACCGGGTTCGTTAGACCAAAACTTTCCAATATTGGTTTTACAATTAGTCCCATAATTGAAAAAACTAGGATTACAGTGCCAAGTGCTATCAATATATTAATCGACCAATTTTTTGTTCCTTTTGGAATCTTAAGCCCAAACCTTTTCCATTTTATTTTTTTTTGTTTCATGAAAATTGCACTAACTATAATTCCACCCCAAATTGCTATTGAGCCTGCACCAATTACGTCGAAATAATCCGCAAGACGTTTTATGCTCAATATAGTTAGGAATACAATTGTTATTTCAACAAGTATTTTAATAGTAAAGGATGTTTTTTGTGGTTCTATATCATTCATCTTATTAGTTATGAGTTGTTTATGTCTTTGTTAATGTCAGTGTTTTTAATCGACTGGATACATTATGAAGCTAGCATGAATTTTCTTTGTCGGTGTATCGCCCAATTTTGTTAGAGCATTTGAAAGTTCCTTTAATGTGGGCACACTTAACGGAAGTTGGTGTTCTTTAGGCTGGTAGATACTTCCCATGGGGTAATCAACTCCAGCTGTTTGAGTCATTTCAATGTGATTTCCAAGTAGGATTGAAACTTCATAAGTGTCGGTGAATTTTACAAGTCTTTCAATACTCATTTTAAAAGCATTCCAATCATTGATGTATAGTCTACCAGGATAAAAGGTGTCTCCAGTCAAGAGAATTTTCGTCGAAGTATCATAAACTGCAATTGAAGACGCTTGGTGTCCAGGAATTGGAAATATTTTCATCATGCGATTTCCTAAATCGTAGTCTACAACTTCTTCGGGCCAGTTTGAAATCTTAAAAAATTTTTGTACATCGTTAACCTCAAGGTCGATTACAGAAGTGTTTGGTTTTCCTTTGAATTGTCCATCGCCTGCAAAGTGGTCTCCATGCTTATGAGTGTGCGCAACAATTAATTCGACGGCTCCATTCTTTTCAGACCAATCGTTAATGATTTTATTTACAGTTTCATAAAGAGGGAAAATATCATCTTCTTGAGTAGCTCCAGTATCCATTAATAGCGCTTTGTTCTCACCAATAAACAGAAACATAAAAGGGGCTTCGTAATTTATACACTTGTTTTGACGTAAAATATAAGTATTACTATTGTACTTAACGACCTGAATTGGTGGGTCAATATTATCTTCACAGTTTTCAGAACCATGAATCCAATTTTGAACATTTAAATCAACAGTGTCTTCAATTGATGGTTGGCATGACAAAATCAGTATTAGTGCTGTTAGTAAGATTGTGAAATTTGTTTTCATCTGTTGATGTATATTAGCTTTCGTGATTGTATCAGATTCGTTGCGTGTTTAAGCACCTGTTTTTCTGTTTACTACTTTTATTCCAAGTGTTATTAAGATTATTATTAATGCAATAAAAAATATACTTGTTGAAATGCTTTTTATAACTGAAAATATATTTGTTGTATAAACTGCAGACTCTTTTAATGCGGGATAGTTTTTAAGCATTGTTATAATTCCGATATTCTCCAAATAATCTGCAACTCCGGCAATTATCGGAATTACGCAGAGATAAATAAATGGGGAATTTAATCTGTTCAATTTTTTCAAGAAAAAACCCAAAAGCAGACAGTAAGAAAGTCCGAATAGCAGTGGGTAAAACATATCAACAGGTATTTGATTGGTTAGATATGTTAAACGTCCATTTTCTCCAAGCGAAGTGAATAATTCACTTACGTAATTCAAATCATATCCGGTGGGCATCATATCCAATAATTTCATTCCGTTAGCGAATTCCATTGTTTTGGGAATTGTAACAGTCAACATAAAGGTGTAAACAAGATTGGTCAAGATAAAAAGTCCTAAAACCTTTTTGCCTGAAATATTCTTTTCTATGAATTTTGTTAATCGTTTCATTTTTTTCTCAAATCAGTACTGACAATAAATTGTATGTTTCGTGGTAGTTTCCTATATGACTTCTAGGCTGCCAATAGTGATATAAAATTATTAGCCTTTACTATTTTCTTTTAAGTTCCTCGATTCTTTTCTTGTAGCCATCGTTACCACTCAATTCAAATGCTTTAGTTACATATTTAATTGCACTAGCAAAGTCGCCTTGTGCTTCATAGTAATCGGCCAAAGAATCATACGTGTTTGCGCTTTTAGGGTAATACTCAGTAGCCAGTTCAAAGCACATTTTCGACTTTTCAGGTTGTTCCATATCCATATTCATATAACCTAACATAGTTAAAAGTTCTTCCGGATAAGGGGCTTCAGTATATCCAAAATGCTTTTTAAGTTTCTGTTCTCTGTATTTTATCGTGCTAAAAAGCTCTTCTTTTGGCGTGTCAAATGAATTGATTTTATCCGTATTTTCCATTTGGTACCATTCAAAAAGCGAAATTAATCCGTCCATAATTGAAGGGAAAGGAATCGTTCCATGTATATCTCTAGGATAAAATTTCCAGTCAAAATACAATCCGTTTTTAGCATTTTTATTTGCTAACTGTGAAAAGGCAATGTTCGAACGGGCGAACACTGTAAAATCAGTTGTATCCTGCATTACATTGTCTATTGTTACTTGCGAGTTTTGCATATGCAATTGTCCGTTAAGTGACATAAATAAGGCCTTGTTTGTATACTTCTGTTCAGCAAAAACGTCTTGAGCTTCTTTCAATAGTTTTTGATTGTCCCAATCTAGACTTGGGTCTATAGCTAAATAATTTGCAAATAAATTGGGTTGCTTAAGTAGTGTGGAAATAGTAAATAAACCTCCGTAAGAATGACCAATAAGCGTTCTGTAATTAGTTACCGGATATTTGCTTTCAATAAAAGGAATCAGTTCTTTCTCAATGAACGTTCTGAAATTATCCGCCTCTCCGTTTTTTTCATTGAAAGGCATACCATATTTTGTGGTTATGGTAGAGGTCGTGAGGTCTCGAACCCTGTTTATATCATTAGCAATACCCACAAGAACCATTTCTGGTGTAAAACCACCGCTATAATAATTTTGTACATCATTTACTGTAGGAAGAAACATTTCTCCATCTAAAATATAGACCACAGGGTAGTTTTGACTTTTCTCAGGGGTATAACTGGCAGGCAATTGGACGTAAATCTTTCTTGATTCGTCTAATACTTTGGAATAGAGACTATCCAAAACACCAACTTTTTGCAAAAATTGTTGATTTTGATTTCCTTGAGCTGTTACAAATTCTTGAAAGACAATAATGAGTACTATTGTCAATCCTATTTTTAATCGGTTGTTCATGTTATTATTTTTATTAATTGTTATTTATATTATTAATTAGTGGATAAAGTTCTTTAGCTATCTATTTTAAAATAGCATACCTCACATCATTTTAATCCTAAGTTGAAATTCTGATAGAATGATGTTTCAGTATCTGTGTAATTTAAACTATCGATCAATCCATTTGATTTTTAATAGGTTTTGTAATATCATGGATTACATTTCCTGTATCCAAAGCTGATTTATTTTCAATAAGCATTAAATGGCATTCCTTTTTAGAACTGACTTTATGATTAATTCCTTTTTGTACAATGAATAAATCCCCCTTTTTCATTGTAAAAGGCTCTTGATTTTCTATTTCAAAAAGAAGTTCGCCTTTGATAATAAGAAATAATTCATCTTCATTTTTATGATGATGCCAAGGCACTTTGTTTCCCTGTATTTTCACAAGTTTTATAAAAACATCATTTACTTCACCTATTATTTTAGGAGAATAATAGTCTTTTATGGTTTTAAGTTGATCGTTTATATTCATAATATAAAATATTGAAGTTATGTGAAAAGGATACTTATTAATGAGTTTACGCTTATAAAATAGATTCAAAAATTATTCTTATTTTAGGGTCTACCATATTCTGATCCTTCGTTATAAATTACCCTTCTTGTTTCCATTTCTTTTTTAACCATTAAATGCTGCCAACCATTTTAAAATTGATTGATTTGTTTCTTGTGGTAATTCCTGTTGAATGTGGTGACCACTATCTAAACTAATCACATCCAAATTCGGAACAAAATCCTGTAGCCTTTCAAATTTTGGTATCCTATCTAGATTACCATAGATCATAAGAGTAGGCTGGTTGATAATTGGGTCTATATCTGCTAATACGTGCCAGTTTTGGTCAAGATTTCTATACCAATTAATGGCTGCATTAAACCCAGAATTTTTAAAGGCCTTTACAAATACAGATAAATCATTGTCGTTCATTATAGGCTCGCCAAGGGGCTTTTCTGCTTTAGCAAGATTCATCATTAACATTCCTGGTTCTGGTGGTGCAGGAGGTACATTCTTACGAAATAAATTACGAAGAAAATTTTCTGTATAGTTCTCTAATACAGCATCTGCTACACCTGGATGTTTATTAAAATGAACAAAATAGAAATCGTCTCCAAAAATCTCTTCCATCAACTCAATCCATGGTTTTTCACCTCGTTCTTGATAAGGTAGTGCAAGATTTATGACTTTATTTACCCGCTCTGGATGTAAGAGTGCAAGGTTCCAAACTACATTTGCACCCCAATCATGCCCCACAAAAACAGCATCTTTGTAGTTATAATAATCAAGTAAAGCCACCAAATCATCTGTTAAATGGTTTATATCATAAGCCGTTACTCCTTTTGGACAAGATGAATTACCATATCCTCTTTGATTTGGAACAATGACATGATAACCAGCTTTAGCAAGCGCTGGTATTTGATAACGCCATGAAAAGGCATGTTCGGGAAAACCATGACAAAGTACAATTGGATTGCCAATGTTTTCTTTACCCCCTTCAAAAACTTCTAACTCTATTCCATTTATTGAAATTATATTTGGATGAGGAAATTCTAACAATTTTATTTCTGTTATCATTTTACTATTTGTTTTTACCTATTATTAAATCTTCAATTCGTTTAAAATTTTTGTTGCTTGGAACATGTTTTGAACCTTCTAGTAAAACTATTTCGCGAAGTGATGAGAAAATTCGTCTAGCTCGTTTAATCATTTTTTTTCCAGGAAACATGATATCCTTTTCAGCAGCAATAATGGTTATCGGCGTTTTTATAGTGTTGGCAGATTGTTTGGATATAACTGGTAGCGGAGAAAAATCCATATTACAATTTTGAAAAGTTGTCCCCATGAATTGAATGGCAAAATCATCAGCCTCACTAAAAAGAACGTTTATTACTCTTTTTAGATCGTTATCATTATTCGTTTTTATGAATCTCTTTAAAGGAATAAACATCTTAAACAATCCTTTAAAAAGGTTCCCATTTACGATGTAAACTGGTGCAATTAAATATGCTATTTTAATAAGGGTTTCGTTAAACTCTAAAGTCTTTAAAGCAATTAACCCCCCAAATGAAAACCCAACTAAAGTAACTTCTGTAAGGTTTAAGGTTTCTATGAGTTCTGTAATCCATTTTCCATAATCTAGCGACTTCATATCTAATCGATTTTCTGCACTTTTATTCGGTTGTGCTAATACGTCAACTGCATGGACACAATATTTTGAAGTTAAATTCGGAAATGATTCTAAAATTAATGGAGCACAACCTCCTGTTCCATGAATAAGCACTAAAGGCGGGTTTATAGTATTTCCAGTGATCATAACATTTGTAACTCCAAATGTTGTTTCTATCAATTTTTCTGAATATTCAATATTCATCTCATTTAACTTCTGGTTGTAAAGGGATAATATTTTTTCTTTTCCTTCTTTTGATTTGAAAAACATGTACTGTTCGTTTTTTGATTGATGTAATTAAATTTTAAATACGTTGATTTAATGTTTTGAACCTTCTAGTGAAACTATTTCGCTAAGTGATGAGAAAATTCCTCTGGCTCGTTTAATCATTTTTTTTTCCAGGAAACATGATATCCTTTTCAGCATCAACCAATAAATACGATTCATCTGGAGCTATAAAAGGATGACTTAAAAAAATTCCTGTGTTTATCGTTTTGGGTAATGCCTTCGGCTCTTCATGTTTACCATCAATTAAACGTGAATAGCGAATTGGAAAACTTCGATCATTTTCTTTGTAGGTATCAAAAAAATACCTGCCATTTGCAAATGCTGAGAGACGCATCATGTATATCGAATCATTACATACAGTAAGAGGTGCTAGTTTTTGTAATTCTGACCATCCCGATTCTGTTCTTTTTAGATAGTTGTCATCTAAATACACGGTTTTTCCATCCGGAGCTATTACTAGTCTTCCTATCCATGGAGATGCTATTTCTGGCTTTTCCCAATTTCTACTATTTTCATAGTATTTGTATTCGTAAAAAGCTGATTTTTTATGTTCTTCTCCTCTACTAATAAAATAAAACGCTTTCATATCTGGGGTAAATGCACTATTGACTTCATACAAATCTGTAGATACAAGATCTGGAGTAAATGGTTTAAGAGTTAATCCTGGTGGTTTTTGTCCAAGATATGGGGTTTCTAAAGTCGAAGAGTCATAATCTTTTGAATTTGAATTATTAGTTTTACAAATATTTAATACTATTACTGTTAGTAATACTGAGAGTTTAATTATGAGTTTTATCATTTATACTTTATTTTAATTACTGTCAACATCAATTATGATTCGTTTTATGATATTTCTTTTATTATTGTGATTTTCTTTGTCCTAGATCCTTATATCAAAAGCCAAAACATAAATACTAATTCACCAAGTGCTGTAAACATGCTAAAGCTTGTGTCAATGTTTGGATATAAAACACCTATAAATGACCAACTACATTGGTTGATTAGTTTTAAATTTTTATTTACGATTCCAACAAAGAAATTCTTAAACCATATATAACCCAAGGACAAATACAGGGAAGTAAATAAAAAATGATAAACGTTATTTTTTAAACTATAAATTCTTTAATTTGAATAATATTTATCAATATTCTTTCTGCTTGTTTTTATCTCTACAAAGAAACGTCAAGAAGTAATATTCTTTTACACCCTTATGCAGCCTTAAGTATAAAGTTTGATGATAGATTGAAAATTATGACGCAGTTGTATAAATTATGATGCAAATAAGCCTTTCTATTGAATCTTATTTTAATTTTTCTGATTTCATATTTCGACTGGGCTCAGCACGAGTTGATGATATATAAATTGAGAAAATCCATAGCCAGCTAAATAGTGATCACCACATTTCCTCTTTTATGACCCATCTCCACATATTTATGAGCTTCGGCCATTTTTTCCAACGAATATAATCTATCAATAACAGGTCTAAGTTTCTCTTGTTCTACTAAGCTTTTTAAATTAAAAAAAGCTTCTTTTGGAGTTAAGGGAGTCCCATGATCGATGGATATATATTTGCCATTCGAAGTCAATGCTTTTTTGCTCTTTTCTTTTAGTTTAGATGATTTCGAATTGCCTACAGCATCAATTACATATTTATACCTTTCCAATTTTGTTTCAGCATTTTCTGAGGTGTAGTCAATCAGCTCATCACTACCTAAAGATTTTACTAATTCGAAGTTTCTACGACTACAAACACTAGTGACATGAGCACCCATGTGCTTCGCCAATTGAATAGCCATTGTCCCTATACTTCCTGACGCTCCATAAATTAAAACTTTGTCGCCCTTGTTTAAACTGGTCTTTTTTAATAAATGAGAAGCAAGTAAACCTCCATAAGGAATCGCTGCAGCTTCCTCAAAACTAAGATTTACAGGTTTTAGTGCCAGATTCCAATCTTCGGGTAAACAAATATATTCTGCATAAGAACCAAAACGACGTTTAGTAGGCGAGATAGAACCATATGCAAAAACCTCATCCCCGATTTCAAACAACGTTACATCTTTACCTTTACGCTCCACAACACCAGCTGTCACCATGCCTAAAATAGGATTTCTTGGACGTCCAAAACCAAATATGAGTTGAAGTATAAATCTGGGGATTATAGGTTCATTTAATCTCCGAATAAGAACATCGGATGTGGTAACTGAAGTTGCACGAATTTTTATACGTACTTCATTAGCTTTTGGTGTTGGTTTTTTAAGAATACTTAGCACCAGGTTTTCTGCCTCCCCATATTTTATACATTCTATTGCTTTCATAATTGTTTTTGTTTACAGCAAAGTTGGTTAAAATGGGGGGTACAAAAGTTCGCGTTTTGAAATTGGAACAAACCTTTTCTTTTCATTATTCCTTTTTAAACCCATAGATAACTTTTGCATCCACCCAAAAAAACATCTACATTTTCAAAATCATCTGATCCAACATTTCTCTTAAAGAAAAAGTATGTAACGTCTAGTGTTATACTTGCCGAAGCTTCCCAAGCGTTGGTCTTTATTTTATCTCCCAAAATAATTCCATCACCCCAAGTGCCCTCTTTTTGTTTAAAACTGATATAAATATCCGATTCACCAATACCATTTTCCCTTTGGCGTTAAGCTTGGACACGTTTCGTAAAATTCAGTTTTTTTTTTGCTAAAATCTATACCCTATTCGCAGATGCATATTTGGTTCTATTCTACTTTCGTCTTCTGAATAACCAGCTCGCTTAGCAAATGTGTAACTATATCCTATTCCTATACCGGCTTCGTAACTGAAATGATTCCCTATATTTCTTCTAATTCCCCAAGTAGGTATAATGGCAAAATCACTTACCACAGGAGCATTGTCTGCATTAAACAAAGCCAATTCTGGATGATAACTAGTTTTTAAGGCAACAAAACTACCACTATTCCCATCAATTCTTTTTGAGTTTTTTAAGCGTTTTTTTAGGTTATAATAAAATCGAGGCTCAATTACTATAACAGGTGTGAGGATAAAAGGAGAATCAAAATCATCGTAAAAAGTAGTTTCCCATATTCCTAAATCAAAACCAATTTCTGTTCTTAATGCTATAGTATTTGATAGTTTTGTTTCATTATATGCCCAGACCCCTAGAATTCCCGTTTGTAATCCGAATATTGATTTTTCTACGCTTGTGTTTTGAGATTTTGCAATTGAAGTTAGGCCACACAAAGCCAATAAAATTATAGTTTTTTTCATTGTATTTTTCTGTTCTGTATTTGCAATCATAGTTTATTTATTTTTATGATTTTGATCTAATTCTGACCTTGTAAAAGGGTAATTGTTACAGTTTTGCTCTAATGGCACACAATACTAGAATATATGGTAATAGATGAATTTTTTATAACCAACTAAAACCTAATCCTACATTAAAGATTACTGCATCTCTTTTTACATCGCCATCTAAAGAAGCATGACCCAAAACTAATTTAGACTGTACATTAAGTGCAAAGCTTTTCTTTTTATAAATTTCGTATCCCGTACTTACCATTACTGCAGTACCAAAGTTCCATTCGTCATTTACATCGTCTTTAATATCATATAATGCAGGCGAATCTATGGCTAAACCAATTCCACCGTGAATCCACCAGCTATCTTTTACCCAGTATTGAAGCGATGGGATGAAACTTCCAAAATGCCTGTCATTATCCTGAAATTCGTAAATATTTCCTGGCATAGCGGCAGTAATGGCGAGTTTTTTATTTAACATATAGCCTAACTTTAAATCTGGAAAAACAAAGGTTCCTTGAGATTTATCGAACGTTTGAATACCTTCACTATCTTCTAAACTGATTAGACCTCCGCCTATTGAAAATTCAATAATAAAGCCACCTCGCTGTGTTGAGGTTTCTATATCTGTGTTTTGAGCGTATGTCATACTTGATACTAATGCAAGGGCTACGCAAGTCATTCTTGATAAGATTTGTTTTTTAATTGTTTTCATTTTAATTGATTGCATGATTTTGAATTTTAAGAATTATTGTTTCTATTTGATGGTACAAAGATGCCATGAACCTTGAAGCAACAATAAACAGTTATGAAGCAAGAGTTATTAAGTTTAGCATAAGACTGTAAATTATGACGCAAGACTATATATTATGACGCATTTTGATATAGGACAAGAGAAAACACTAAGCAATCTCTTACTATTAATAATTTGATGAAGCAAAACTAATTGTAGCTTATAAAAGGAAGGTTCTATTTTTAAAATCAGAACTAACTATTACGCTTAAGGTAACTATTGGGTGTTATTCCTTCTGTTTTTTTGAAAAACGTATTAAAAACTGTTTTAGAATTAAAACCACTGTCGTACGCTACAGCCATTAAGGTTAATCCCTTGTTTTCCTCTAGAAGAACTCGCGTTTTAAATTCCTTAACTCTATAGGTATTGATGAATTCTGAGAAGTTTTTTTGAAATCCTAGGTTTAATAATTGAGATACATAGTTCGCAGGAAGTTCTAAGTGAGAGGCTAATTCTTTTAATGATAAATCTGGGTCTAAGTATAGCTTATTGTCTTTCATAATTTGCAACAGCTCTTTACTATACTTTTTGACTTCGTTATCATCTAGCAATGATTGTTTGTACTTTATCTTCCGTTTGTAATTTAAATTATCCGGAATGGCTTTCAGCATCAAGTCTTTAAACCTCTTGTGATTTTTTACCAGCTTAAGAATTGGTGAAGGATTTAATAATAAAACTAATGGCAAACGGTTATTATAGGCTTGCTCTACTAAATCAATTACCTTTTCATTATTACCTAACAAAGCATTTACCAATATTAAAAACGTAAAGGCCTTATCTGCAAGTGCGGTGGTTAAATAGGTCTCTAGTTCTTTTAGTCCATCATTACACTTTTCCATTTCATTTAGCTTTGTATAACACATGGTTTCGCCCCCTAATTTGGTGAGGTCTTTCACCGAAACGCCTTCAAGTGAACTGAAATAAGATAAAGCCTCATTTGGTTTACCTGACATTAATAGGCAAATTCCTATATAAATTGGAGGAAAGGGTAATTTAGGGTCTAAATCTAATGCCTTTAATAGATAAGGTATCGCAGTTTTATACTCTTCTTTCAAGTAGTATAAGAAACCCGTATAATGATGGTTTATTGCTGAATATGGATCTAATCGTAAGGCTTTGTCAAGATAATTACTTGCCGCATCTAATTTTCCTTCTACGGTCAAAAAATTAGAAATGGTTAAGTAAATATCGTCTGCTTGCTGAACCTCCAAAGCCTTAAAGGCATGTTGATAAGCTTTCTCAAGATTCCAGTTTTGCCAGCATTCTATCCAAGCTAAATTCAATTGTGACCTTGATGAATTTGGATCTAGCTCTACTGCCTTCAACAAATAAGGCCTAGCCATTTGGTAGGCTTCGAATGCAGGTAAAAGCCCCATGGTACCCATATTAACATAGGCTAAATTAATATCAAGATATGGATTTGAAAAATTTGGTGATTTATGAATGACCTCCTTTAAAATATTGATGCCTTTTATGGAGTTATTATAATCCAACTTCATGATGTAATACCTCCCTTTCAGGTATTCTCTATAAACATCTACCGCAACATCAACAGGCTCAACCAGCTTTTCTTTTATTTCGAGATGACCGATATGTTCACGGAGTTTCTCTGCAATAAAAAGGCTAATTTCATCTTGAATATCAATTACATTTTCGGGGTTTCTATCAAAGGTTTCTGACCAGAAATGAAAGTCCTCTAAAGTATCTATCATCTGCACCGTAATGCGCATTTTATGTTTTGATGTTCTTACGCTACCTTCAATAAAGGTAGCTACCATTAATTTTTCTCTTATTTCCTTGGCTGTTACTGACTTGTTCTTAAAATAAAATGAAGATGTTCGGGAAGTCACCGAAAGTTGTTTGATTTTTGCTAACGCATTAATAATTTCTTCGGTTAATCCATCGCAAAAATATTCGTTTTCAATATCATTACTCATATTGATGAAAGGAAGTACGGCTATGGCTTTTTGGTCAATCAAACTCTTCGATCCTTAAAATAAAAGATAAATATAAGTCAATTAAGTCGTGTACAAAATATAAAAAACGTAATCGAGCAAAGTTATGAACAGGTAAAACGGCTTATGGCGAATTCTCTAGATAACTTTTTAACTATGTGGCGTGCATACCATAATCATTGCCCTTTATATCATATAGATATTCAATAGGATAGCCACTCATCACATTATTTATGCTCACTTCATTGGGCAAACTGTATGACATTTTTAAATTTCCATTTCAATCCAAATAAAGGTCTAAAGATTGCAATTCTTTTTAAATTGAATTCAATAACAAGAAAACAGACAACAAACGTAAATAGCGTGATTCCGATAAACGCTAGCATAGGATGAAGGTCTAATGGTAGAATGAGTAATGCACCAGCATATAAAACGAACAAGTGTATCATAAAGATAGGATAGACAGCAGAACTTAAATAGCTGAGTAGTACACTTGGTCTATTCAGGTAACTATAGCCTATTCCAAAAAAAACCAATTTCCAAGTATTAGATTCTACAGTGGTGATATACATATTTGATATGGACTCATATCCTGTAAACCGGATAGTAAATAAAACAGACGCTATGCCTACATATAACCATTTCCATTTCGAAACGGTTTGCCAGAATGCTTTACCGCAATACACAAAAGAAAACCAAAAAAGAAAGCAAGTAACCTTATAAAAAAACCATACCAAGAGTGAGCGTACAGTTCAAATAGCTGTGGTTTTAGTAAACCCACTTCCAACGTAAAAAATACTGATATAGTTAATAGTCCTAAAGCATAGGTCATGACTTTTGAAATGGCTTTCTTAAATTTACCGTTTTCATTTTTCTTCAAATAGAAAAAAACAGGTGACAACACTACTATATAGACAAAAATATTTCCTAAAAACCATAGATGTCCAATATGCGGAAAATAACGTAATGGCATAAATTAGTAATAAACCTATAGCAAGGACTCTTAACCGATCAATATCATATCTTCTTTCTGTTTTCATCGCATTAATTTTTATTGTAACATCATTGCTACAACAGGACGTGCTTTTTGTAATTCATTAAGATTTAATGTAAATCCCATTGGTTGCAATTGCTGAATGAGCATTTCATAGATAGGTTTCATTTGAGCAAAATCTACCATTGCTGTTTCCCTAGGTGTAGCTCCATAATTATTACGAACCGTTTTATCAGCTTTTGCATCTATAAGTAATTGTACAATTTCGATTCGCGCGAAGAATGCTGCCGTGTGTAAAGCTGTTCCACCATCATTATTTATTACAGATAAATCTGCATTTGCATTGATAAGGACTTTGGCTATTTCAGTTTTATTAAAAGTGGCTGCAGACATTAAAGGTGTAGAACCAGACATGGCCTCTTTTTGATTAATATCAGTCCCAGTTTCAATATGTTGCTTAACTGCTTCCAAATTTCCTGTAAGTACAGCTTCATGAATATCTATACTCGGTTTGTCTACTGTTTTTGTTGCTTTAGCCGATTCATTTGAACTTGTTTCTTTTTTAGATTGTGCGCATGAACTTGTTAATAAAAGCGTCAAGAATAACGTCTGAATGGTCATTCTAATTGAAGAAATTTTAAGTGTTTTCATAATGTATATTTGTATTGATTTATTACTTGATTTTAGTTTCTACAAAGATGTGACACTAAGCTAGTTGACTGATAATCCACATTAAGCCTATTGTATAAAGTTTGATGAGAGGTTAGAAATTATGACGCAGAAGTATAAATTATGAAGCAAACAATCATTTTTTGATAACTAATTTTCAACTATAAGCGACACTGGGTTTAAATTAAAATTTCTACATTTGAAACAACATGTCTAACATCTCATTTCAAGGAAAGTTTATTGAGCAAGCTCAGTCGCTTATTTTAGAGAATATCTCTAATGAGCAATTTGGGGTTTCAGAATTGGCAGACCTCATGAATATGAGTCGATCAAATTTGTTGCGGAAAATTAAGAAACACACGCAAGGTAGTGCTAGTCAATTTATTCGTGAAGTTCGACTCCAAAAAGGGATGACACTTTTAGAAGAAACGGAACTTACTGTTTCCGAAATTTCTTATCAGGTGGGTTTTAGCAATAATTCCTATTTCACTAAATGCTTTAAGGACTATTATGGGTATTCGCCAGTCGAAGCCAGAAAAAAAATAGATGAACAAGTAGAATTTGAACAGGAAGAAGTAAAAGTAGAAGAAGAAAAACAAGAAGATAACCAAAACAAAAAGACTATTGAAATTGCTGAAAAAGGGTTTTTCAAACAGTACCGAAGTCAAACACTATTTGGAATTTTCTTGGTTTTAGTGATAGCAGCATTCTTGTTTTATCCTAAAATAGAGATACCGAACGCTGATACTAAAGATGCTAAATCTAAGAAATCTATAGCAGTATTGCCGTTTAAAAATATGAGTAGCGATTCTGATAATCTGTATTTTGTGAACGGACTTATGGAGTCGACATTAAACAATCTACAAAAGATAGAAGATATCCGAGTCATTAGTAGAACCTCTGTAGAAAAATATAGGGATACGGATAAGACCATCTTAGAAATAGCACAGGAACTCAATGTAAATTACTTGATTGAAGGAAGTGGACAACGTGCTGGTGACCAAGTTTTATTGAATATTCAATTGATTGATGCCTCAAAGGATACTCCGATATGGGCAGAACAGTACAACCATAAAACGGAAGACATTTTTTCTGTACAAAACGAAGTTGCAAAAAAAATTGCAGTAGCCATCGAAGCAACCGTAACACCAGCGGAACTACGGCAAATAGATAAACAACCAACAGAAAACATATTAGCTTATGATTATTACCTAGTAGGACTTGAAGCCCTACAAACAAAGACAAAAGAGGGATTACAAGCTGCTATAAGTTCATTTGAAAAAGCAATAGAACACGACTCAGAATTTGCACTCGCTTACGCTCAGATTGCAATTTGTTACTATTATTTAGATGTAAATAAGATTGAAAAGAAATACTTAGACAAATTAAATGAATATGCAGACAATTCCTTGTTGTATGATTCTACTTCTGAATTGTCTTTGATTGCAAAAGCGCTTTATTATATAAACACAAACGAATTTAGGTTAGCGATACCTTACTTAGAAAAGGCATTAGATTACAACCCAAATGCTTCTTCTGTTGTACTAATGTTGTCTGACATATATGCTCAGGTTGTTCCAGATGCACATAAATATCTTACGTATGCATTAAAAGGAATTAAATTAAATATTGAAGCAAACGATAGTATATCTAAAAGCTTTATTTATCTAAACTTGAGTAATGCATTGGTCCAAAATGGGTTTGCAAAAGAAGCCTCAAAATATATTGAACAATCTTTGGAACTTAATTCTGGTAATCAATACGCTACCTACTTAAAGAAATTTATTGATTATGCTAATAACAAAGATTTAAATTCCTTAAGAAAAAAAATGCTCATCGAATGGAAAAAAGATACTACTCGTGCTGATATTACTCAAGAATTAGCCAAAACGTATTATTTTCAGGAAGATTACGAAAATGCATTAGTTTATTATGAGAAATATATTAGTATACTTTCTACTAATAAAATTGACTTATATCCAGCAGAGAATCTAAAAATTGCTTACACCTATAAAAGAATGGGTTTTTCTCAAAAAGCGGAAAAATATATTAATAAATATAAAGACTATTTGGAAAAAGATGAGTCTATTTACAGGGAGGCAAGTTTAGCTATGCTTTATCTTTATGAAAATATGCCAGATGAAGCTATAGAAGCTTACGATAAATTTAGTTCACAAGATGGATTCCAATATTGGATTTTATTGTTTCTTGAAGAAGATTCACTTATGAAATCCTTGAAAAGTCATCCAAAATATGATGAAATAATTCAAAAAATTAAAGATAGATTCTGGGAAAATCACAATCAATTGAAGAAATCATTAAAGGACAAAGAACTTATATAATCTATTTGATTTACATTAACGTTTTGAGCGATTGTACTTAATACAATTTTTTGAAAAATGCACAAACTCAACAAAAAGGTATCAAAAGAAAATAAAGTATTACACCTCATTTACACCTCAATTTTCAGAAGTACTGTGATTAGGGGAATTTTATATATTGTATTGGGAAGTAGCTTAATTACTGTTAATGGTTATTTATTCAAACCATCGGCTAAGCACAGACGTTACCCTAAAAAAAACAGCAAAAGCACCATGCCCTGGTGCTTTTGCGTAGTTAGGTTGAATTAAACCTAGTGAACCATCACTTAAGGCACAACAGAATTACTTCTCCTTAAAAGCAAATCACTTTAAATTCAGTACGTCTATTTACCCGATGCTCTTCATCCGTACAAGGCACATTGTCTACACACTTCGTGTTTTTCAATTCACTTTCACCGGCGCCTCTCCCTTTTAATCTATCTCTAGCAATTCCCTGTCTCACGATGTAGTTTACAGTAGCATCGGCTCGTCGTTGCGATAAGCGTCTATTATATTCATCTGTTCCTTGGCTATCGGTATGAGACGACATCTCAACGTGAATGGTTGGGTTGTCGCGCATGAGTTTTACGATACGTTTCAAATCAGGAATAGACGAGGATAAGATCTCCGCCTTATCTAAATCGAAATTAATATTCTCTAAGTTAATCGCTTTTCCACACGGGTCAACACACATTTCAAAGTCAATAAATAGTGTTTTATTCCGATCATACGATTCTGCGTCAATTTCCACTTCACTCGCATAGTACCCATCTTTTCTACCATTGAGCGCATAGGTAGAAAATTGTTTTAAGCGAAACATAAAATCACCTTCTACGTCTGAGATACTATTCTTTTCGCCATTATTCACTTTATCTCTAATTTTAATATCTACTCCTTCAATACCATCCTCTTGATTACATTCAATCACTTTTCCTTTTAAAATAAAGCGTTCATCGGCATACAATATAACTTTCTCCACACCTAGACGGCTATTTTTTTGACAACCCTCAAAGTCGACTTTCGCAATACGTTCAGACTGTAATTCCACGTCAAAAAGCTTCCCTTTTACAACATAATCACCTGCCTTGATATCGCTAAACGTTACAATCCCCAATTGATTTGTAGAGTCACTCTTGATGAGATTCCCTTCCAAATCCTCTAACACAACAACAGCAGACGGGAGGAGTTCTCCAGTAAATTTATCTCTTGCCGTAATGCGCACCACACAAGTTTCTGAACAGTGTGGTAAATGGTCCTCTCCACAGATAGGACATTTATTTGCTTTTTTAATCTTGTTGAGGTTTAGGGTAAGTCCAATAAAAGCCCCCACAGACGAAATATCTGAAGGAATTGCTTCCGTTCTTAGTACGGGCTCATTCTGAACTACACGTATGGATTCATTCGTACTTCCCTTGGCGCTTAAAAAAGGCTGGTACATAGCTGAACGTCCAGCTTCACTTAATTCATCTACTTCAAAATGCCTCATATAATAAGCTCCAACGCCAACCCCTAGAAGTTCCGAAATAGCATAGGTAAATCGCAACTGTCCTTTGACGCTAAGCGCACTCCCCTCCTTATATCCCGCGTGAAAATTTAAGGGATTTAGCGCTCCCCCAGAAGATCCTTCTAGCAGCGTTCGCCCTCCGTCAATACGCGCCATACCAATACGCGTATTTAACTCCGCGGTAAATTTTCGTGACTTCGTTCGGTACTGAAAATTAGGTCCAATACCGTAAAACATACGTGAAATTGGCTCTTCACTTAAACTAAATCTAGTGATAGGCGTTCTGCCATCAGCCTCAAACAATCCTTCCGTTGGGTAGGTACTTAAGGGGGTATTCATGATATAATCGAAATCAGCACCTACCCCAAGCCAATGCCAATAATAGTCTAAGGAGAGTCCCAAATCAAATCCCCCCTCATAATCAATATACGGCGTAGCATTGTTATAGGTGGGGAAATCGTATCCAAATCGGGGACTTAACTGAAAATAATTCCGATCTCCCGGTTCGACCTGGGCGGCCCCAATGGTGGTGTTAAAAAATAAAATGAGTAATAGCAATACGTTTAATAAATCTTTCATAGCAAAAAGTTTATAGGGTTAATAGTTTTTGTTAAATCGTCATAAAATGACTAAAT
>Ga0209344_10002539_pt1 | contig 20046 bp, 15 predicted proteins | sample Cruoilmetagenom6_FD_187293 | JGI IMG/M metagenome (GOLD analysis project Ga0209344, IMG submission 187293) | Oil polluted marine microbial communities from Coal Oil Point, Santa Barbara, California, USA - Santa Barbara Oil Seep Sample 6 (SPAdes)... | ecosystem: Environmental > Aquatic > Marine... | reverse complement strand
TGATCGAGGGGCAGGGCTCGATCCTGCAGGGGATGCTCGAGGGATCGGGTGTCTCGGAGATCGACGCGTTGATGCAGATCCAGAGCGCGTCCAAGTCGGCCCAGGGCAATATCGGGATGATCGATATGCAGAACCGCCTGATGGAACGGGCCATCAACACATTCGGAAGAATCGCTTAACCGCTGCGTAAGTAAGGAAACAGACCATGGCAACCATCGCAATGCAATCCGCGGCTTCTGGGCTCCGATCACTTGATGTTCGGCTCGATGTCATCGCCAACAACCTCGCCAATGTCAACACCGAGGGCTTCAAGTCCTCGAGGGTGAACTTCGAGGATCTGATGTACATCGAGCGGGCCCAGCCCGGCGTCGAAAATAACAACGGCGACCAACGCCCGACCGGGCTCTATGTCGGGCTCGGCGTTCGCGCCAGCGGCACCCAGCAGAACTTCGACCAAGGAGCGCCGGTGCCCGGTGGCACGACTGACATGATGATCGAGGGCAAGGGATTCTTCAAGGTCCGTGTTGAAGACGCGCTGGGCGGGGGCGAAGCGTACACCCGCGCGGGCAACTTCGTGCCCAACGCCAACGGGACCCTGGTGCTGGCCAACTCCGACGGTCGCATCTTGGAGCCGGAGATCACGATCCCGGATGACGCGACCGCTGTGCAGATTGATCCCTCTGGAGAAGTCCGTGTGGCGACCTCGGGCAATCCAACGCCGACCGCGATCGGCGACATCAAGCTCACCCGATTCGTCAACGAGGCCGGGCTCACCCAGGTCGGGACGAACCTGTGGGTTGAGAGTGCGGCCTCGGGCGCACCGATCGAGGGCGATCCGGGAACCGAGAACTTCGGCACGATCCGTTCGAACTCGCTCGAGGGGTCCAATGTCGATCCTTCGCGTGAGCTGATTGAGCTGATCCGCACGCAGCGGGCGTTCGAGATGAACTCGCAGGCGATCCGAGCCGCGGACGAGACGCTGCAATCGGTCGCTCAGCTCCGTCGATAAACCAGTCTAACTTGATCCAGAGAAGGCCCCTCATGAAGTTCTATCGATTGCTCATCTTGGTTGCATTGTTGCTTGCTGTTGCTTCGCCGACGATGGCCGAAGAGGTCGCGGTTGGATCATCGAGCACGATCACCAAGGTGACGCTGCGGACCACAGTTCGGCTCGCCAGCGATGTCGATGGGCTGACGCTCGGGCACATCGCCATGATCGAGGGCCCGCAGCACGATGCGATCGCGGAGATTGCGATCGAGACCAAGGGCGAGATCGAGCAAGGGCGGTGGAGCTCGATCGAGCTGGCCGACATCCGGGCGAAGATCGCCGAGGCTCGGGGGATCAACGAGGGCTCGGTGGTGCTCGCCGGGAGCGATGTCTCGATCACCCGTCGGCGCGATGCAAGCGGAGCTTCGGCGGCACCCAAGCTCATCAAGAACACAAGCGCCATTGATTCGGGCCCTGTGCTCCGTGAGCACCTCGAAGCTTGGATCTACGGGCGATTGGGCACCAAGCCCGAGACCACACGGATCAAGTTCAATGAACGCGATACGGAGCTGCTCGCCAAGGCGACCACCGATCGTGTGATCGAGATCCGCGAGATCGGGCGGGCCAAAGAGATCCGCCTGCGGGTAACGATGTACGAGCAGGATCGGATCATCGAAGATTCGACCATGCAGATCGATGTGCAGGTCCAGCGTCGCGTGCGCGTGACGACCGCCCAGCAGGATCGGCGTAGTTTGCTCAGCCAAGAACACAGCACCATCGAGACACGGTGGATGTATCCGACACTCGCCATCGCGGACCCGGACGACTCGATCGGGCTTGAGTGCAAGACGACCATCAAGCCTGGCACGATGGTGATGAGTTCGATGCTCACCCAGCCGATCCTGGTCAAGCGTGGTCAGCTTGTTTCGGCCCGCAGCGTGGTGGGGGGCTTTGTGGTCACCAAGATCGTGCGTGCGATGGGCTCGGGCGAGCTGGGCGATGTGATCGAGCTGGAGTCGAAGGATCGGAAGTCGAGGTTCGCCGCGCGGATCGCGGGCAAGGGACGCGTGGTGATTGTCAAGGACGCGCCGGGCACCAAGAAAGAGAACGAGGGTACATGATGCGAAACAAAGTCTCTACAAAGCCATTCCAACGCTCGATATTGATGCTGTGCACAGCGATCGCGGGCTTGTGCACATCGGCCAATGCTCAGAGTCTGTACCTCACCCAGGCCGAGCAGGAGTCGTCGCCCGATCTGTCGCAGCCGGCGATCTTGATCGAGGAGGCGTCGTTGTACTTCATCGAGGGCCCCGAGGCCCGCGTGATCCAGAAGCACGACATCATCACGATCATCATCGACGAGAACAGCTCGCAGGTGAGCTCGCAGAAGCTCGAGACCGAGAAGGACACGAGCGCCAACGCGAACATCAACGCGCTGATCAGCGTTGCTCAGCTCTTGGAGCTGCGCCTTGAAGAGGGCGGGATCACGGACACAGACCTGGTGGATTTTAACGCCAGCCGGGAGTTCACGGGCGAGGGCGATTATGAACGCAAAGACCAGTTCTCGGCGCGGATCGCCGCCAAGGTGCTCGAGGTCAAGCCCAACGGCACGCTGGTGCTCGAAGCGACCAAACGCATCGCCAAGGACAACGAGATCTCGGTTTTGGTGCTCTCGGGCTTTGCCCGTGACGAGGACATCACGGCCCAGAACACGATCTTGTCGAGCCAGCTCGCGGATCTCAACATCGTGCTCGAGAACGAGGGTGATCTGAAGAAAGCCGCCGAGAAGGGGCTGATTACCCGGGTGCTCGATACGGTCTTTGCGTTCTAAAAACTCAGCCGCCGGTTATGGCAGATCGATTTGGTTGGTGACCTGATCGAAGATCGCGTTGATGTCGGTTGGTGTTGGGCCCGGGTCCGCGAGCTGGAGATGCGCGAGGAGTTGTTTGTTGATCTCCAGAGTCATTGCTTGGAGGGTTCTGGGGGATTCGCCGCTGGTGATCAGTGCGTTGGTGCGACCAACGAGCCGGCTTCTCGTCGTGGGCTCAAGTTCGAGCTGGCCCCAGGGTTCGATCGTGTCGCCGACCACGCCCCATTGGGTGTGCTCGATTGTGGTCCCCGCGGCCGAGTGGTTGAACTCGTGCATGAGCTTCCAGTCTGATGGGCCCATCCTCTTTTGGCCGTCAATGGGCGCGTCGATTGGAATATTCGAGAACCATAAGAAGGTTGATTCCTGAGCGATCGGGATCACGCGGTAGATGGTTTTGGTCGTCCGGATGATTCCAGCCGAGGGGCTGAGCTCGATGCGTGTGCGGATGCCCATTGCGAGCCCGCCCAAGAGCGTGACAACGATGAGACCCGCAGCGATTGGAATGAGTTTGGATTTCATAGAGCTATGTTAGCCATGCGTCATGGTTCACTCGATGACAAAGTCAGTCGGCGCGAGGGTCTGGTTGACGGTGGTGAGCCAGTCCTCGTAGCCGTCGCGTCCCATGAGCCCGAAGGTCGCCTTCTTGCCGGTTTCGACGGCGGGCTGGTCATAGGCGTCGATGTTGAGCATGAGCCCGGCGTAGGCGGTGGCGATCTGCCAGAGGGCGATGAACTCACCGACATGGTGGGCGTCGACCTTGGGGAACTTGATGGTGTAGTTGGGGCGCTGCGAATCGATCAGGGCGTACTCGGTGGCGCGTTTCTCGCTGTTGAGCAGATCGACCATCCGCTTGCCCTCGAGGTATTCGATGGCTTCGACGCCCATCCCGGTGGGGATGGTCATGGCTTGGTCGTTTCCGAAGTCTTCGACCTCGACGAACCCGATGACCTTGTCGTTGGGGCCCTCGCGGTAGAGCTGGATCTGCGAGTGCTGGTCGGTCGCGCCCAGGGCGGAGATGGGGGTGAACCCGGTGAAGACGGTCTCGCCGTTGGTGTCGAACTTCTTGCCCAGCGACTCGGCCCAGAGCTGGGCGTACCAATCGCCAAGGAGCTTGAGGCTGTTGGCGTAGGGCATGAGCACATGGTTGGGCTTGCCCTTGCGGGTGCCCAGCTCGACGAGCAGCAGGGCGAGCATGGCGGCCGGGTTCTGGGTCAGGTCCTCATTGGAGCAGCGGCTGTCCATAGCGCTGGCGCCCTCGAGCAGGGCTTCGATGTCGATGCCGCACATGGCGGCGGAGAATAACCCCACCGGGGAGAGGGACGAGAACCGCCCGCCCACGCCATCGGGCACGGGAAGCGTCGTGATGCCGGCCTGATCGCAGATCGTGCGCATCGTGCCCTTCTCGGGGTCCGTAATCGCGACGATGTGATCCGCCCAGCTTTTGCCCACGGCTTCTTCGAGCAGCTTGCGGACGATCATGAACTGTGACGCGGTCTCGGCGGTCTCGCCGGACTTGGAGACGACATTGAACAAGGTCGTCTTGGGATCGCAGACCCGCAGGACGGACGCCAGGTTGGCCGGGTCGACATTGTCGACAACGAACATGCGCGGGCCGGGGCGATCGCCCTTTGGGAGGAGGTTGTAGGTGGGCTCGTTGAGGGCGCTCTGCAGGGCGATGTTGCCCAGGGCAGAGCCGCCGATGCCGAGGACGACGAGGTTGTCGAACTTGCCCCGGCACTTGTCGGCGATGGTGTTGATGCTCGACACATGGTCTGAACGCATCGGCTGGGTCCAGAGCTCGCGCCAGCGTTCCCACCCGGAGCCTCGGGATTGGTTGAGCTGCTTTGTGAGCGCGGCGATGCCCTGGGCTTGACGCCCGTCGCGATGAACACGGGCCGGGTCGAGCCCGTGGGGGCCGACGCGGGTGGAGAGACAGTTGGCGTAATCGAGTGTGAGCATGGTTATAGGGTATGCGATCGGCCATTCTTTGTGGCCCCTTCAACAATCATTCGTGAAGGTGGAGAAGAGAGTGGATTGCTGGGGTGGGGGGGCAATACTTGGGCATGTTACACCCCTGGCACGATGTCCGACCCGGACTCAAAGAACTCGAACTCCCGTCCCATTTCCGCTCGATTATTGAGATCCCCAAGGGATCGAGCAATAAGTACGAGCTCGACAAGCAGACGGGCATGCTCCGGCTCGATCGTGTGCTCAGCAGCGCGGTCTATTACCCAGCCAACTACGGGTTTATCCCCCAGACGTTGGCCGAGGACGACGACCCGTTGGATGTGCTCGTGTTCTGCGCCGAGAAGGTGCCCACGATGTGCATCTGCGAGGCCCGGGCGATCGGCGTGATGACCATGATCGACGACGGCCAGCCCGATCACAAGATCATCTCGGTGCTCATCAACGACTCGGAGTTCGAGGAGTACCAGACGATCCAGAACTTCCCCAAGCATACCTTCAAGATGCTCAAGCGGTTCTTCGAGGACTACAAGCAGCTCGAGGGGAAACAAGTCGAGGTCGATGAGATCCAGCCGGCAGAGCTTGCCCATGAGATCATCGATGCCTCGCTGGTCCGCTACTCAGAAGCCCGCCAGTGCGGCGAGTTGTAGCAAGGGCAACATTGTTCAATACAGTACGCGAGGATTGATCGAGCACAGGTCAGCGGATCGATGCGGTGAGCTGCGCCTTGAACTGGCGGACCTCGGCCCCGCCCATCAGGACCCGGGCGATTTCTTTTTTGGTGTTTGGCTCGGTATTTGGCTCGTCGCCTGGCTCGTTCCCCGGTGCACTGATGACCAGGGCGACATGGTGATCCGCGGTGGCTTGCACGCTGAGGATGGTGCCGTCGCCGAGCAGGTGTGACTGGTGCTCGGTGAGTGTCAGGCTCTGGGTGTCGGCGACCAGCGTGGTCCCCTTGCTCCAAGGTGTTGCCCCGCCCTCGGGATCTTTGGCGATCTGGGTGCTGGTGCGTGTGAGCTCCTCGATCAGACTCCGCACGCGGACCTCATCGATCCGGAGGATGAGCGTCCACATCCGCTTGGATTGATGTTCAAGGATGAGTGTCGGGGGTTGGTCCACGATCCGCCCCACGCCATCCGATCCGATGTACTGGGTGTTGCCCTTCCATCGCAGTCCATGGTCAACGGTATAGATATTGCCATCTTTGAACTCATCGAGGTTGTTGAGGTACAAGCCGCCAACGATCGGGCGGGGAGCTTGGGGGGCGATGTGATTGCGGATCTTTCGGATCATCTCATCGAGATGAATGCTACTGTGGGTCATGAGCACGACGGTGGCGCCCTGCCCATCAAATGCGAGCGGATACCGCACGGCGTGGCATTGGTACCCTCCGGTCGAGCCGCTGTGCCAGAATCGTGAGATGGTGCCGTCCTCGTTGGCATCTACATACAGACCGAGCCCATAGCCAATAGAGATCGGATCGAGCATCGCTTCGCGTGAAGCATCGGAGAGCCAGCCTCCCGTTTCGATCGCTTCGAACCAGTCCGCGGCTGTCTGAGCGGTCATCACCACGCCGGTGGCGCCGCGTTGCCCCCAGTTCCATGGGTATCCAAAGAGCGAGCCCTCTTCGATCGGGCCATATCGGCTCTGGGTGATCCGCGCGGTGGGGCGGGCGTTGTCGATCTGTCCATCGCCGACAAAGCCGATGGCGGTGAGCCCGGCGGGTTCAAAGACGAGCTGGCGGACAGCTTCTTCAAAGGGTTGTTCGCTGACGCGTTCGATGATGGCGGCAAGGACAAAGTAGCCCGGGTTGGAGTAGGTGAAGTGTTCACTGCCCAGCCCGACACGCCCCGCGGCGGCGACGAGTGCTTCCGGTGTATCGATGGGCGATGCCGGGCGTGTGGTGGTCGTCGGCTGGGGTGCGAACATCCCGATGCCGGCCCCGAGTCCGGATTGATGGCGGAGCAGCTGTTCGATGGTGATGCTCGAGAGATTGCCGGCTTCGAGTGGGAAGATCTCGGCGACGGTGGTCGAGAGGCTGAGTTTGTCGTGCTCGATGAGCCGGAGGATGGTCGCCGCGGTGATGGATTTGGAGATGGATCCAACATCAAAGAGGCTGAAAGTAGGATCGATCGGTGTCAGCTCGCTGGTTTCGAAGCCGTACCCGCGTGCAAAGACGGTCTGATCCCCCACACGAACGAATGCCGATCCCCAGAATCGCCCCAGCTGGGCCTGATCGATGATCGTTTCGATCTCTTGGGCGAGCTGGTCTGGTTGGAGTGGACGAGATTGATGGTCATCTGTGCCCAGGGCCAGTGTCGCTGACAGTGCAAGGGTCAGGAGGTACTTCAAGATCTGTGTGCTCATATGGAGACTGTATCATATATTGTTGGGCAGTTGAACAGAATACATTGCATTGGTTGGATTGTGTCGGTCCTCCGCGACTGGTTCGCCCCGCGCCTTGCGTGCAGCACGCCTACTGTAGAGGCATGTTTGCAGAAATCGAACGCGTCCTTTATACCCGTCAACAGATCGCCGATCGTGTGCAGGCCCTTGCGCTTGAGATGGTTGCGGATCTCAAGGAAGACCTGGCCGAGGACGGGCTCACCGAGTTCGATGAGGATCAGGTCATCATCATTCCGATTATGACAGGTGCGATGATCTTCGTGGCCGATGTGATCCGTGAGCTGCCGATGAAGCTCTCGTTGGGTTTGGTGGCGGTTTCGAGCTATCCGGGTGAGTCGGTCCGCTCCAAGGGGGCGCACTTTGCGACGGAGCTGCCGACGAATCTTGAGGGCAAGCATATTATTGTGCTCGACGATATCTTGGATTCGGGCCAGACCCTGGCGCTGGTCAAGAAGATGATCCAAGAGCAGAACCCCGCGTCGCTGCGTCTGGGCGTGATGCTCGATAAGCAGACAGACCGGACGGTCGATGTGCATGTGGACTATGTCGGGTTCGAGATCCCTGATGAGTTCGTGGTTGGGTACGGGCTCGATTACAACGGGTACTACCGCAACTACCCCCAGATCGCGGTGCTGGATCAGTCCGCGATCCCCAAACGATAATCAACGGCATTCAGTTGTATAAAAACCGCCCGAGCGTGTTGCCCGGGCGGTTGTCCCTGAAAGTCAGGTTGTGGGTCAGGATGGAGTGCTCATCCTTTTTAGAGTGCTATTTGAAGCAGGAATTACTTGCCCCGGCGGACCTTGCGGACGCCGGCGATGCCCGCGAGCATCCCCATCCCCGCGAGCATCGCGGGCGGGAGCGGCACGACCGTCAGGCTCACATCGTCGACATTGATCCCTCCAGCAATATCGATGTTGGTGAACCAGCCGTACCCGTTCCCGCCGACGACCGTTGCGAGCACATTGCCTGCGGTATGTCTGGTCTCCGTAAACACCAGTGTGCCTGAAGCATCGTACAGGTTGAGGTCGACGGCCAGTGTGCCGTCTCCAAAGTCACGAAAGTCGTGCTCTAATGTGAACCAGCCGGAGGTGCCGATCGAGTAGTGGTTCAGCGTTTCGATATCCTCTCGTGGGTCGAAGTTGGTGTTGTTGCTACCGCCGACGAGCAGATCGCCGCTGGAGGTGTCCTTGGTCACATGGAAGATGAAATCTTGCAGGTGTGAGCCGCTCTGGTCGTAGGCGGCAACGGAGTAGTCAAAGCCCTCGCCGGCTGCCCAGTTTGTATCCATATAAACCGAAGCACGAGCGGTCATGCCGCCGCTCCATGTATCGCGGTATCCATCAAAGCGGGTGAATGCTGCCGATCCCCCCGAGCCTGCGCTTTGTTCGAAAACCGCGTGCTGGCTGCCGGTGAATGAAGTGACGCCGCCGGTACCTGAAGCGACTGCGGTCACGCTGCCATAGCCAGCGTAGTCGTCATTGTCGAACCACCCTGCGGTATCCGATTCGAAGCCCTGGAAGAATACTTGGTCAGCGGATGCGATGCCCGCTGCGGTTGACAGGGCGACAATCATCGCGCCCACTTTGTGATAAGAGTTCATGCTCTCTCCTCTGAAGAATACATTGCGGCTGATGGCCCGCCCCCCGTGAGCTTGCTGGCTCTTGGGCTGCGCGTTGTCAGCAGCCGATGAGTTGCGCAACCGAGCAAGGTGCCCGGTTGTCCCTACGCGATTCGATCGTAGCAACAAATGGTGCGATGTTAGAATGAATTTTCCGAATTTTTCAATTATAGCATGTGTGTTAAAATAGAGAGGTTGCCCGCTCTATGTGGTGTCTGCAGATGTTGGAGAATATTTGGGGGGTGGGTGCATGGAGCCGATATAATTGGTTCCATGCCCATCGATCACCCGCCAACTCTGCAGACGAACCCCTACGAGGGCGTGGTGCCCGTGGGCGAGCAGGTGTTGATCGATGATCGCCCGCACATTGCGTTCGTGTTCACCCAGATGTGGGGGTGGATTCTTGTGGGTGTGCTCCTCTGGGGCGCGATGCGTTGGGTGGGGATCGGGTTCAGCCAGCCGATGGTGGTCAGTGCATCGCATATTGTTTTATTGGCTGTTGGGGTGCGGTTTGTGCTGGGGTTGATCGATTGGATCGTCCGCCGACATATCTTGACTGATGCCCGGATCATCGCCCGCTTTGGTATACTGAGGACCGTGCGGGTGGATATCCCGCTGAGAAGAGTCCAGCACACGATGATGGTCCGCCCGCTTCCAGAGCGATTGATGGGCATCGGTTCGCTGGGGATTACGAGTGCCGGGACCGGGTCGGTTGATCTGGTCTGGCGCGGGATGGAGCATCCCCAGCGGGTGCTCGATCAGATCCGCGAGCAGGTCGAGCAGGTGAGTGCAGGGGCTCGTCGGGTGCAGTCAGTAGAGATGGATGGCCATTTATCAGAAACGAGGGCATCGGTGACCCCAGTGATCGGCATCGTGGGCGGGATCGGATCGGGCAAGTCCACGGTTGCGCGGGCCTTCGAGGGTTTGGGGTGCGTCGTGAGCGATTCTGACCAGAGCGTGCGGGAGATCATGTGTGATCCCCAGGTGATCGCCCAGTTGGTCGATTGGTGGGGGCGCGAGATTCTCATCAAAGGCGGGGCTGAAGACGGCGGGGTTGATCGCAAAAAGGTCGCCAAGATCGTGTTTGAGCAGCCCTTCGAACGCCGTCGGCTTGAGGGCTTGATCCATCCGATGGTGCACGATCTGCGTCGATCGGTGGTCGAGCGGGCGATCCGTGAGGGTGCCCAGGGGGTGATTCTCGACGCGCCGCTCTTGTTTGAGGCTGGGGTGGATGCGGAGTGTGATGCGGTGGTTTTCGTGGATACGCCGCTGGAAACGCGGGTTTCGCGGGTTGAATCGACTCGGGGTTGGAGCCGCGAAGAGCTTGAGAAACGAGAAAAAGCGCAGCTGGGGCTTGAACAAAAGCAAAAACGATCCGATTATACGGTAGCCAATAATGGCTTACCCGATGAACTCCAAGGCCGGGTGGCACGGGTGCTCGCTTCGATCCGCAGGGATCTGCAAAGCCGACACTCAGATGCCTGATCCGATTCATCGCTCATTGATATATCTTTACGAGTTGGTACCCGGCATTGCCTTGAGTTTGGCAAGCGCTGAGTAACAGTTGATGATTCACAGATGACGATCTTCTCGTCATGGTTTCACAGGTTTGATCCAAGAGAACCACCCTGCGAGTTCCGCAGACCCCATGCTGATCCGTAGCTGATCGGCATACCAATCCCGCTATACATACCGAGAACCTAGGGCGGGACCCTCTCACAAGAGAACGATCACAAGAGATAGATACGACGCGTTGAGCCCTCGCCCGCGTATCGGCGAGCCCCCCAACTACAAGGACCCGAGCACATGGCCAAGTCGACCACGGTTGCTGAGAACGCCGCTACAGAAGCGACGCCAGCTAAAAAAACCACCAAGAAGACCACCAAGAAAAAGGCCTCGGCCACCACCAAGAAGGCGGCGACCAAGCAGGCCGCGGTGTCTGAATCCAAGCCGACCCCGAAGGCGTCTGTAAAGACAGAGAAGAAGCCCGAGTCCAAAGCGATGGCCAAGCTGCGGGCCAAGGCCGAGGGCAAGCTCGCCCCGACCAAGACCCCGCCCAAGAAGCTGGTGTCCAAATCGGGCACGGCTCATATCCCGACGCCGACAGTTGATACACCCGTAGCCAATTCGGGCTCGAGCAAGAGTGAGCCGAGCAGCGAGCCCGCCCGCGAGGGGCGTCGATCACGATCAGGGCGCAACGCCAACGCATCCAACAGCGGAGCAAGCATGAGCAGCAAGAGTTCGAACAAAGATCATGACGCGAAAGACAGCCACGCCAAGGACAATCAGTCCGATGGAAACGACGGCGACGGTCGCCGGCGCACGCGGGGCAACAAGAAGCGTCGATCATCGTCGGGCTCGAACAATAATCAGAACAACTCGTCTGGTCGCAACAACAACAAGCGATCACGCCAGACTTCAAATCAGTATCCGGCGGGCACATTGCCCACCGATGAGCAGCTCGAACGCGAAGCCGAGGAGCTCGAGCGGATCGTGGCGGCTGCGGGAGGGAAGATCGAGGACGACGGGCTGACGATCTCGGATCTCCAGCGGATGGATCACGACGAGATCAACGCGATCGCTGACAAGGAAGGTCTCGAAGAGTTCCACAAGCTTCCCAAGCAGGACCTGATCTTTAAGATCCTCAAGGCCCGCGCGGCCAAGCAGGGGATCATGTTCGGCGACGGCACGCTGCAGATTATGTCCGACGGGTTCGGGTTCCTCCGCAGCCCGGAGATGAGCTACCTGCCCGGGCCCGATGATATTTATGTCTCCCCGAGCCAGATCCGCAGGTTCGGGCTCCGCCGGGGGATGAACATCCGCGGTGCGGTCCGCCCGCCTAAGGAATCCGAACGCTACTTCGCGCTCCTCAAGGTGGACAAGATCAACGGGCAGGACCCGGAGAAGGTGCACGAGCTGGTCAACTTCGAGGACATGGTCCCGATGCACCCGGATAAGCGTTTGCTCCTGGAGACCACCCCCGAGAACATCGAGATGCGGATCATGGATCTGGTCTCGCCGATCGGGATGGGGCAGCGGGCGTTGATTGTCGCGCCGCCACGAACAGGTAAAACGGTGCTGATGCAGAAGATTACTTCCGCGATCCACACGAACTACCCGGACGCAAAGATCTTCGTGCTCCTTGTTGATGAGCGCCCCGAAGAAGTGACGGACTTTAAGCGCAATGTCGGCAAGGATGTCGAGGTCGTGGCGAGTACCTTCGACGAGCAGTCCAACCGCCATGTCGCGGTCGCCGAGATGGTGATCGAAAAAGCCCGGCGGATGGTCGAGTTCGGCGACGATGTCGTCATCCTGCTCGATTCGATCACCCGGTTGGCCCGCGCGTACAACAACGACATCCCGCACTCGGGCAAGATTATGTCCGGTGGTCTGGACTCCAACGCCCTCCAGCGTCCCAAGAAGTTCTTCGGGGCGGCCCGGGCGATCGAACGCGGCGGCTCGCTGACTATCATCGGGACCGCGCTGACGGATACAGGCTCGAAGATGGACGAGGTGATCTTCGAAGAGTTCAAGGGCACGGGCAATTCCGAGCTGCACCTAGACCGCCGATTGGTCGAGAAGCGGATCTACCCCGCGATCGATGTGGCGGCTTCGGGCACGCGGCGCGAAGAGCTGCTCATGGATCCCAAGGAACTCGAGCTGGTCTACCGCCTGCGCAAGGTGCTGGCGGACATGAATGTGGTCGAGGCGATGGAGCTGCTCAAGAGCCGACTCGGAAAGCACAAGACGAATGCCGAGTTCCTCATTGCGATGGCGCTGGGCTAAGCAATATGCTCAGAGATTGAACTGGGTTCAAACTGTTCGCTCTCTGTGATCGGATCAGAAATACAGTATGATGAGCTCCAATGCCGCCATGAAGAGTGCGGCTTTGGAGTTTTTCTTTGTCTCAGCACGAGTTCGCTTCCAATCAGACAGGTATGGACGCTCATCGGGTGCTCAGCGTGGCACTGGTCATGCTCACAGCCTTGCCCTGGAGTTTGGCGCTCGGCGTGCTCGGGCTCTGGATGATTGCCGAGCCTCAGGCGGTCTTTGTAGGCGGCGGGCGGGCGATGACCATGGTTTCGATCAGCGCCGGGATTGCAGCGATCTGCGCTGCCCAAGTGATCTTCCTCCTCTGCGTCGCCGATCGGGTCTTCCCGGGGGCGAATCAGCGGATGGTCAGGTGGATCGAGGGGGGGCTCGGGGCGATCTTTCTGTGCTCGGCGGGCGTACTTGCAGTGGCATCGTTCATAGGATGGTACCAGGGCCTATAGGCATTGAATGGGCCGAGCGGTATGGGCCGAGTCAGAAGAGGAATCACCAGGCGTATGAACAACACACGAATCTTCCAGACAAACCCACGCACCCACCCAAGGAGCATGGGCACCGCGTTGTGCGCACTGATCTGCATGAGCGGGCTGGCGCTGGGCGGGTCCTTGCACGGCGCTCAAGTGCCCGCTGCAACGAGCCTCACGAGCACGCATGTGGTGGCCCAGCCTGAATCTGAGGGGGTGGCGATCCGTGTTGACTCGGCGCTGGCGGGGTATCTTTCGCGCACGACGCTGCTTGATCTGGGATTGCGTCCGAGCCCGACGGCCGCCGATTATCAGCTCGCGGCGGTTCTGTTCTCGATCGCCTCGGAGATGGATCCACAGAACCCCGAGTTGCCACGGGCGCAGGTCGAAGCGGCGTGGTCTGCGGGCGATATCGATTCGATGCTCGAAGCGACCCGGCGTGTGATCCGGCTCGATCCCAAGGACACGGTGGCCCAGCTGCGTCTGGTGAGCTCGGTGATCAACAACCAGCAGACGCTCGATGGTCGGCTCAAGCTCTACGAGCGTTTTCTGGGTCCGGAGGGCAAGTCGCTCGACGCCTCGGTGCGTTCACGGTTGGCGCTCGATGCGGCGCTGCTCGAACGCGAGCAGGGGAACATGAACGGGTTCGATGATCGGTTGCGCCAGGCGACCACGCTCGATATCTCGAACAAGCCCGCGGCTTCGCTGGCGGCCCAGGTGTACACCGAGGGCTCGACGGATTCGATGCTGATCTTCAACTACCAGCTCAGGCTGCTGTATGCCGACCCGCTGGATCCCAATGTGCACCTGACAATGGCGCAGGTGCTCGCGGGGCAGGGGGCGTACACATCAGCGCGTCGGTTCTTGAAGAACTCGATCGATCTCTACACGCTCGATACCGGGCGTGCGCCCGCGTCGATCACCGAGGTGCGCATCGCGCTCGATTGGCAGGTCGATGGCCCGGAGAAGATGCTCAAGGATCTCAACGATGTGCTCGATGGTCGGCGAGCCGAGGCGCAGTCACGCCTTGATGCGTACATCGAAGCGCAGCTGCCAACCGATGATCTGCTCAAGCCCACAGACATCCTATACGACCTGGGGGTTGACAAGCTGCGTCTGCTCGCGTCGTATAACCTGGGTGATGAGGAGCTGACCAAAAGTGTGCTCGCTGACATCAATATCTCAGTGAGGAATAATGCCGAAGTCGTCCGCGAAGCGATGGGGCGGCGCGGGGCCGATAGCAGGGCGTTGGTGACCCGGCTCATCGGGCTCTATACCGACCAGCAGGTGATGCGTGCGATCTCGGGGGTTGAGCTTGATCTGGTCCGCCGCGACATGAATCAGTTCATCCAGATGGTCCCACAGCTCAAAGCCTACTTTGAGACACTCGAGCCCATGGCGCTCTTCGCTGAGGGTCGATATGACGAGATGCTCGAGGATGTGAAGAACCGCCCGCCGTCGGCGGTGCTCGAGCTACTCTCGGCGTTGGTGCACGAGAAGCAGGGACGCACCGAGCAGGCCTCGAAGATGTACCGGAAGCTTGCGCTCACTCAGGGGCTCAACGCCTACGGCGCCTTCGCACAGTCCCGCCTGGTCAACATGGGGCTCGGGGATCAGACGATCACCTCGGTGGGGCGCCAGCTCATCAAGGCCGAGCAATCGATACCGAACTGGCTCGATCAGATGATTCATCGTCCGACGACCTTTATTTTCCTTGATGCTGTTTCGACCGACCTGCGAGTCGAGGCGGACGATCAGCCAACGATCAAGGTCCGGATGAAGAACTTGGCACCGATTCCCCTGGCGGTCGGGCCCTCGCAGCCATTGGACGCCCGGTTTCTCATCGCGGGGGATCTGGGCACCCAGGCGACGGGATTTCAAGGTCAAAAACGCCCCAAGGTCGTGAGCATGAGCAACCGGCTCCGGCTCATGCCCCTCGAAGAGATGGTTGTCGAGGTCAAGGCCGACTCGCCGCAGACGCAGTGGCTGCTCGATAATCAGTGCTTCGCGACCTACCAGCAGCGATACCGCGTGCTCCAAGGGTTTCGCCCTCGATTCTCGGACACCATCCTTGGGCAGATCAGCTCGGATTTAGACGCGGCCAACGGCGGGCTGATCAACTCGCCGCTGGGGCTCACGGCTGAGACCAAGCTGATCCAGCGTGTGCACCTCGCGGAGTATGGCTACGCCGCCGACGAGCTCTCCCGGCAGCTCGCCAGCACGGATGAGTCGGCCCGCAATCGGGCGGTGCTCGCGTGCGCGGCTCGGTTGACGCTGCCCAAGCAGGGCACGGCCTTCGATGAGCACGAGCAAGCCACGGTGATCAATGCGCTCATGGAGCTCTACACCAACGCCCAGAGCGACGAGCGGGCCCGCATGATCTTGCAGCTCCCGCACCGCCACCAGGTGCCGGCGATGATCGCCTTTGATGACCATGTGGCGAGCCTGATCGTGTCTGATGCGTTGATCAACTCGCGCGTTGACACTGAGGTGTTCGCGTGTGCTTTGCTCACACGCACCGATGATGCCGAGTCGCCGATCTTCGATGTGCTCGACCAGGCCCATGACGAGCGGTTGACCACGATCGCGAACATTATCCGCGCCCGGCTCGAATCCTCAATCCCAACAATCGGCACCGTTGGTCCGGGGGTCGATGCGATGATCCCGATCAAGGCGAACTTTGAATGAGTGAGCCGGGCAAGCGCAAACACGGGCGGATCACCTTTGTCGTCGGTCTTGTCTTGTTGGTGCTCGCGGGTGTGTACTTGTTCGCCGATCCTGAGCAGCTCAGAGAGTTCCGCGATCAGATCGCGTCGGCCCCGCTGTGGTCGATTCTGGTCGTGGTGCTCGGGCCGATCGCCAACTGGGTGTGCGTGGGGCTGTGCCTGCACGCGTTGATGCGTCGCCATGGGCGGGTCGGATCGGGCGAGATGCTGATGTTGGTCGGCAGCGCGTGGCTGCTCAACCACCTGCCGATGCGTCCGGGGCTTGTAGGGCGCATCGGCTACCACGCGAAGGTGAACCAGATCCGCGTGCGCGACTCGGTCGAGGCCAGCGTGTGGTCGGTGGTGCTCGCGGGGGTGGCCAATGCGGTGATCCTTGGGCTGATGCTGCTGGTGCCGGTGGAGAGCTCGATCTGGTCATTGGTGCTGGTGCTGCTGATCCCGCTGGGGGTGCTGGTGGTGCTCTCGGCGGTTGCCTTCATGCGTTCGCCACGATTAGGCTTCTTGTGTCTGGGCATGGTGTATCGGTACGCCGATGTGCTGGTGTGGGCGATCCGCTACGCCGGAGCGTTCGCGATGCTCGGGGTGTCGATCAGCCCGGTCGGCATCGCGTTGATTACCGCAGCTTCGCAGTTCGCCCAGCTCATCCCGTTTACCGGGGCCGGGTTCGGCTTCCGCGAGTGGGGGGTCGGGTTTGCGGCTCGCCTGCCTGCCAGCGGCGTCGGGATCACCATGCGCAGCGCGATCGGGGCGGATGTCATCAACCGGATCGCCGAGACTATTGTCGTCGTGCCGCTCGGGCTGGTGTGTACTTCGCTGGTCGCTAAGCGGTTTGTGGATCGGAATGCTGACCAAACAACGGATGCGGATTCAGCCGAACACGATCCGGCTCACGATGCCCAAGATCAAGATCAATCCGGGCAGCCCGGCGAGTAGGAACCAGCGGATCAGCTGGAGCTGGCGTGCGTCCATCGGCTTGATCGTCGCGATCGACTGGGCCTCGCTCCCGGGACCGATCAGATCATCCATGCCCGCGAGCCACGCGATCGAGGAGTTGAGCAAGGTCAGGTTGCCCGGCGAACGGTTGACAACGCGTCCGTCGACGAGTTGTTCGTTGGTGGCGATCATCATGTCGGTGAACCAGCCGTTGGATCCGACGACGACCAAGCGCTGCTGCGAACCCGCGGCGAGTCGCTCGGACCCGGCGGCGATGATCCAGCGTTCGTCGCTGTCTATCTGTGTGTCGCTCTGGGCATCGAAGGTTGGCTGGTTGTACGCCATCGCGCGGGTCTGGGCGGGGGTGTTCTTGAACTGCACCCAGTTGCTCTCGCCCCAGGTCTGGTCGTCGCCGGGCATGCTCACGATTGGGAATGCGGTGGTCTCTTCATCCGCTTTGAGCTCCATCGGGATTGCCCATGGCAGCATGGTCGTTAGCCCGGACATCGCGCCCGTGATCCGGTGCTGGTCTGCGCCAGCTCGATCGGGCACGACCACCGTCAACGGATCGGCTATTTTTCCGATCGCGGCGACCTTCTCGTGCAATAGCGTCCGCCCCGCGTCGGGGGCGATCCCCATCGGGGCCAGCGCTTGGGCGATCGGGTCGGGGATGTCCGAAGTGGGGAAGACAGAGGGGCTCAGTGAGACGAGCAGCGATTGGCCTTCTCGGATGAGCCGATCGACGACCTTGCCCATTTCGGTGGCGCGTTTGGAGCCGCTGAGTCCGGAGTCGTCGGTGCCGCGGGTGCTGTCGGGGCTGATGATGGCAAACACGATCGGGCGGATGCCCAGCGGGTCAAGGAGTTCGAGATCCGGGGGCGTGGGTTGCTCGATGGCCGCCCATTCGAGCGTGTCGATACCCTTGCTGGCGAGCTTGTCGACGGTCTTGGTGAGGAGTTGCGAGGCTCCGAGCAGCTCGTCGGGCTGGCCGCCGTGGACGAAGACGAGGATGGGCTGGGCGGGGGCGACAAGCTTGGCAAGGGCGGCGGCGATGAGCTCTTGTGCGCGTGGGCCGATGACGCCGGCGGGCGAGATGCCCGCGCGTTCAAGGGCGACGGCTGATGGGAACAGCTCGTCGAGATCGATCGCGGCGATGCCCTGATCCGCGGGCCCGATGACGAGCAAGGCTTCGCCGGTTTCGAGCGCTCGCTTGACCCGCAGGGCGTCGATGCGCTCGATGCGGGTGATCCGGTCGTGGGCGATCGCGGCTCGATCGCGGAGGGCTTCGAGCTGTCCGACGATCGGGCGGGCGATGGCCTGGGGTTCCTCGGCCAGCCCGTCGGCGTTGGCGAAGGTGCTCAGCTGGACAGACAAGTCATCGAGCTGGTTCATCAGCTGGGCGAGGGTGAGCTCGCTGGCGTTCTGGATGGTGTCAAAGGGGAGGAGCGCGTCGGTGTATTCCAGTTCGTTCATCTGGTCGTTGATCTGCTGGCCCTGGGTGAAGATGTCGTTGGCGTAGCGGGCGAAGAGGGCCGCGCGTTGATCGAAGACGGCCCGGTTGTTGGCGTCCATCTGGGTGGTGGGCTCGATCGCGGCGCTGATGGCGCTCAGCGAACGGGCGATGGCCGAGAGGTTGGGGCCCATCTCTAATAGCATCTGGGCGCTGGCGTTGAGCGCAGCGAGGTTGGCGTCGATGGCGCTTTGATCGCGCTGTGCGAGCTCATCGAGCAGGGTCTCGATCTGGGCGTGCCCGTTTGGATCATCAAGGTCGATGGTGCGCACGCTCAGCTGGTCGCTGGAACGGGCGTAGGCGTCGAGCACATCGGAGACCAAATCGAAGGCACGGGTGTCGGTCCCGCCCCGGCTCATGCCCACGGCCAGGACGATCTCGGTGGGTTCGCTCAGGCGATCGACGATGCGGGTGGCTCTGGGCGAGAGCTTGTGTGCCCCGGTGGAGGTGACATCGACGCGGTAGTGGTAGGCATTGGTCAAAGAGCCAGCGAGCACGGCACACACCCCGGTGATGACCACGAAGACGCCCACGGTGAAGGCGGTGGTCAGGCGCGAACGCCCCAGGCGACGGACTTCGAGCACGGCGCTGGCGAGCACGAGCATCCAGACGGTGCCGATGACAAAGAACGCGATGGTCGCGGTGTCGATGATGCCCTTGGAGAGTTCCTGGATCCGTGACATGATCGAGAGTTCTTGGAGCGCTCCGGCGAAGGTCGGGTCGACTTTGGTCGCGATGACCTCGGTGAGCATGATGATCAGGATCAGCGTCATCATGGTGCCCAAGAAGGCCAGGATCTGGCTGGCGGTCAATGACGACGCGACCATCCCGATGCCCAGGTAGAGCATCCCGACGAGCACGAGCATCAGGTAGCCCGCGAAGATCGGGCCCAGATCGGGCGATGGGCTTGAGACGATGGCCAGCAGGATCGGGTACACCAGCGTGGGCACGAGCATCAGCAGCAAGAAGCCCAGCGAGCCGAGGTACTTGCCCAGCGTGACCGACCAATCGCCGGCCGGCGCGGTGCGGAGGGATTCGAAGCTGCCCGAGCGGTACTCCTCGCTCATCAGGCGCATCGAGATCGCGGGTGCGATCGGGATCAGGAACCACCCGGACTGGGCGAAGAAGTAGCGGAGTGTGCCGGGCTGACCGGGGATCACGGTCATGGTGACGAAGAGGACGGCCGTGAGGAAGGCGAAGAGCGCGATGATGATCCACCCGGCGGGCACGCGGAACATCGAGCTGAGCTCACGCTGGGCGATGGTGATCGTCTGGCTCATGAGTCGTGCCCTTGGGCTGGAGAGTTTGATGAGGAGACTGGCGGGATCATCGGTTCGACCGCCGGTGAATCGACGAGCTGGGCGAAGAGCGATTCGAGGGTCGGGACGAGCTTGCGCAGCTCGCGGATGAAGAGCCCCTGGTCATCGACGCCCGCCGCGATGGCTTCGCGCAGATCGCCCTCGCGTGGGGCGGCTTCGAGTTCGATGGTGGACCAACCATTGGCGGCGTCGCTGGGCTGGACTGGGGCGGGCTTGGTGGTCGCGACGCCCGGGATGCTCGCGAGGACGCGCAAAGCATGCTCGATCCCGGCGCTGGGGTTGGTGCGGATCTCGACGATGTAGCGGGTGGAGCCCGACGAGGCGTTGATGAGCTCGCTGGGGGTGCCGTTGGCGCGGATTCGGCCGCCGGCCATGACGATCACGCGATCGCAGGTCCGCTCGATTTCCGGTAG
>Ga0209344_10002538_pt1 | contig 20049 bp, 18 predicted proteins | sample Cruoilmetagenom6_FD_187293 | JGI IMG/M metagenome (GOLD analysis project Ga0209344, IMG submission 187293) | Oil polluted marine microbial communities from Coal Oil Point, Santa Barbara, California, USA - Santa Barbara Oil Seep Sample 6 (SPAdes)... | ecosystem: Environmental > Aquatic > Marine... | reverse complement strand
ATACCGTGCTGGCCAACCTGAAAACAGCTATCAATGGAACCTACCATGCTTTCGACTTCCGTAAATACGCAGACCGTTATCTGGCCGAGGTTCAGTACCGTTTTAACCGTCGCTTCGATCTTGGCACTATCCTCAAGCGCCTCGTTCGCGCGGCGGCGATTACTACCCCATGTCCTGAAGCTGCCATTCGGGCGGCTGAGGCATGTAACTAATCAGGTAAGTTTAATGTTGGAGTGCAGATAAAAAGTAGCTACGAAGTAAAGGTTGTCGACAATGATTTTTTTGACGCTGAAGAAATATAGCCTAACGAATAAGGTCAGATCGTGCGAGCGAAGCGAACCCACTGACTGAATCGTTTGTTAGACAAGCCCAGTCCCTGAATGCGGGTCAGCCCAACCGGGCTAATGTAAAAAACCATATATGAACCTTCGCCCCATACAAGTTCGACTGTATCAAATACTCGAAACCGAGGTTAAGCAGGATCTTGCCGCGAAGTTTTGCACCATCCTGATCTCCACGGTAGTCTTACTTAACATCGTTGCTGTCGTGCTTGAATCCGTAAACACCCTATATCAACAGTGGAGTATCTATTTCGATTATTTCGAGTTGTTTAGCATCATCTTGTTTTCTATCGAATACCTGCTACGAATTTGGGCGAGCGGAGCCAGACTTCCACCGGGCCAAGGTAATTCGTGGCGTGGCCGCAAAGCCTATATCCTGAGCTTTTATGGTTTGATCGATCTAGCAGCTTTGGCTCCCTACTTTTTGCAAATGCTCATTCCCGGTCTGGATTTGCGTGTTATCCGAGCGGTTCGACTGCTTCGTGTGTTCAAGATCTCACATTACAGCACTGCCATAGAAGATCTGGTGCAGGCCATCTATGAAGAGCGGCGCTCATTTGCCGCAACTTTGTATCTGTTGCTGATTACAATCTTGATTACCTCTTCACTAATGTATTTTGCTGAGCATGAAGCACAACCAGAGAAGTTCGCTTCCATTCCCGACGCGATTTACTGGGCGGTAATTACGTTGACCACGGTTGGATATGGTGATTTCACGCCAGTGACATGGCTTGGACGTGTCATATCGCTTTTTACCGCATTTCTCGGCGTATGCACTGTTGCCATCCTGACCGGTATCGTGGCTTCGGCATTTGCAAACCAGATGGCAAGACGTAGAGTTATTTTTGAAACGGAGCTTCGCAAGGCTTTTGCCGACGGAATAATTTCCCCCCAAGAAGGTCAAATCCTTGACCAGCTTGGTAGAGCATTCAATCTTTCCTCAGAAGAAAAAGAAAGGATGATCCCGGATAATCCATTAGGCAATTTAACCAGCCTCCCCCTTTGAAAAAGGGGGATTAAGGGGGATTTTTGTGTTCCTGCAATGCTCAAATCCCCCTAGCCCCCCTTTTTCAAAGGGGGGAATGCGAAGTCATCGCACGAATCAGGTCTAATGGATTATCTGGGATAATGGATAAGGTTCGTCAAGAATTAAGCAAACGCCAAACATAAACATCCATTGAACCTCATACGGAAATGCCCAAAATGGAATCCAGTCCAAGCAGACTCGCCATATTAATTGTGAGTGTGCCCATTCTTTACGATTAAAAACTAATCGGTCTTCGATCTTCCGGTACCCATACCCATACCCATAATTTCACTTACCCTGTAGCCTGGTAGGTTGGGCTGAATGAAATGAAGCCCAACATTTCACTCACGCTTGGCCTGGTGGTAGGCTCGAATGTGTTTGTCTTTTTAGACTCCGCGAGAACCCTACCTTATTGCCTGCCGCTGCATCGACGCATCGGTAACGCATCTGTTCATTCCCCCCTGTGATGTTGGGCTTCGTTTCATTCAAAATCCAACATGCCGGGCTTGACAATCACCTGCTGACGGGTTAAATCTGAGCACAATGAGTTTAAAACGCGAGCAGTTGTTACAGCTAGTAACCGGAACAAAAGAGTAGATATGGACAACACTTGGGATATCTTCATTTCTCACGCCTCTGAAGATAAAGAGAGGTTTGTACGACCGCTTGCACTTGAGCTGAGGCTGATGGGATTGAAAGTTTGGTATGACGAATTTTCGTTGTCTCCTGGAGATAGCTTACTTCAATCGATTGATATGGGTTTAGCACACTCGAGGTATGGACTTGTAGTACTTAGTAGAAATTTTTTCCGCAAATCATGGCCAAAATTAGAGCTGGGGGGTTTGGTAGCGAAGGAGCAGCAAGCGGGCAAGACTATTATTCCAATTTGGTTTAAGGTAAAGAAAGATTATGTCTTAGACTTTAGTCCCACGTTGGCTGACAAAGTTGCTATTTCAACAAATGGTTTAGATATTCGGAATGTTGCAGAACAACTACTTGTGGTCGTAGATCCAGTTCTGTATCAGAAAGAGCAACTACAAGAACTGATTCGAAAGTCTCTAAGAAAATTTCTTGGTCCAACTCGGGATATCAACGAAGGTTCGACCTTCGTGCGTCGATTTTACAGCGAGGTCACGGTCCGACTTTCGGAATCAAACTCGGACGTTTTATATCCCGTCTCATATTTCATTGTAACTTCTGCAGAAACCCAATCAGAAACACTAGACGATGTATGGTGGAAGAAATTTTATAATGAAATGATAAAAGCAGCTCCCGGTAAGTGGTGTTTACCGTCAATGGTTACTCTGGTTTTTACGGACGTTCCTGCACAATTTAATGTTGATTGGGCAATGGGAGTTTCTAAAGAACGAGATAGGCAATCTGAGCGCATTCTTATTATCGACTTCAAAGATTACATTGGCTATCTCAGGAGGCGTATAGTGTTGCTTGAGATCGGGAAGCTAGATCAAGGCTCAGGACAGTTGGAGACATTGATAACAATAGCCAAGAAAAGAATATTGGAAGCCAAAGATTTTATCGAATGTCAGGACTGGTGAGCGCAATTCGATTCATAATATCTGTTCGCCTTTTTTATCTGGCCTTCCAGGTTTTGCAATCGGTTGCACGAAGCGTCAGCAGTAGATCGATTAGTAGCTCACCTTAAAATGTAGGGATACCCACCGGCCGGATCTTGCGGTGATCATAGCTCCGGGTCGTAGCAATATTGGCATGTCTCAGCCCGGCAGGTTGGGCTGACCCCACTCGCTTCCCGATTATACAGTTGACGGCCCGCCTCAAAACCTTACAATCCCCATAGGTTCCGTTCTCCTATGGTTAAGCCCAACGAGGTTTATCCGCCGCTAATATTAATAAGGTCGCGGGTTTAACAAGTTTGGGGAGGGCGGCAGATAAACGATATTCGTTAGATCTCAGAAACTTCATGCCGCGCAAGTCCCCCCTCATCGAAAGACAGTTGATCATCGTGAAAGACCAGCGTCGGAAATACGGCTCGCGCTTGATCTTTCAGGTGCAACGGTCTGCGTATATCGGTGACCTTGAGAACGTGACACTGATGCTCTCAGCTGGAAAGTTGGCCACTATTCAGCCGGGGAAGTTGCTTGAATGGGAGAGTGGCAAACGTTACGAGATAGAGACTGTTGGCTTTTCAACCGCGAGCGAGGCTGAGACCGCCGGCATGCAAATGGCCCAAGCTCTTCTGCTATGCGCCATTAGCCTGAATTTCGGACTGCGCCTCAATTATCGCTCACACGAACCACCTACCGTTTTCGATAGAACTGTGAGTACGGGTTTTGTGATGTCAGCAGAAGCTTATATTTCTTGGCCACAGCAGACAGTTCTAGACGAGTTTGAAAAGGCCATTGCCGCGCCGGTCAGAGAACGGCGACTTCTGCTCTCCATGGAACTCTTTGCTGCGGCTGCGCTCGAGTCAAACGATAGGGCGCGCTTCGTGATGACCGTTTCTGCTCTTGAACCGCTGGCGGAGCAGCAACCAATGGCTCCAGAAGTCGTGCGTGCAATTGATGTGCTCTGCACGCAACTCGACAAGGACGCATCTGTTCAACCGGAAATATGGCAGTCGATCCATGGACGACTTCTCCAGCTCAAGCGTGAGTCAGTCCGTCAAGCGCTAAAGCGACTGTGTGGAAAGTGGTTCCCTGCGGAGCCAACTGCCTGGAAGAACATAGACCACGCTTACGCATTACGAAGTGAACTTTTGCACGAAGGCTGCCTCAACGACCTAGATATCCTCCTCTACGAGGAGACACGAAACATCGCAAAGTACCTCCGCCGTATTTATCAGCACGAGTATGGATACCCACTGCGTGCATCAGCTACGTCCTAACGAATAAGCTTAGATTGTGCGAGCGAAGAAAACAACGATCTCACCTTATTCGTTATAGTTGTGGACGTGCCCAGTTTATTAATGATTAGAAACTATTGAACGGCCAAGTGAAGTTTGAAATGGAGGTGCAGTAAGTGGACGGTTTGTCTAATAGAAAAGTTCAAATAACTCCTGGTTGGATCAATAGTAAAAATAACCAATAAACATAAAATCCCATTGCACATTATATAAATCCCTTCAAAACCCCGCCGATTGTGCGATACCGCATAGTCAATTAAGTCTAATTCAGTCATTCTGCATTCGCCATCCACTTCTTGCTATTAAGTGCAACTATTGATACAACCCAATGAAGTTTGAAGTTAGAGGTGTGGTAACTGTGGCGGCTTGGCTGGCAGAAAATCCCGGTAGGTTGGGCTGTATGAAATAAAGCCCAATATCTTACTTACGCTTGACCTGATGGCAGGCACGAAGGTGTTTGTCATTTCAGTCGCTGCGCGTACCCGGCCTTATGTGCTTTCCTCTACATCTGCACATCGGTAACGCATCTGTTCACCCACCCGCCTGTAATGTTGGGCTTCATATCATTCAGCCTAACCTATCAGGTTGCAAAGTTTTACTTGTAAGTAATCTGGTTTTTGTAACGACTACCACTCAGGAACGCATTGCACTGTCGATCTGGTGCAGTTGTGATGGATAAAATATTTAACAGGAAAAACTCATGCACGCCACCCTACCTTTGTTACAAGCCACTGAATTCCCCGCCTTGCGTCGTCGTGCGCTGGAGATTTTGCAGGTAAGTCTGGGTTATAAATGCAACCAGGTTTGCGTGCATTGTCATGTGAATGCGGGACCGAATCGTACCGAGATGATGAATAGTGAAACGCTGGCGCTGATTCCGCAGGTATTAGCGGCGCGCGACTTACACACGCTCGATCTGACGGGCGGCGCTCCGGAATTGCATGAGGGCTTTCGTGAACTGGTTCGCGCCGCTCGCGCGCAAGGCTGCAAGGTGATTGACCGTTGCAACCTCACCATTCTGTTCGAGCCGGGACAGGAAGATCTCGCCGAGTTTCTCGCCGCGCAGCAGGTCGAGATCGTCGCCTCGCTGCCCTGTTACTCGCTGGATAATGTGGACAAGCAGCGCGGCAAGGGCACGTTCGACAAGAGTATCGCCGCAATGCAAAAGCTCAATGCATTGGGTTACGGGCAGCCTGACAGCGGCCTGACGCTGAACCTGGTGTTCAATCCGCAGGGTGCCACGTTGCCGCCAGATCAGACTTCGTTGCAAGCCGATTATCAGCGCGAGTTGTTCGAACATTTTGGTATCGTATTCAATCAGCTGTTTGCCATCACCAATATGCCGATCCAGCGTTTCGGTTCAATGTTGATTTCCAAAGGCCAGTTCAACGATTACCTGCGCCTACTGAAAGAAAATTTTGCTGCTGCCAATCTCGACACGGTGATGTGCCGCAACCTGGTCAGCGTGGATTGGCAGGGATTCCTTTATGACTGCGATTTCAATCAACAACTGGAACTTGCCATCCCCGGCCAAGGTCGTCCGCACCTGCGTGATCTGCTGCAGCAAGAATTACAAGATCATCCGATCCAGGTTGCCGGACATTGCTACGGCTGCACTGCCGGACAAGGCAGCAGCTGCGGTGGCGCATTAAAAGAAGAAAGCCTTGTCAAATGAAACGCGCGTTGCTTGTTCTGCTGATTCTCGTGCTGATCGTCAGCTTCTTTGTCTTCGATCTGGGACGTTTTTTAACACTGGAATCGCTCAAGCAGAGTCAGCATGATTTTGCTGCGCTCAAGGCGCAGTCTCCCTGGCTGGTCGCGGCAGTTGGTTTTGGTTTGTATGTAATCGTCGCTGCGCTTTCCTTGCCGGGCGCACTGATCATGACCCTGGCCATGGGTGCGTTATTTGGTTTGGTGATGGGCACGTTGATAGTGTCATTTGCTTCCAGCATCGGTGCGACGCTGGCTTTCCTCGCATCGCGCTTTGTGTTTCGCGACACCGTGCAGCAACGCTTCGGCGATAAGTTAAAAGCGATTAACAACGGAATAGCCAAAGATGGCGCGCTGTATTTGTTTACCCTGCGCTTGATTCCCGTGTTTCCATTTTTTCTCGTCAATCTGCTGATGGGGCTCACGCCGATGCGCACCCGCACCTTCTATTGGGTCAGTCAGGTGGGAATGCTGGCGGGCACATTGGTGTTCGTGAATGCGGGGACACAACTCGCGCAATTACAAAGTCTGTCCGGCATCCTGTCGCCGGGATTATTGTTTTCGTTTGTACTATTGGGAGTTTTTCCGATGATCGCCAAAAAAATTACGTCCTGGCTGCAACGCCGCCGAGCTTATGCCAAATGGAATCCCCCCGCACGATTCGACCGTAATCTGATCGTGATCGGCGGCGGAGCGGGCGGGCTGGTATCCGCCTACATCGCGTCGGTAGTCAATGCCAAGGTGACGCTGATTGAGGCAAGCAAGATGGGGGGCGATTGCCTCAACTACGGTTGCGTGCCGAGCAAGGCATTGATCAGAAGTGCCAAGCTGGCGCATCAAATACGTCACGCCGATCATTATGGACTGGAGACGAACGAGGCAAAGTTCAGCTTTCAAAAAGTGATGGCGCGTGTGCATGAGGTCATCCGCACCGTGGCACCGCACGACAGCGTGGAACGCTTTACCGGCCTGGGCGTGGATGTGCTGCAAGGCTATGCGCGCATTACCGACCCGTGGACGGTAGAAATAAAATTGAATAATTGCACGACTCAAGTACTCACCACGCGCAACATCATCATTGCCACCGGTGCGCGGCCTTTTGTGCCGCCTCTGCCCGGCTTGGACGAGGTGGGCTACGTCACCAGCGACACACTGTGGGACGAATTCGCCAAGTTGGACACTGCACCTGAACGCCTCGTGGTACTGGGTGGTGGCCCGATCGGATGTGAATTGGCACAGAGTTTCGCGCGGTTGGGCTCGCACGTCTCTCAGATCGAGAGGGGTCCGCGCATCATGGCTCGCGAAGATAGCGAAATTTCCGAGTTGGTACGCGCATCGCTCACCGCAGATGGGGTGGACGTGCTGACCGACCATAAAGCAGTGCGCTGCGAGCAAGAAGACGGACACAAATACATCGTGGTTGAACAGGATGGCAAATCGCGTCGCATCGAGTTCGATGCGCTGTTGTGTGCTGTAGGCCGCGTGGCGAGGCTGACAGGTTACGGCCTGGAAGAACTGGGGGTTGAAACCCAGCGCACCGTGGTCACCAATGACTATCTGGAAACCATTTACCCCAACATCTTTGCGGCGGGCGATGTGGCCGGACCTTACCAATTTACCCATACCGCCGCCCATCAGGGATGGTATGCGGCAGTAAATGCACTGTTTGGTGACTTCTGGAAATTCAAGGCGGATTACTCGGTGGTGCCCTGGTCAACTTTCATTGATCCGGAAGTCGCGCGCGTCGGGCTAAACGAACAGGAAGCGCGCGAGCAAGGCATCGCTCACGAAGTCGTGAAATACGGTATAGACGATCTCGATCGAGCCATCGCCGATGGCACGGCGTACGGCTTCGTCAAGGTGTTGACCGTGCCAGGCAAGGACAAGATCCTCGGTGCCACCATCGTTGGCGAGCATGCTGGAGATTTGCTGGTCGAGTTCGTGTTGGCCATGCAACACGGGTTGGGGCTGAACAAGATACTCAGCACCATTCACATTTATCCGACTCTGGCTGAAGCGAACAAATACGCGGCTGGGGAATGGAAACGCGCCCATGCGCCGCAAAAAGTGCTGGCCTGGATGAAGCGCTATCACACATGGAAACGAGGCTGAACGATGCGCCTGTCCATCATCGTGCCAATACTCAATGAAGCTGATCAATTGCAGGAGTTGTTCGCGCACTTGCTGCCATACCAGCGAGCTGATTGCGAGGTTCTGTTTGTCGACGGCGGCAGTACTGATGGATCAGCAAAGCTGTCCGAGGTGGTTGGATTTACCGCGTTACGCACTGCTCGTGGCAGAGCAAATCAAATGAATGTTGGTGCAGCACAGGCCAGCGGTGATGTGTTGTTGTTCCTGCATGCCGACACGCGTTTGCCGCAGGGTGCAGCTCACCACATCGAGCAAGCTTTGGCCAATAAAAAGCAATGCTGGGGGCGCTTCGATGTGTGTATTACAGGTCGTCCCTTTATGTTGCGCGTAGTCGGTTGTTTGATGAATTGGCGCTCGCGCTTGACCGGAATCGCCACCGGCGATCAGGCAATATTTGTACAGCGTGCCGTGTTTGATAGCCTGCGGGGATTTCCTGATCAGCCGCTAATGGAGGACGTGGAGCTGAGCAAACGATTGCTGGCGTTCTCGCGTCCGGCCTGCATCGCGCATTGTGTGACGACATCCGGTCGGCGTTGGGAGATGCATGGGGTGTGGCGCACCATCCTGTTGATGTGGCGTTTGCGCTGGGCGTATTGGCGCGGTACGAATGCGAGTGAGTTGGTGAGGTTATACCGATGACATCCACCCGCATCATTGTCTTTGCCAAAGCTCCGCAGCCCGGTTTCGCCAAGACGCGCCTGATCCCCGCGCTAGGGGCAGAAGGTGCAGCCGAACTGGCGCAGAAAATGTTGTTCAATACTTTGTTCGAAGCGCTGGCCGCTGACATCGGTACGGTCGAGTTATGCAGCACGCCCAGGATTGACGATATCGCTTGGCAAGGCATAACACTTCCGCTTGGCATTGAAATTACCGAACAGGGCGAGGGGGATCTCGGTGCGCGACTGGCGCGTGCATCAGAGCGCGCCATTGAAAATGCAGAGTCAGTTTTATTGATAGGTACAGACTGCGTAGAAATGTCCGCCACCTTGCTGCGTAAGACTGCTCAATCAATGCGCGAACACGATGCAGCCATCCATTGCACCGCCGATGGTGGCTATGCGCTGCTGGGACTCAAAAACTACAGTGCAGTGCTATTCAGCGATATGCCGTGGAGCACCGATACGGTTGCCAGCACCACTATCATGCGCATTGGGCAGCTTGGCTGGTCGTTGCATATCGGGCAGGTGTTGCATGATGTGGATACGCCGCAGGATTTGAAATACTTAGCACCAACAACAAGGGAGGTTGTATGACATTAAGAAACTTAGTGCTGCTGATAGGATCTATTCTCCCTTTACAGGCTCAAGCGAGCGATGAAGTCAGACTCGATCATTTCACCAAAGAGTCCGCAGATGTCCCGTCTCCATGGCAAGTGGTGCAACTCAATGACAAAGTATCGCCTACCCGATACCGCATTACCCGATGGGACGATGTATTGGCCATTGAAGCCACCGCCGAGCGCAGTATGGCGCTGCTGGCACGACCGGTCGAGGTCGATTTGAATCGCACGCCAGTGCTGTGCTGGCGCTGGCGTGTGGATGCCCCGTTAATCAAGGCCGACATGGCCACCAAAGATGGAGATGATTATGCCGCGCGCGTGTATGTCTCATTTGCCATGCCTAAATCTGAGCTGAGTTTTATGACACGCGTCAAACTCAAGCTGGCACGTAGCATCTACGGCGATGCGGTGCCCGATGCCGCGATCAATTATGTGTGGGACAATCGTTATCCAGTGGGTACGCGCAAGCCAAATGCCTATACCGACCGCACCCGCATGATTGTGGCCGAATCTGGTGCTGCCAATGCAGGAAAATGGGTCGTTGCACGGCACAACGTGCGGCAGGATATGGTTACTGAGTTCGAATCAGAGCAGGCGCGCCTGATTCAGCTCTCCGTCGCATCCGACACCGACAACACAGGAGAAAGCGCTCATGCCGGTTTCGCTGATTTTCAGTTTGTTGAGAAAGAGGCTGCATGTTTTGCAGAGCATGTTGCAATCAAGTCCTGATCCATATAGATATTGACCAGCAATAAAGCACCTATAGTCAGTTCCACTCTAATACTTACCAGGAGGAATAACATGAGCAATTTACTGGAGCAACTGAAATCCATGACCACCATCGTGGCGGATACCGGCGATATCGAGGCGATTTACTTTCACCAGCCGCAGGATGTCACCACCAATCCGTCATTGTTGCTCAAAGCTGCCTCACTGCCGGAATACGTTCCGCTCATCGAAAATGCCATCGTCTGGGGCAAATCGCAATGCAATGATCGTGAGCAGCAGGCGCAAGATGCCATGGACAGGCTGGCGGTAGATGTTGGTGTGGAGGTGCTCAAGCACATTCCGGGACGTGTTTCGACCGAATTGGATGCGCGGCTTTCCTTCGATACCACAGCTACGGTGAACAAGGCTCGCAAGCTGATCAGTTTTTACAATGCAGCAGGCATACCCAACGATCGCGTGCTGATCAAGATCGCCTCCACTTGGGAAGGCATTCGCGCTGCGGAAATCCTTGAACGCGAAGGCATCAACTGCAACCTCACCCTGCTGTTCGGTTTCGCTCAGGCACGCGCCTGCGCCGAGGTGGGCGTAACGCTGATATCCCCGTTCGTCGGCCGCATTCTTGATTGGCACAAGGCTAAAAGCGGGCATGATTTTGCGGCAGAAGCAGATCCTGGTGTGCTGTCGGTACGCAAGATTTACGCGTACTACAAGACGCACGGCTACAAAACCATTGTCATGGGTGCTTCGTTCCGCAATATGGGCGAGATATTGGCGCTGGCCGGATGCGACCGCCTCACCATCGCGCCCCCATTATTGGAAGAGCTGAAAGCCACGCAAGGTAAGCTGGTACGCCAATTAAATGATACCGGCGCGACCGAACCGCAGCCGCCACCCATTACTGAAGCGACATTCCGCTGGGATATAAACGAGGACGCCATGGCCACGGAAAAGCTGGCGGAAGGCATACGCGGTTTCACCGTGGATCAGATTAAACTGGAAAAAACACTGGCAGAAAAACTTTAGAGAAGCGCCGAACCGCCGGTTCCGGCTTGCCGGATTTACAAGTCGTATCACATGAAAGGATAGGCTACATGAAAACGCTGGATCCCTGTACGCTGGTTTTTTTTGGTGCCGGCGGGAACCTGAGCCGACGCAAACTGATTCCAGCTTTATTTCATCTGGAAATCATGAAACGTCTGCCGGACCACCTGATTATCATGGGTTGCGATATTACGCATTACACGCCTGAACAATGGCTGGATTTTGTGCGTGATATCTTGTGTGAGCTGCATGGTGCAAAAATTGACGAAGCGGCACTGCAACGGTTTTGCGCACGCCTGTATTATTTCGCCATCCCAGTCGGTGATGAGGATGCCTATGCGCGACTACAAACCTTATTGAACGACGACCCTAAATTCCCACCAAACGTGGTGTATTACATGGCAGTGCGCCCCGCCGATTATCCCGGCATCGTGGAGAAGCTGGGCAACGTCGGGTTGTTGAAACAACACAATGGTTGGCGTCGCGTGGTGATTGAAAAACCGTTCGGTTACGACCTGCTTTCCGCTCAGATCTTACAAGCCAGTCTCTATCGCCATCTCGATGAGCCGCAGATCTTTCGCATTGATCACTACCTCGGCAAGGGCACGGTGCAGAACATCATGGTGTTCCGCTTCGCCAACCTGCTGCTGGAGCCGTTGTGGAAAAACCACTACATCGATCATGTGCAGATCACCCATTCCGAGACGCTGGGTGTGGAAGGGCGCGCCGATTACTACGAAGACGCAGGCGCGCTGCGCGACATGGTGCAGAGCCATCTGATGCAACTGCTGGCGCTGGTGGCGATGGAGCCACCGTTGAGCATGTCGGCGGAGCATTTGCGGGACGAAAAAGTGAAAGTGCTGAAAGCCATCCGCCCCATCACCCAGAACGCAGTGCACGCCCATGCTTTTCGTGGCCAGTACGCTAGTGGTGTGATTGATGGCAAGGCCGTGCCCGGTTATCTGGAAGAAAAGAATGTTGCACCGGACAGCACCACCGAAACATATGCCGCAATGAAACTGTTTATCGACAACTGGCGTTGGGCGGGCGTTCCATTCTATTTGCGCACCGGCAAACGCTTGTCGGAGGGTAGCTCGGCGATCTGTATCCGCTTTAAAGAGCCGCCGCAAGATTTGCTGCGCCACACCCGTAAAGGTCCACCGCAGCCGAATTGGATCATGCTTGGAATCCAGCCAGACGATTGCCTGAAAATGGAGTTACAGGTCAAGGTGCCGGGGCTGGATGTGGAAACGCGCACCATCAGCCTGGACGCGACTTATCGCAAAGCCGGTGAGGAAGAGTTTGATGCTTACGAGGGGCTGCTTCTTGATGTCATTCTCGGCGACCACTCGCTGTTCTTGCGTATCGACGAAGTTGAGGCGGCCTGGCGCGTGGTCGATCCGGTGCTCAAGGTGTGGTCAATGGAGCGCAGCTTCATCAACACCTATTCCGCCGGCAGCTGGGGGCCGCGCGGCACCTACCGCCTGTTCGATCGTGAAGATCAGTTCTGGCGACATTCCTTGAGTCCGGCAGGAGGTAAGCTCGATGCCTATTGAAACGCGACAGCTTCTGACCGGCGATATCGGCGGTACCAAGACTCGTCTGGCCTTGGTCGAGGTGGATGGTAATCACGTTGAGATTTGCCGTGAATGTACTTATGCCAGCCAGCGCTATGACGCATTTGAACTATTGCTGGATGATTTTTTGTCATCAGATAAAACCGTTGACGATGCGGCTTTCGGCATTGCCGGGCCGGTACGAGGTGACGTGGTGCAAGCGACTAACTTACCTTGGTGTATCGATGCTGCCGTGCTGCGCCAACGCTTCGGATTTTTGCGCTGCAATCTACTGAACGATTTGGAGGCCACGGCTTACGGTTTGGCCGCGCTGGGCGATGCAGATTTGTTGACGCTGCAAGAGGGCTCGCCCGATGCGCAGGGTAATGAGGCGGTGATCGCGGCCGGGACAGGTTTGGGTGAGGCAGGTTTGTATTGGGACGGCTTGTCCCATCGCCCCTTTGCATCGGAAGGTGGACATGCCACATTCAGTCCGCGCAATGCGCTGGAGTTCGCCTTGTTGAATTATTTACAGCAACACCATCATCAGGAAGGCAGGGGACATGTCAGTTGGGAACGTGCCGTTTCCGGCATGGGGTTGCTCGATCTGTATGCATTCTTGCTTGACTATCGGCATGTGTCGACACCGGCATGGCTAGAGAAAGAGATGCGTAGCATGGATAAGGCGGCAGCTATTTCCGCTGCAGCACTGGCAGGCAACGATGGGATATGCGTGGAAACGATGCAATTGTTCGTCAGCTTGTATGGCGCGGAAGCTGGCAATCTGGCACTCAAGGTAATGAGCCGTGGCGGTCTGTATATTGGTGGTGGCATTGCGCCGAAAATATTACCGCTGATGCAGGCAGGTGAATTCCTCGATGCTTTCCTCGACAAAGGGCGAATGCGGCCACTAATGGCGGCGATGCCGGTCAAGGTGATATTGAATGATCGCGCAGCATTGTATGGTCCGGCATTGTTCGCCGCACAACAACGAGCAAAAAGTTGATCTGAATGCGTTCACCGTGCCGAATATTTTGGCGCTAACCGTATGTCTGGATGCAGGGCGTACTGGATCGCATTGAATGGGCACCAAACCCCACATCGAAGAAATTTTTTTATTGGAGGAGCGAATAATGCAGATCGGAATGATAGGGCTGGGACGTATGGGTGCCAACATGGTTCGTCGTTTGAGCCGCGCCGGACACCAATGTGTGGTGTTTGACCACAGCAGCGAAGCGGTGCAGGCACTGGCAAAAGAAGGTATGACTCCCGCTGACAGCGTGCAGGACTTTGTGAACAAGTTAAGTACACCGCGTGTCGTCTGGCTGATGTTACCTGCGGCGGTGGTCGATGCCAGCATCACAGAACTAACCCCACTGCTGAGCGCGGATGACACCATCATCGATGGTGGTAATTCCTATTACAAGGATGATATCGCCCGTGCAAAACGCCTGACGGCAAAGTCCATTCATTATGTGGATGTGGGCGTTAGCGGCGGGACTTATGGGCTGGAGCGCGGTTACTGCCTGATGATCGGAGCCGAGCAGCACATGATTGCACGATTGGAACCCATCTTTGTCGCACTGGCGCCGGGTGTAGAAACTGCGCCGCGCACCGAAGGGCTCAGCGGTCAGCCAAGCACAGCCGAGATGGGTTATCTGCACTGCGGTCACGAAGGTGCCGGGCACTTCGTCAAGATGGTTCACAATGGTATTGAATACGGCATGATGGCCGCCTATGCCGAAGGCTTCAATCTGCTGCGTCATGCAAATATAGGTAGCATGTCACACCAGAAGGATGCTGAGACTACGCCGTTACGCGAGCCGGAAACGTTCTGCTACGATATCAAGGTTGCTGAAGTGGCCGAGTTGTGGCGGCGCGGCAGCGTGGTGAGTTCATGGTTACTTGATTTGACCGCACACGCGTTGCAAGCCGACCCAAACCTGCAAGGGTTCGGCGGCAAGGTGTCGGACTCCGGTGAAGGACGCTGGACCAGCATCGCCGCCATCGAGTCGGGTACACCCGCACCGGTTCTCACCGCCGCATTATTTGATCGCTTCAATTCGCGCGGAGAAGCGGATTACGGTAATAAATTATTATCTGCCCTGCGCTATGAATTCGGTGGGCATCAGGAAAAAAGCTAGACGTACATCTTCCAATACCTTGCTTCAGATTGTTTGAATGCATGTGTAAGGAATGCTTGAAATATAAGACTAAAGGGTAACTCTAAAAATCCGGGTTGTGTCACGATACGGCGTTACTCGAAAAAATTATTGCTTACATATAATCTATATGCCGCGCTCAAATTTTTTTCTTGTGCCTTGCCTTGATTAGAAACTTGAACTTTTAGAAGCGCCCTGAACCCTATCCCAATTTACATAAGAGCATTGATCATGTATGAAATCGTTAAAGACTATTACGGCAAACAACTGCAAACATCCGACGACCTGAAAACCTCTGCCTGCTGCGATGCGTCAAGCGTGCCGGACTGGCTCAAACCACTGCTGGCGCGTATTCATCCTGAAGTGATGTCACGCTACTACGGCTGCGGCTTGGTTTGTCCGCCGCTGCTGGAAGGCTGCCGCATTCTCGATCTGGGCAGCGGTTCCGGGCGCGATGTGTATGCACTGGCGCAACTGGTGGGCGCGAGTGGTCAGGTGGTCGGTGTAGACATGACCGAGGAGCAGCTTGCCATTGCAGAAAGTTATTGCGCCTATCACGCCGAGGCGTTCGGTTTCGGCAACGTTATTTTCAAACAAGGCTACATCGAGAAGCTCGATGAACTTGGATTGGAAAGCGGCAGCTTTGATGTCATCGTGTCGAACTGCGTGATCAATCTTTCGCCGGACAAGGACGCGGTGCTGCGCGAAGTGCATCGCTTGCTCAAACCGGGCGGCGAATTCTATTTTTCGGATGTCTATGCCGACCGCAGAGTACCGGACGCAGTGCGTAATGATCCGGTGCTGTACGGAGAATGCCTGGGTGGCGCGCTGTATTGGAACGATTTCATTAATCTTGCCAAGCGTCATGAATTTGCTGATCCGAGGCTGGTTGAAGACAAGCCGCTCGACATTACCGATGCCAAACTGGCTAAGCGGGTCGGTAATACCCGATTTTTCTCTGCCACTTACAGGTTGTTCAAACTGGATGGACTGGAGCCCGCCTGCGAAGATTACGGTCAGGCGGTGATTTATCGCGGCACGATACCCGATCACCCGCATCGCTTTGTTCTCGACAGCCACCACGACATAGAAGCCGGCCGAGTATTTCCCGTATGTGGCAATACCTGGCGCATGCTGCATGACTCCCGCTTCAGGGAACACTTCGAATTCATCGGCGATTTTAGTCAGCACTACGGAATTTATGCCGGATGCGGTAATGATCTGCCCTTTGCACAATATGAAAGCGCACAATCTGAAATTACAGCTGCTGCCAGCTGCTGCTAAGTGTGGATGAAAATGGGAAACGAAGTGCGTGACCCTGAAAAAATATGGGGCTGGATACTCACGCTCTGTATGGTGATAGGGTTAAACAGCGCAGCGTTGGCCGATGTACAAAAACTGGTGTTGACTGGTTCCAGTACCATTGCCCCGCTTGCGTTGGAAATCGGCAAACGTTTTGAAAAACTAAACTCCGGCGTGCGTATTGATGTGCAAAGCGGTGGTTCGACACGCGGGGTAAACGATGTACGGGCGGGCTTGGCTGACATCGGCATGGCATCACGCGCGTTGAAGCCGGAGGAACGTGGCTTGATGGTGCATCGCATCGCAACAGATGGCATCGGCATCATCCTGCATCAGAAGAATCCGGTGAAGTTGCTCAAAGATGAACAGATCAAGGCAATTTTCACCGGAAAAATTACCAATTGGCAACAACTGGGCGGCGAAGATCGCAAAATTACCGTGGTCAACAAAGCCGAGGGGCGTTCTACGCTGGAGTTGTTCCTGCACCACTTTCAGCTCAAAAATCCGCAGATACGTGCTCATGTTGTGATTGGTGACAACCAGCAGGGCATCAAGACGGTGGCGGGCAATGTCGGTGCGATCGGTTATGTCTCGATTGGCACGGCAGAATATGAGGAAGCATACGGCACACCTATCCGACTGTTGCCGATGGCCGATGTGCCAGCCACGGTAGCCAACGTAGGCGCAGGTCGCTTCCCTTTGTCACGCCCATTGAACCTGCTCAGCAAAGGCGCGCCGACTGGCTTGGCCAAGCGGTTTATAACGTTTGCACAATCGGCGGCAGCCAATGATCTGGTCACGGCACAGTATTTCGTCCCCCTCGCGCGCTGATGCCACGCTCGCCAGAATAACCGGGGGCATCGCACTGGCGGTAGTGATTTTGCTTGGACTGGTGCTGATGTTGCTAGTCCGGGAGTCCTGGCCAGTTCTGGTTGATGGAGGTTGGACGCGTTTCTTCGTCGGAGATGGCTGGTTTCCATCCAGCGGGCAATTCAATCTGCTCGCCATGTTGTGGGCTACGCTGGCGGCAAGTTTGGGCGCATTGTTTGTTGCCGTACCTTTGGGCGTGTTGAGTGCGGTGTTCAGCCGCTTTTACTCACCCAGCTGGCTGATCATGCCACTGCGCCGAGTCATGGTATTGCTGGCGGGTATTCCCTCAGTAGTGTACGGACTATGGGGGTTGACTGTGCTGGTGCCGCTGATCGCGAACTGGGAACCGCCCGGTGCCAGCTTACTAAGTGCAATATTGATCCTCGCGCTGATGATTTTACCCACTGTCGCGCTAACCAGCGAAGCAGCACTGGCTGCTGTCGCCACTTCCCACTTACAGGGCGCGGCTGCACTGGGACTCAGTCGCACAGGTATCGTCCTCGGCGTGGCCTTGCCTGCGGCCCGTGTCGGCATTCTGACCGGGGCATTGCTTGCCGCGATGCGCGCCCTTGGTGAAACCATGGCCGTGTTGATGGTGGCAGGAAACGTGGTGCAAACACCGTCCAGCCTGTTTGATCCGGTCAGAGTGTTGACTGCGAACATCGCGCTGGAAATGCCTTATGCCGCAGGGGATCATCGTGCCGCGCTATTCGCTTCTGGTTTACTGCTGATGCTGATTGTTACTGTGCTAGCCTGGCTGGCAGGTCGGATCGGAACACACTCAAATGCTTAAGAACTCTTTCCGTCTGAACGACCTGCTGATGACGATCATCGTTTGGCTCTCTGCTGCGCTGGTGGTCGGCGCGTTTCTCTGGCTGTTGAGCGATTTGACCTTGCATGGCATCGCCAAACTCAATTGGTCTTTCCTGGTCAGTGCGCCGGAGAATGCGGGACGTGATGGCGGTATCGGCCCTATCCTGGTTTCGACGCTGCTCATTCTGGGTGTGGCTCTGTTGGCGACCATCCCGCTGGGCTTGGGCACAGCGGTATATTTAAGCGAATTTACCAGCGGCGCATCGGCACGATCCATCCGCATGAGCCTCAATGTGTTGGCCGGTGTGCCGTCCATCGTGTTCGGACTGTTTGGCAATGCGTTGTTCTGCATCTGGCTGGGGCTTGGCTTCTCGATCTTGTCCGGCGGGCTGACACTAGCCTGCATGATGCTCCCCATCTTTATCCGTTCGACCGAAGCCGGATTGTCTGCAGTAGCGACAGAATGGCGACATGGCGCGGCAGCTTTGGGACTAACCCAAGCTGCCGCACTCTGGCATGTGTTGCTACCTGCTGCTGCACCGGCCATCATAGCGGGGCTGATGCTCAGTATCGGACGCGCGTTGGCGGAGACTGCCGCGCTCATCTTTACCAGCGGCTATGTGGATCGTATGCCCGACTCGCTCTCTGATTCTGGGCGCGCACTATCCGTTCATATCTACGACTTATCCATGAACGTGACCGGGGGCGACCAATCGGCTTATGGTTCAGCACTGGTTTTAATCATCTTGCTGGTCGTGATCAATAACGTCGCCGCCAGTTTGGCAAACCGTTTCTTAAGCCAAAGGATTACGTCTTCATGATGCATGACACAAAAAAACTATGGCGCTCTGCGGTTTTACCGACCTCTTATACTTTGAGTAACATTGAACAGGGCGCGGCATGCTGCGTTCCAATTCCGCAAATTCAAGTCGAAAATCTTTCCGTTTCATATCACGGAAAGTCGGTGCTCGAAGGCGTCTCTCTGGACATCAACAAAGGCTGCATTACTGCACTGATCGGTCCTTCCGGGTGCGGCAAGACCAGCTTTCTCTCCACCTTGAATCGCCTCACCGACCTGATTCCAGGCTGTCACATGCAAGGGCGCATAAATATTGATGGTGTGGACGTGACCGACCCCCGGCTGGATGTATTAGCGTTACGGCGCAAAGTCGGCATGATCTTCCAAAAGCCCAACCCGTTTCCATTATCAATACGGCGCAATATCGAAATGCCATTGCGCGAACATGGACTGCGTCAGCGCAGCGCCATAGACGAGCGGGTCGAACGTGCCTTGCGTGACGTCGGTTTATGGGAAGAAGTTCGCGACCGACTGGATGCGCCTGCGCTGGCACTATCAGGTGGACAACAACAACGATTGTGTATCGCGCGTGCGCTGGCATTGGAGCCTTCCATTCTGTTGATGGATGAGCCGTGCAGCGCACTCGATCCGATTGCATCGGCTGTCGTCGAAGAACTCATACAGCGTCTTCGCAATCGATATACAGTCGTGATCGTAACCCACAATCTTGCGCAAGCGCGCCGAGTTGCCAATTTCGCGGCCTTTTTTTGGATGACAGAACGTGTTGGAAAACTGATCGAATTCGGACGCTGCCAATCGTTATTCGACTCACCCAGCCATGATTTAACTGCAGCTTACGTGACCGGAATCAGCGGCTGAATACAAAATACAGGCTCTATGTGATTCGTGGTGGGCAATCCTTTTATAAGTTTCAACTTTCGTCATCTTGTCATTCCGACAGAGTATTGCTGTGTTTTTTACAGCAATGCGACGAGGAATCTGGATGCTCGCAGCATAACTGAGCACGCTAAGATCTCTCCCTACGGTCGAGATGACACGGTAGTAGATGACCACTATGGCAGATGACAGGTACCTTTTCTGAAGGAGGTTAACAAGAATTTCCCACCCTGTTTCACATAGAACTCAAATAATAAATATATTGTCTAGCCTGACACCACTTTTGGCGAGCCACCACTCGGTGGAGCTTGCTTGGTCGCGGGAAGTCGAAATAGAGAGATTAAATTGAGTGTAAAGGGCTTTGACTGTAGTGGTCAAGTAATTTCGAACACCTCGATAGGTTGTTTTGCTGCGAACTGTATTTCGTAAACTATTGGTGCTAAATTTCCCAAGGCGGCATGCCGCCGTGTGCAGTTATAGAATCCCACAAT
>Ga0209344_10002537_pt1 | contig 20057 bp, 15 predicted proteins | sample Cruoilmetagenom6_FD_187293 | JGI IMG/M metagenome (GOLD analysis project Ga0209344, IMG submission 187293) | Oil polluted marine microbial communities from Coal Oil Point, Santa Barbara, California, USA - Santa Barbara Oil Seep Sample 6 (SPAdes)... | ecosystem: Environmental > Aquatic > Marine... | reverse complement strand
AAACTCTCGGTTCCATCACAAGGCCGGATGTACTTCATCCGATATGCACTCAAGATGGGATGGGGTGTTGAAAAGGTTTGCCAACTTACGAGAATCGATCCGTTCTGGATCCATCAGTTCAACGAGCTTGTCGAGTTTGAAGATGAACTCGAAGCGATCGATTCACTCGATGCGATGCCCCAAGACCTGATGCAACGCGCCAAGCAACTCGGATACTCCGATGCTCAGCTTGCGAATCTCTATCTCGGAGAAATCAGCAGTGAATCGATCTTGAAGGTCCGCAACAAACGAAAAGAGCAGGGAGTTGAAGCGGTATTCAAATGTGTCGATACCTGCGCTGCTGAGTTTGAAGCGATTACCCCATACTACTACTCAACCTATCAGCCAGGCATGAAACGACTCGACGAAAGCGGAACCATCATCGATGTTGCGCCCGAATGTGAGCTTCGAAATCGATTGCACGCAGAAACCGATCCAAATCAAAAAGTCATCATCCTCGGAGGTGGACCAAACCGCATCGGACAAGGGATCGAGTTTGACTACTGTTGTGTTCACGCCGCGTACGCTGCACAAGAGCTCGGACACGACGCGGTGATGATCAACTCAAACCCAGAGACAGTCTCGACTGATTATGACACAAGTGATCTGTTGTTTTTTGAGCCATTAACGCTTGAAGATGTGCTCAATGTGACTGAGAAACTTGAATCTGATCTTTTGGGCACCATCGTCCAGTTTGGTGGCCAAACGCCGCTCAATCTCGCACATGGTCTCGATCTCGCCGGCGTACCAATCATCGGAACTAAACTCGATGCGATCGATCGTGCAGAAGATCGCGATCGGTTCGATCAGCTCTTGACCAAACTCGATCTCAAACGCCCAGCTTCAGGGATTGCTCGCTCAATTGATGAAGCGATCACAATCGCAGAACGGATCACTTATCCTGTGCTCGTTCGTCCGAGTTATGTTCTCGGCGGACGTGGTATGGAAATCTGCCCTGACGAAAAAGCACTCCGTCATTACATGGCAACCGCGGTTGACGCATCAGGTTTAGATGATGCTCCGATCCTGATTGACCAGTTTCTCGAAGGCGCACTCGAACTCGATGTCGATGTCGTTGCAGATTTCAAGGATGGGAAAGGGCAAGCTCTCGTTGCTGCCGTCATGGAGCACATCGAACAAGCCGGCGTGCACTCGGGTGATTCAACTTGCACCATCCCTACGAATACACTTCGTCCTGTGATCCTCGAAGAGATTAAGGAAACCGCACGCAAGCTTGCGACTGAGCTTGGAGTTTGCGGCCTAATGAATGTTCAGATGGCGCTCAAGAACGATGTAGTGTACATCATCGAAGTCAATCCACGTGCGTCACGCACAGTTCCGTATGTTGGAAAATCGAAGAACACCCCTTGGGCTTCGATCGCGGCGAAAGCAATGATGGGCGTCACACTCCAAGAACAACATGCAAGTGAAATCCCAGACGCAGGGTACTTCACTGTGAAAGCACCTGTCTTCCCATTCCAGAAATTCCCCGGGGTTGACTTTGTGCTAGGTCCAGAGATGCGATCCACCGGTGAAGTCATGGGTGTTGATGCATCACTCCCAAATGCGTACCTCAAAGCAATGCTCGGCGCGGGGACTTCTTTCCCAACCGAAGGCGGCGTGTTCGTTTCTGTCAAAGAAAGTAATCGCGAAGATATGATCCCGATCGTTCGATCACTGATGGCGATGGGCTTCAAAGTGTTCACAACAAAGGGAACCGGAGAACTGCTAACCAAGCACGGTTTGCGTCCAAAGATTCTCCAGAAAATCCAAGAAGGCGCTCGTCCAAATGTCATCGACTTGATGCAGAACAACGAAATCCAACTCGTTATCAACACGCCAACACGTACTGGTTGGCAAACAGACGAAGGGAATATCCGTGCAACTGCTGTGCGACTCGGAATTCCGATGATCACAACTGCAAGAGCTGCGACACAAGCGGTTCACGCAATAGAAGCACTTAAAGCTGGGTTCTGGGATGTGACTGCGTTGCAGGATTTATCTATTGCTCAAGAAACACATGCTTAAAGATTCGCAGCTGTGAATGCTTTGCTCACCAAATCCCGCTCCCACAAATGCGAAGGCCCTGCTTTCGATTCGTAGTGTTGCCAAATCTCGAACCAATAACTCCGGAACTTGTGTTCGCCGAACGGTTCGTAGTGTGCGTGGAGTGCTTTTGTAATCTGTGTATCTGTTCCGCTCATCCCGAGCGCACTCTTTCCGTGACGAATTGTTTCGGTATCAATCGCGAGTCTTGAAAAACGACCCAAGAGCTGCATGATGTTCCCTCCAGCGTACGGTCCTATCCCAGGAAGCGTGATCAAGAACTTAAACACCTCATCATCCGAGACAGATGGGTCTGTCAACCATGCTTCATCGACATGGCCTTTTACAAACAACTTTGCGAGATCGACAATACGCTGATCGCGATATCCAACCCGGCATCTACCTCGGAGAGTTCCGACTCTTGTGCGAGCGATTTTCTTCGCACTGGGAAATGAGTATGCGCCTGACTCTGTCTTTCGGCCGCACACTTCGCACAACCGACGATTCATGTTGACAGTTGATGGCCAGGTCACATTGCAACTCGTCACCGTCTTGATCACATCTTCAAACAAGGTAGGCGAACGAAACAACCGCCCTTTACCGCTCTTCTTCCAGCGTGGATCGACCTTATGGAACGCTTTGATTTCGCCTTGAGTTACATCAAGATTGAGCATCCGAGACGCTTGGAGCTTAGCAAACTTCTGCTCTGTTTTGTCAAGCATGCGATCGAACTGGAATCGTAAACGACGATCATTGAGTTGGTCGATGACACACGCTGAAGGTTTGTCATCGAACTCCAACACTCGACTTAGCTTTTGTCGGCTCACATCCCAGTAGTTAGGCATCAGAACAAAATAGCCGTAACTACAAACATCCCTCGCTAAATCGAAATCATTGGGAGGCGTGATGTGGAGAACCGTTCGTTTTTTGACTGAACCGCTCATGAAACTCTCCGTATAGTCATTATCATAGATTGAGTTTGTTCTACTGAGCAACTTTTATATGGTTGCCCCTTACCATAGGTCAAGACAACCATCGGGCTCTGCGATCGACTGACTCACGCGAATCAAGCACTATTGTGCTTATATTAAAGGAATACATATGCGGATACATACCCTCTTCATACTTTGCATCACTTCAATCGCTCTGCGAGCGCCCGCGGTTTCCGCAGACGACTCTGCTCAAGTAAGAGAGTCTGTTGTGAAGATCTTCACAACTCTACGCGGACCTGACTTTGAATCTCCGTGGACGAAACTCTCTCCTCAAGAGATTAGCGGCACAGGCTTTGTAATCGAAGGGAATCGCATTCTCACGAATGCACATGTTGTTGAGATGGCGTCCCAAATCTTTGTTCAGCCTCCAAACAGTGCGGACAAGCTTCGCGCCAATGTCGTCGGAATTGCACAAGGGATTGATCTTGCTGTCATCGAGCTTCGCAAAGAATCAGATCGCACATCGTTCCATGAAGCTCATCCACCTTTGAGCTTGAGCAAAGTACTCCCTAAGATCGGATCAACTGTCCAAGCGATCGGTTTCCCAATGGGCGGCGAGCAAATCTCGCTTACCGAAGGAGTCGTCTCACGCATCGAGTTTACTGGTTACTCACAAGATACCGCTGGACTTCGTGTCCAAGTCGATGCAGCTCTAAATCATGGCAACTCAGGCGGTCCAGTAGTGCAAGGCGATCAAGTCGTCGGAGTTGTCTTCTCAGGAGTTGAATCCGCAGACAACATCGGATATCTCATTCCAGCAGAAGAAGTCCTCGCTTTCCTGGGTGATATCGAAGATGGACAATACGATGGACGACCACGGCTCTTCGCAGAAGGCTATCAGACTGCTGAAAATCCATCACTCCGCGACTGGCTCAACCTTGATTCAACACAAACAGGATTGCTCTATACAGGAGATGGATCAGAAGATGATTCAATTGTCTTCAACAAATGGGACCTCATCGATTCAATCGGAGGCCATGACATCGACAACGCCGGGATGATCACAATTGACGACAACCTTCGTCTCAGCTGGGGATACATGGTTCCACGACTCGGAGATGCAAGCGAAGATAGCACAATCCCTGTAACTGTGCTTCGCGAAGGAAGTCCAGTTGAACTCAAAGTTCCAGTCAACAGCACACGCGATTACCTGGTCCCTGCAATCGGAGATGGATATCCAGAGTACTTCATTGTCGGCCCGATGGTTTTCTCTCCAGTCCGCAGAGAGCATCTCATGTCCTTCTACACGCCCTATCTTGCAATGCAAGGAAATCCCGCGGCACTTCGCGCAGATGAAGTTCGAAAAGAGAGCGGCGAAGAGATTGTCATGCTCGTCTCCAACTTCCTTCCTCACCCGATCACGAAGGGATACGATGTTTCGTACAAGCCTGCTCTCAAATCAGTCAACGGCGAGACGATTACCTCACTTGAGCAACTCGTCAAGTTGATCCGAATGAGCGAAGAGGATTATCTTGAGTTTGCGTTTTTCGACGACGGACAAGAGACTCTGATCTTCGATCGCGAAGAACTCATCGAGATCACAGAAGAGGTTCTCGAAGACAACTCAATCCGGAAACAGGGCTCAAAACGCTTCATGTCAATCTGGGATGACGAGTAAACAAAGCTTTAAAAAACACAATTAACCTCACTAAAACGCCTTAAAAGGCGTTTTTTCATGTTTTTATGTAAACCTGTTGACAATAGTTAGATATTTGGCTAAATTTCGAACATGAATAAGGTTTTCAAAGCATTATCAGATCCTACACGCCGAAAGGTGCTCGGATTGCTTCGTGAACGACCAATGACTGCAGGCGAACTTGCGGATCATTTCGATGTCTCTAAACCAACGATGTCTGCGCACTTCGCAGTCCTTCGTGAAGCTGGACTCGTCGAACCTGTTAAAGAAGGACGTGTGATCACATACCACTTGATGATGTCTGTACTCGAAGAGGCGATGTTCGGGTTTGCCCAGGTCTTCGGCCTCGAAGTCAAAGCAACAGAACAACCCAATCCTGAAAGCGATCCTAAATCCGACTCTACATTGCCGACAAAGGAGCAACCCCAATGAACAGCAAGCAATCAAACAACCCGCTCTTGCGAGCGGCCTGGATCGCAACTTCTATGTTCATCGTCACTGGGATCATCACGCTTGCACATAACATGGGGATCATCGAGAATCACATCTTTATTAAAGCCACAGGGATCACCTTTGGTCTCATTTTAATCGTCACTTCAAACTACTTTCCAAAGCAACTCTTTCCACATCCTGCATCAAAATTCCAACGCAAGATGGCGTGGCTATTCGTCATCGCGGGGTTGCTCTACATCATTGTCTGGATCACAGGTGATACACAAAGCACACAACCCGTTTTTTCGCTGATGTTCGCACCAGCTTGTATCCTCTCGATGCTCATGTATCGATACGCAAAGTCAATTCCTACATCGTCATCGCCGGAGACCCAATCATGATGAGCCCCAAAACTCAAACCATCACCGCAACTACCACTATTGCTCTCGCGGCATCGATCGGGATTGCATTGATCCCGACGAAGCCTGGCGCATCAACACCTGTTCTCGCGTTCCTTGCGATTATGCTTATTGCATGGAATGGGACGAGACTACTCATGAAACGAAAATGCCCCCAAACAGATTGGTTAAACTCGAAACAACGACATGAGATCTTGTTCTCGATCATACTCGCGAGCCTGCTCATGCTTGGATCATTGATCGCAACTGTTGCAAAGCAACTCGAACTACTTGATGGCGATGTCATCAGACGAATCATCGGGATCAATACCGGACTCATGCTCATCGTTCTGGGAAACTACCTACCCAAGAATAGAAAAGCAGGATCAAACCAATGCTGTAGTAGATCGAGTGCCTTTCCCCGTTTCATGGGATGGCTGCTATTTCTCGCAGGAATCCTCTACTCGCTCGCTTGGGTCTTTTTCGACCTCAACCAAGCGGGTATTGCCATAATGTTCGTATTCCCAGTTGCGATCGCGATCATCATTGCAACCAAACTCATTTACTCGCGTTTCGCTGGACCGAAAAGCATAACCGAACAATCCGCATAACTTGTTGTAAACAGTCATCAACAATGACAACACTCCAGGAATCTAGCCCATGAAACGCTCTATCCTCAATTTATTCACCTGCTTGCTATTCGCTTCGACAACAACCCTGTCAGTCGCGAGCCCAGAACCAGTCGCCGACAACTGGCACGCGGATCTTAAAATCCCCACCAGAACACTCTCTCTGATCTTCGTAATTACGCAGGATGAGGAAGGACAACTCAGCGCACACATGGAAAGCCCTGATCAATCACCTGGACAGAAGATACCAGTCTCAGAAGTTACCGTTGTCGATAACCATCTCTCCATCGCACTCTCAAATCTCGGCGCTTCGATCGAAGCAGATTGGGACGACGAGAATCAACACTGGACAGGGACATTCTCTCAAGGAATCGATCTACCCATCATCATCAAACGCGGACTCCCAGAAAACAAGCCAACAATCGAAGGGCTCGATGGCACGTGGAAATCTACAATTAACCGGAACGGCGTAGATCTACGAATCATCCTGCATATCGCCACGACTGAGCGCGGGACTTCGGCCAAGGTCGATTCACCCGACACAATGGCTATGAATATCCCCGTCTCAGATCTCGCAAGAGAAGGTGACTCCGTTCATTACAAACTTCCGATTATCGATGGCGTGTTTACAGGTTCATTGATTGATGTTGACACTCTCTCCGGGACTTGGGTTGTCCCAGGCAATGATGACATCACAATCACCTATGTGCGATCTGAAGAATCAGAATCCGATGCAGTACGCAATCGGCCGCAAGTTCCGAGTAAACCGTATGGGTATATCACTGAAGAAGTCGTCTATGACAACATGCACGCAGAAGGAGTCACTCTCGCAGGAACTCTGACACTACCAGAAGGTGACGGCCCATTCCCCGCGGCGATTCTTATCTCGGGTTCTGGACCTCAGGACCGTAACGAAACAGTCTTCGGACATCAACCATTTCTGGTCCTTGCTGATCACCTTACCAAGCAAGGGATCGCAGTTCTTCGGTACGATGATCGCGGTGTCGCAGAATCCACTGGAGACTTCTCCGCTGCAACTTCTGCGGACTTTGCTACCGATGCTAACGCGGCGTGCGCATACTTGTTAACTCGAAGTGAAATCGATCACGATTCGATCGGTTTCATAGGCCACTCCGAAGGCGGGCTCATCGCACCAATCGCAATCCAAGACAGCTCTTCAGTTTCATTTATGGTCATGCTCGCAGGACCTGGAACGAGCTCACAACAGATCGTTCTCTCGCAAAATAGACTCATCGCGTTATCTCAAGGAACATCGGAAGAGGTAATTTCGAAGAGCGAGAAAATCAATGAAAAGATTGCGAAGGCCGTCGCAGAATCATCTTCTGTTGAAGATGCTGCTGAACAGGTACGAGCAATCCTCACTCCAGAAGCAATGAAAGCAATGGGAGTCAACGAATCACAAGTCGACATGATCGTCGCTCAAAACAGCACTCCATGGACTCGATACTTCCTTGGGTATGATCCTGTAAACTTCTTACCACAGATTGATTTACCGATCCTTGCACTCAACGGTGAGCTCGATCTGCAAGTCCCATCACAGGAAAATCTTGACGGGCTCCGTTCCATGCTCAAAGACCATCCCGACGCCACCATTATTGAGCTCGAAGGACTCAATCACATGTTCCAGCATGCAAAGACTGGAGCGATGGGAGAGTACAACGACATCGAAGAAACATTCTCTCTTGAAGCGATGGAAATCATCTCTGACTGGATCAACAAACGATTCAACAACGACTAAAGGTATTCAATTTATGAATGACAAAATCAATCTCGAACACAAACTCAGCCTATTCGATGAAACCTGGACCCCAAAGATCATTTCCGAACTTAACGGGCACCAAGTGAAGCTCGCAAAGCTCGAAGGCGAGCTAACCTGGCACAGCCACGAGAACGAAGACGAACTTTTCCTCGTCCTTGAAGGCTCACTCACAATTCAAATGCGCGATCACGAAGTCGATCTTGAAAAAGGCGATATGTATGTGGTTCCCAAAGGCATCGAGCACAACCCTGTCACAAAGAACGGTGCATCAGTCCTGCTCTTTGAACCGTGTTCTACAAAGCACACAGGAGAACTCATCATTGATCGAACCGTTACCGATCAAAAATGGATATAGCATTACTGCTGAATAAAACGAGATTGAAAGATCAATCACTCGACTGAGTTGCTCAATGCATTGAGTTCTGCGAACTTCTTACCAGGCATGAGATACTCTAAAACATCCAATGCTGAATATGAATCCGCACTAGGTTTGAGGAAGCGAGCGATATCTGCGACATCATCGCCTGAAGTGATCAAAGCTTTTTCGAGTGCTCCGTCATTTTGGATCTGACCGAGATCAATATTCGCCATCAACCCATTACAAACGCATTTGCGGCCACGAGTGTCTTCAAGGCTTCCGCCTTTTTTCACATAATCTTCGATTGGCTCTGAAGGACATCTCCAACCGATTTTTCCGTCTGGTTTCTTGTACGCATGTCTCAAGTAACCAAGATCGCAAATCCGCGTCCGATCTTCATAACTTTTTTGATCGGAATGAGTATCTTCCATTTCGAGCACTTTGAATGGGAAACCTGTTGGAGATGCAACAGGATCAGTAAAGACCTTCGCGTTCCCTTGCTTGCTCAACTCGAGTGCTTTGGTTCTGATCGACTTACTCATTCCCGACTCGTTGCAATACGCAAAGGCAGTTCCGATTTGTACACCGGCCGCTCCACTTTTGAGAGCAAACTCAATGCGTTCAGGTTCCGCGAAGGAACCTGCGAGCCAGAATGGTAAACCAAGTGCTGAGATCGCTGCGAGATCAGCATCGTCGCGATTGCCGTAGATCGGTTCGCCTTCAATGCTAAGTTGCATCTTCCCTCGAGGAGGCGCGTTGTGTCCGCCTGCTGTTGGACCTTCGATGATAAATCCGTTGACTTTGCCGCTGGATTTTCGAGCGAGCATGCTCGCGAGAGTTGCAGATGAAACGATCGCATAGAAATCGGGTCGACCAACTTCAGGTGCGTTGCCTTCACAGAACTCGTTCGGATCAAACTCCGATAGAACTTCTTCTCCAGGACCAGTTCCCACGACATCGAGTCGGAGTTCAACAGGTTCTTTTCTTGAGAGCTTATCGAGAATCCCAGGAATGGACTTCGGGATTCCAGCACCCATCAGGACTGTAGAAACTCCTGCAAGCATCGCGCCATAAATCGAAGGTAAGTTCGGTAGCTGAATCTTCTCAAGGAAGTTGATCCCAACTTGTCCGTCGTGTCCTTCCTTTGCAAGGAAGACTTCAACGAAGCTGGAAACAACGAGTAGTTCTTCGAGATGACGTGAAGGCTTTTTGGCCGGCATCGGTTTCGACTTGAACGGCTTGTCCGCCGCTTTCCCGCCTTCAACGAAGTACCGTTCGATGATCCGCTCTGCAACACCCGGTATCGGGAAACTCGCGAGCGCACGGCGGATATGTCCGCCTGGATCACCGACTTGTAATCGACGCGCCAGAATCACATCAAGAGCTGTACCTGACACCACTCCGAGTTGTCCAACTCGAGAAACAGCGTTCGCAAGACCCCAGCAAGAGACCCCGGCTCCCATGCCGCCTTGAATGATTGTTGGTAGTGGACTCTGATTCATGCAGCTATGATGGTAGCGCGTTCATCAATCTAACCCAATCAAATACTTCATGTTCATCAACGAAAAACAGATTGTCGGTTCCAAACCATCGGCAACCCCAGTTCTGTCGATTTAGACGGCATGCATCACAATTGTCGCATCGTGTCCCGCGAGATATTCATGTCGCATTTGAACCATCGGAGTACGCTCAAGAGCCCAATCCAGCATCTGAGCTGGATCGAACCGAACCGCAGGTGCATTCGCGGGGGTTCGCTCACGATTATGACGATCCGAGAGGAAGTTAAAAATAAGCGTTCCTCTTCCTGACGCTTGCAACGCACTCCAGAATCGATGAAGTACAGCTTGTGCATCCAACATCGAGAGTGTATTCAATGATCCTGAAAACAGGAAGATTTCGACCCCTGCTTCATCTACGAGCATTCCAGGGAGTGATTCGTCAGCGACAAAATCCCCTACTTCAATGATCGTTCGATGTACTCCAGCACTGAGAATCCGCGTCCGAGCGTGATCTGCCATTGCTTGGACACCTTCAATTCCGATGAACTGCTTGGGGAACCCTGATTCGTTCTCTTTTTCGTGGAGTTGATACTTCTCGCTGAGGTAAATTGCAAGATCGCCTTGCCCGCAACCGAGATCTGCGACGATTCGATCCGAAAGCTGTCCCATCTCATCGAGCACTTCAAAGCGTTTCTTCTGAGCATCTCTACTCATCCAGAGCTGAGCTTCAAACCCTGCACCCATCTCGCGGGTCGCTTTTTCGTACGGCTCAAGATACGGTCGATCAGAACTTGTTTCTTCGTTACTCATGCGTTTTTTCCCCATCCGTTTCCACATCGAACGAAGCCTCCACGCTCATTATTCAACCGAGTCGAATCATCTCTGCGAATTCATCAAATCGTACGTCTACATCCTTCTTATCGATGCCTCGCATGCGATCAAGGGAGAACGATTCGACATTAAAACTCGCGATAATTGTGCCGTGCGCAAGTCCTTCACGAACAGATTCAAACGATCCAAGATCGTGTCCGCCACGTGCTGCGAGTCGACCCATAAGTCCGCCTGCGAAGGTATCGCCGGCTCCTGTCGGATCCACTACATGCTCAGTCGGATAAGCAGGCAGTGCACAAATTCCATCTTCATGAACCAAGATACAGCCGTGCTCACCCTTCTTGATCACAACGAATCTTGGTCCGAGCTCAAGCAGATGTTTACCTGCGGTCACTGGATTGCGATGCCCTGTATAGAGCTCTGCTTCATCGAAGTTAAGGACCAATCCATCAACTTTACTGAGGAGTTGAGTCAATTCAGGTTTTGCGATGTTGATCCAGAGATCCATCGTGTCAGCTACGCTGAGTTTCGCATCTGGAAACTGCTCAAGCATCCCCATCTGAACCATTGGATGTGAGTTCGCAAGAAAGACAACTTCCGAATCTCGGTACGATTCAGGAACCGGAGGCGGCGCCTCTTCAAGCACTCCAAGATCTGTGAAGAGCGTATCGCGATGATCCATATCATCGTGATATTTACCGCCCCAACGGAACGTCTTCGATCCTTTGCGGACTTCGAGTCCAGTCGTATCCAATCCTTCAAACGCTTTGAGCGAGTCGATAAATGCAACAGGGAAGTCATCCCCCACTGCGGCGACAAGTCGTGCTTGGGTGTAGAAAGAAGCTGCTGCTGCGAAGTAAACCGCCGAACCGCCGAGTAGATCTTCGTGACGATCGCCTGCGGGTGTTTCGATGGTGTCGATACCGATTGTGCCTGTAACAATTAAACTCATAAACAATCATAGGCCAGCGTGCAACTTTTCGTATTTACATCCGTAGAACCATTCACATACAGGAGATTATATGACCATTAAACTCACACAACCGTTCACCCGTGTTCCGTTCTTACTCGCAATAAGCATCTCCATCGCATCTGCAACCTTGGCAATTGCAGGCCAAGGTTCAATTGAATCAAAGAACACCAATCCAACGCAGATCATGGAATCAAAGCCAAAAGCTGCAATATCCAATGCAATTAAGGAGTACGCGATTGCTCGATACGCTGGAGATGTCCAAGGCGTCCGTTCTCGCCTCCATCCAGCGCTTGCGAGTCGCACCATCTCAGACACCTACTGGGGCCAACCATCAGATGAATGGGTCCGACCGCTTACATTTGAGGGAACATCATTCCTTAAAACCAGTGTAAATCGAGTTCTACTTGATAACCCAAACTCAGGACGAGTCGAAGTCACAGTCCACGATATCGCTCAGATAACCGCCGCTGCAACGCTGATCTCTGAAGACCGCATTGAGATGCTGCACTTGATTCTCTTCAATGATCAATGGTTGATCGCGGATATCGTCACCAATTTCCTTAGCAATCCAGGCGATAAAGCGACCGCAAAAACAACCCGTCATGATGAATCTATCACGAAAATTCTCACAGATTATTGTGTTGGTTTTTATGAAATCGATGGACAAAAAGTACAAAACACATGCCATCCGATACTCTCAAAACGGGCCGTAGAGCATAACGACGAAGGAAATTTTGATTTTTTGCAACAGATCACATACGAAGAAATTAAAATCCTCGGCGAAACCTTCAACAAATCCTTCGGGTTCGAGCCCGATGCTCGATGCGTCGTCGAAATCTATGAAGTCCGAGGCGACATAGCCATCGCCAAAATGACCGGCACTGTCTGGTTTGATTATTTCCAACTTCTTAAAGTAGATAACGAATGGACCATCATCAACATCATGTTCGAATCACTCCCACGTGATCAGTGGGAAAGCACTTAAAAATACCGCCCTATCTCAATTTGTCATTGGATACAGCACCCAATCCCCATCGATTGATGAGGGATTTGTTTCGTTGATCTCATCCAACTCATCAAGCGTTATGAATCGAACCCAGCTTACAAACTCGCCGTCATCATCAAAAATGGGCTTTCCACCGTCATCATCTCGATCAGTACCAACAGAATAAATTACAGGTTTCCCATCTATAACTTTGAACTTGAGTGCTTGACCAGAGAAAAGATCAATTGGCACAGAAGTATATAGGTCGATGTCAATTGCTGAAAATTCTGTAGGATAGACACGATGACGAAGTAAGTGTCGTTGCAGTGAAATGAGAAGCTGAGCCGCGTGGAACCTATTCGGCGTGTTAGACAAATCAAAGAGTAGTTGACTTCTACCCATTGCGAATAACGCAGGACTATTCAATATCTTCTGAGTGAAACTACCATCTGGGTGTCGGCTAATCGATGAAGCAGTCCATGAATCCAGCTCATGGATTGGCAGAAGCAAGTCCTTCTCAACTGCATCATAATATGAATCAAGAAGCTCGCGCTGATCCGTCTCAGATTCAATTATTTGCTGATGTAATAGCGCACCCACCGCAATTTGAAACTTTGTCGGCTTCGATTTTGGTATGCCCCAATCCCCAAATGTTCTTTGAAAACTATGCGCTTCCATCACATCAATCAGCCTTGCAACACCAAGCGGTGCGATCTTACCATCAGCACTATCTTCATAAATCCAATCGAGAAACTCATGTGATATCAGCCTCTCTATTTGTATAGAGCTTGCTGGATCATACAAACTCTCAATCTCATGCAATATACCTGAGAGTTGCACAAGCTGAGTGTCGTTTAGTCGTTCGATGTTGATCTCTTCCCAGAGAATTCTTCTTGCTATCACGCCCCCAATAGCACCTACGACTAAATGATCAAGCGTCGAGTTTATCGTTGGAATTAAACGAGCCATATTCGCAATCGCTTGAATGTCGAGTAGAGATCGATCGAAATCTTTGCTCTCATTCGCAAGATGCATATCGATAAGAAGTAGATCAATGTGTGACCGAATTATCGAATTATATGATGGAACGATATCATTGAATGTCTTTGGATGAGGACCACTCTCGATCCCATATCCATCATCACCGAGCATCCGAAACAGATATGAAGAATCACTGATTGACACACCAACCAATGGCCGACTCGCATATTCTCGAATTTTTTGGATTAGCTCAGGGTAGTTTCCAACATACTCTGCTGCCCAAATCCACTGAGCGACTGATTCTTCATCATCAGCGCGGGGATCGATTTCGAACCAATGCCCCTTATCGAGTTCAATCTGAATGAATGATTCGACTTCAAAAATCAACCTCGATGCCTTCTGATTCTCTGGGATTGATTCCACCCACTTATCCCAACGTACGACAAAATCGAGAACTCGCTCGCCTGATCGTGGTTCTGGATAATGAATCGAACTTGCATGAAGTGAAGCTGCGACAGCAAACACTAAGGAGAAAGCTATATTCCGCATACACAACCCTCAATGCTCATGGTCCGATCTCGATCTTGGGTGACCATTTTAGCCAATCCTCATCAACGCTGTCGGCTAACTCGAATATGTCCCCGATTGAAGCCCGCTCGCCGGGCTTTTTACTTGGAGTAGCGAGAGAGACAGACGATGACATTGCTGCTTCGAGCGAATCAGCTTGGACACTTAATCCGCTAAATAATCCGAAATCGACTCCAACGCCTCCGGATCTCCAGAACCTTGTTTTCTCATGAATTAAAGGCGTGTATCGAGCTTCTATATCAATACTGATCATAACTCCAGTAGAATCGTTCGTCAGTTGCGCCCCGCGTACAGTGCCGACACGGATCTCACGATAAAGCACTGGATTCCCCGGTGACAAGGTCCCCAAACGATCAGACATCAAGATGAATCGCATTGAACCGTCGCCTGCTGGTTCTCCAGCAGGTGCGTCAGTCATTGCTATAAACTCAAACTGAGCAGATTGATCATCAACCCCAGGTTGCAACGCGATATATCTCGGCCCAACAAGTGTGTCGAGGCCTGCAACTTTTCCAAGGCTCAATCTTGCTTTTACTAACCAGAACTTGGTACCTGCAGATGCTAACTCAGAAGCTTCGGGTTTGAGTTCTGCATATACATCCACATTCGTCAAATCATCCGCGAGTGTAACTCTGCGAACAACTCCAACGGTGACGCCACGATGTTTGATCTCAGTACCAGGTTCGATCCCGCCAGCATAGACAAACTTGATTGTGATCATGGCGCCTTGATCTTGGGACACTTGAGCCCAGATCAAATATCCGACTACCCCCAGAGCGAGCACTGGGACAATCCAAGCAAATGACCAGCGGCGAGGTCGAACTGTTGCAACAGGGACAGCGTTCGTTTCTAGATTTGATGTATTTTCGGACACTCGATCTACTTGATCAGCCATGAACAACTCCAGCATTTTTCTTGTTTGTATCCATCCAGATCACGTGCGGATCGAACATCGCAGATGCAAGCAAGCTTAAAAAGACAACCGCTCCAAAGACGATGACGCCTGGACCTGGCGTAACTGTTACGAGATCTCCGAGCTTTACGATCGCAACGAGCACGGCGATCAAAAGCACATCCACCATCCCCCATCTCCCGACGAGTTCAATGACTCGATACGCACGAGCTCGATCGCGCAAGCTCAATGTTCGTCTACCCAAACAAAGCATGAGCAACAATCCCAACTTCCCAATTGGAGCGAGCACAGAAAACAGCAAGACAACGAACCCGATGAACAGGTGTCCTTCTGCGAGGAGCCCGACCATTCCTGACCAGATCGAGGCCTCAGATACATATCCGAATCGCTCAATTTGCATGACAGGAAGCGACATCGCAACTGGGTAGAGGAATAACGCTGCTAGTGCGATGGCCGCCGTTCGAGATCGAGTCCGAGGATGAACATCGTCCTTGATGATGGATTGACACTGAGTACAACACGCAACTGACCCAGGATTGATCTTTGGTAAAGTGTGAACCAATCCACAGCAGTGACAGGCTGCGAACCCCTTTTGCTCATTGTCTCGATTGAGATTCGCAATCTGACTCGATTCCATTCCCATATCTTAGGGATTTCAAAGCATTCGATTACTGACAAAAGAGCTCTTTTTCAATTGAATGTTGCTCTAGCCAAGCTCAATATATGGCGGTTTCAATGAATTGATCCTTTTTTTCCAAGATTCAATTCACGATCTTTATAGACAACTCAATTCCTTGTTTAAATGCAATAGGTTCGCATTTACTTCATCTTTATCTTGCTGTCGCATCGGTTGTAGGGCTGTTTAAAGGGTTTGATTCACTAAAAATCTAATCAAGCTTGAAACACTTTAAGTATCATTCACGAATACCATGTTGTACTCGTTTGAGAAATGACGAGTCAAGTGGGGATCGATTCAACTCGAAGTTGAACATCCAGAAATACAACTTGTTGGTAATCACAAACGGAAGGAATGTTCCATCCGTTCACGCTATCAATGTGCACTGAGCCAAGAGGCCTCTTATGACACATTCACTCCAATCAGCAACACATTGCAGCTGGAACTTGATTCATATGAGCATTAACAAACACCCAAACATAAACCACATATCTACAACACATCTCCAAAGCGCTGTTGTGATATACCGTTGAAAGGATGAGCGGGGCTAGGCAAAGAGGGTTGCCAAACAGATCACCATTGCGATCCAGCCCCGCCTCCTTTTAATCTGATGAATCGCCGGGTTACGCCGGGTGGGTAAAAGACTGAAGCGGACTTAATCATGATGCGCTTGCATGTGATTGAGAAAGCCAACAAACACAGTGTCAGGGAGGATCGTCATCGTCCCCAACCGACCTGATACTGCTCTCCGATCGGGCTTCTCGCCCGATTGGGGTTTCGGGAGGGTCCAGTCTCTTAGCGAGGCCGGGTCCAATGCCGGGCATGGGAAGGCGAGAGCCCATGTCCGGTTTTCTATTTTTGCATATATAAAAAAACACTACCCAAGAATGAGTAGTGCTTGTAACTGTTTCGTATTTTCAGACCTATTCGAGTAATGCGAATGAATATGCAGTCGTATCGATTATGGGCCTACAGTGAATCCTCGGACTGAAGGAGTCCGGAGTCCCAGCCCCATTTCGACGAGATCATCGATATCAATATCGAAGTCGCCGTCAAAGTCGAAGATCTCTTCACCTGGCTCAATCACTCCATTGAGTCCTGTGCGAGCTGCGATCGCCATGGAGAGTTCAAACCAATCGATCCGACCGTTCCCATTTGGATCACCTAATCGTGACTCAGGGTAAAGCGTCCATGTCTGATTTGCAGGAGCATTTGTAAGAGTTCTGATTTCGCCGCCGTTGAAGATGATTGTGATGTCATCGACTTGCTTTGCACTTCCTAGGCCGTAATGGAGTGTGTGCTCTTCGTTTGCTTTGTAGTTCACTCCTGAGCGAACTTCACGAACCTGATCTTTTCCATCAACGGTGATATCAACACATGTGCCCAATGCGAACTGATTCGCGTTGTTTCCGACTACATTGAAACGAACCCAGTTGTTGGATGCTGCATCGACTGAGTTGTTGATGTAGAGATGCGCTTTCCCGTTGGTGTCGCCGGCCAAGATATCAAGATCGTTGTCGCCATCAACATCGCCTACAGCGACACAGAACACATCAGAGATCTCAGCGACTCCTGCGGATGGAGCTTCATCAACGAGAGGCCATGTCTGTGAACCACGGTACAAACGGTTTGGTCCTTGCATGTTACAAACATAGAGATCGAGTTCTGTATCGTTATCGAAATCGGCAAATACGGTTCCCCATCCAACGTAGTAACTTCCTACTCCTGCGGCGACTGTTTGATCGACATATGCGCCAACTCCATCGTGCATGAGCAACTTGTTTCCATGCATGGTATTGGTGACATAGAGATCGAAGAAGCCGTCGAAGTTGATGTCCCCTACTGCGATCCCCATGCAATCGACATACGCGAATGCATTTGCAGCAGCAGTCACTTCAGTGAAGGAGCCGTCACCGTTATTGCTGTAAAGCCTGTTGTGCCAAGAGCCTCCGGACCCTTTGTCAGTTCCGAGGTAGAGATCATCATCGCCGTCGCGATCATAATCAAAGAACGAACTCAGTAGTGTCGGATCGGGTCCAGCATCGATCCCCATCGGGCCTGCGAGATCGGTGAATGTCCCATCGCCGTTGTTGTGGAAGAAGTAGTTGCGTGTTGGATCTCCGTTTTGTCCAGTTCGTACAGGAGCGTATAGATCGACAAATCCATCATTGTCTACATCGCTCCAACTTGAACCAAATGCTGCACAGTTGATATCCACACCTGCTGCTGGAGCGACATCGACAAACGAGAAGTTTCCATCGTTGCGATAGAGGCGAGTCGGTGTGAGCCAGCCGTTGATGAGTAGATCTAGATCCCCATCATTGTCATAATCTGCAGCACTGAGTCCGCTGATTTCATTGATCCCAGTGATTCCTGAAGTAAGTGATCGATCAGTGAAGTTACCAGTTCCGTCATTCTCGTAGACAACGACAGAGAGGTCATCTGCTCCTGAGATAACGATATCAAGATCACCATCACCGTCGAGATCGGACATGATCATGCCTGATCCGAACTGCGCGTAGTTGATCCCAATTTCATAGTCGATACCACGAGCAATTGCTTCATCGCTAAAACTCAATGGATTTGAAGCGATTGCAGATCCTGCGAGCCCCGTGATTAGACAGGCAGATACAGCTAACTGATGTTGAATATTCATATCTTTGCACTCTCTCTATGCTGAAAAACTCGAGTATTTCCAGTTGTATTCGTCACAACAACACAGGAACACGACCAATGATAGGTCATTTTCCTGCCCCCTCTATGGTATTAAGATACTCCAATTTTCTCAAAAACTGAAGCCTTATCTAGTCAAAATCTTGTTCGGTATTTGATTAAGCTATTTCTCATTGGATATTCGGTTTATTTTCGGACATTTTGCCGAAATCTGAAGGTTGAAGAAGCGAGTTCTCAAAAACTCGTCGGTTCCAGAATCCCGAGCCCCATCAAAATCAGGTCATCATTATCGATATCGAAATCGCCATCCATGTCGAACTGCTCTTGTCCTGGAGAGATTGGATTATTCTTCCCGGTTCGTTCACTGATTGCTTGTTCTAGCTCTTCCCAGTCGATATGGCCGTTGCCGTTGATGTCTCCCAGTTGGGACACTGGGTACAGTTTCCAGTTCTGATTCATTGGAGCATTATGGAGTTTTCGGTAAGTCCCGTCAGCAAAGAATACTTCAACTCGATCGATCATTGATGCGTCTGCAAGTCCGAAGTGGAGTGTGTACTCATCTTGAGCTTTGTAGTTGACTCCTGAGCGAACTTCACGAACTTGAGTTTTTTCGCCTGTCTTCACTTCGACACAAGTTCCTACTGAGAATCGGTTTGTGTCCTCTCCGACTACATCGAATCGAACCCAACTATTTGTTTTCGCATCCGGACTGTTGTTGATAAACAGATTGACTCTTGCGTTTGTTGTCGCGACGAGCATGTCGAGATCGTTGTCGCCGTCGACATCGCCTACAGCGACACAGAACACATCATTCACCACAGCAACCCCTGCGCTTTGAGCCTCATCGACTACAGGCCAGCTTGAGCTTCCTCGGTACAATCTGTTAAGACCTTGCATATTGCATACATAGGTATCGAGATGTGTGTCATTGTCGAAGTCTGCGAAGACGGTTGACCAGCCGGTGATATTGCTTGCCATGCCGGCCGCGGCGGTATCATCGACATACGCGGCGCTCACGCCGTCATACATCAACAATTTGTTCCCCAAAGGGACATTCGTCAGATACATATCGAAGTATCCATCGAAGTCGATATCCCCTACTGCGATCCCCATACAGAACAACCAAGCTTCTGCATTCGCTGCATACGTCATATTGGTAAAGGTACCATCGCCTTCGTTGCGATAGAGCTTATTGTGAAGCATCCGACCTGATTGGGACCCCTTGTCTGTGCCAATGTAGATATCGTCATCGCCGTCACGATCGTAATCAAAGAACGCAGGTAAGCAAGACGGATCTCCAGGAGCTTCTACTCCGAGCTGCACTGCAACATCGGTAAAAGTTCCGTCTCCGTTGTTGTGATAGAGCTTGTTCTCAATCTCGATGTTATCAGTAAATGTACGAACACATGCATAGAGATCGAGGAATCCATCTTGATCGTAATCTCCCCATGCTGCTCCTAGTGAAGGCGCGTCTACATCGATTCCTGCGATCGCTCCTACTTCTGTGAATGTGAGACCGCCGTCATTACGATAGAGTCGACTAGGAACTTTCCAACCTGGAACATGAATATCGAGATCGCCGTCGTTGTCATAGTCCGCCGCGGAGATCCCAGACACTTTGGGCATCA
>Ga0209344_10002536_pt1 | contig 20057 bp, 23 predicted proteins | sample Cruoilmetagenom6_FD_187293 | JGI IMG/M metagenome (GOLD analysis project Ga0209344, IMG submission 187293) | Oil polluted marine microbial communities from Coal Oil Point, Santa Barbara, California, USA - Santa Barbara Oil Seep Sample 6 (SPAdes)... | ecosystem: Environmental > Aquatic > Marine... | reverse complement strand
AGAGACAGTCAGCGATTTTGAATAGGTTTTTTCCCAGAGTCTGGTGAGCGCTTCATGCTTCATCTGTTTGATTGCGCCCATAGTAGCACCGGCTTTGCCAGCCAGTGGAGCGATTTTTTCTATGGCGGCATTTAATAACTGCTCCTGCGGGAGTGCTTGGTCTATGATTCCAAGTTGCAGCGCATTTTCTCCCCCAAGACGCACTCCGGTCAATGCAGTATCGCGAAAAGTGGCCCGGCTCATGCCTGCCTCAAGCAGTGCATTCATGACCGGAGTGAATGACATGTTCAGATCTATTTCCGGCAGGCAGAAATAGCCCCGATCAAAACGCATGAACCGGTAATCATGCGTAAGCGCCAATATGGCGCCGGCGCCAAAGGCGTGACCGTTGACAGCTGCAGCGGTGAGACAGGGCAATGTCATAACACGTATCAGCAACGCGTCAACCCGGCCCAAAAAAGCAGCTTGATTCTGACTTTCCGCTATAGCGGAAAGATCCAGCCCATTGCTGTAAAATTTCCCGATTCCCATACTGACCATGGCTTTGGGGCCTGGAGCATGCTCAATATCATCAAGCGCCCGATGCATATCCTCGATCGTTGTTGAGTCGAAACGGTTTTCATCGTCACCCAGTTGAAGAATGAAAATATTTTCCTGTCGTTCCAGCTTGATCGGCATCGCCACTCCTTGTGAAGAATTGCTCCTGCAAGTGTTGTATTCTGCAGCGAGCCAGGTTTTTATTCAGTTCACCAACCGGAATGTCCGTGATTTATGTCGTGGCATGGTCTTTTTAAAATTTGGCAGGGAACTTTTGATTCATTCTGGACGAAACTCAGGCGTGTTCCTACTGTTCAGATTTGAGGCGCTTATCGACCAGTACAGCAGGCTGTTGCGAAGATTTATAATGAAGAAACCGGGCACAAGGGACGCAAGCGGGTTCGACTTCGCTCACCGCAGGCACTGAGTTCATGAATGAACCAGGGGTTTCTGAGGTAAGTGTCGGAGAAAAAATTGGTGAGTCAGCCGATAAGCCGGGTTCTGTCGTGGATGACCATTCATCTTGGGCGCCTGTCGCCAGACACCTCCAGCGACCAACCCGGAAGCCGATGCGGACCACACCTTCACCTCAATGGGTTTGCTTCCCTATTTGGTCTTGCTCCGGATGGGGTTTGCCGTGCCGCTGCCGTTACCGACCGCGCGGTGCGCTCTTACCGCACCATTTCACCCTTACCATGGAGAACCATGGCGGTATATTTTCTGTGGCACTTTCCGTAGGTTCACACCCCCCAGGCGTTATCTGGCATCCTGTCCTGCGGAGCCCGGACTTTCCTCTACCAGACTATAGCTGGCAGCGATCACCTTGGCTAACTCACCAATTTACAATCATAGCAGAAAAACGCAGTCAAAGGAACAACATCCGCAAAAGCGTGAAGATCGATAGCGTCTGGCTTAAGAATATATCACGGTTTATGTGTAAGATGGCGCACAAGCGATTGATACGGAATTTTAGCGGATACTTGCCATGGAATGAATTCCATGGTGCCGGGAGCGAGACTCGAACTCGCACTCTGTCACCAGAACCGGATTTTGAGTCCGGCGCGTCTACCAATTCCGCCACCCCGGCTAAGGTCATAAACTATAGCATAATCGCTCTAAAATAGCATCATCCAGGAATCAATCGATGTAAAGATCGTAACGAATCTGGTTAAAAATCATTTGCCCCTGTGGAGGTTTCAAGCCCAGGGCGGGATCCGAGCGGCGCCGCTTGACTATGGTCCGCTGAGCGGAGTTTCGGCAAGCTTCTAACAGAGCATTTTCATCACAGCGCACGCCGCAAAATCGCAGAATCTGCATAAATTTGTCTGGTTTGGCATTTTTAGCGCGCAGTGGGAACAAAGTATCCATGCAGGCAATGTCATAATGCCATTTGCCTTGCGTCAACCATGCTTCAGCGCGCCCATGATAAATGCGTATGCGCTGGGCTGTTGCGGCGTGTTGGGGTTGAAGGCAGGCTCGGCGCCAGCCATCATGCAGTATCGCAGCGACCAGTGGATGGGCTTCGATAACGTCAACATGACAACCTGCACTGGCGAGCAGCCAACTGTCCCTGCCCAGACCGCCTGTGGGATCCAGCGCCTGAAGGGACGGACGAAGTGCTTTGGCTGCCCTGATCAAGCCCTCATGTTCCAGATTGGCACGCCGACAACGCCGCTGAAGATTTTGATGATCAAAATCTACCGAGATGGAAGTGATTTCGGATCGTAGTTCGGCGGGCGGATGTAGGCTAACTTTGACCCCATCCCACAGTACATGCCATTGATGTTCGGGACAAGGGTGGTAATGCAATCCGAAGTGTTGCGCCAACAGGGTTTCGGTTGCCTGATTTTGTATATTTGCGTCTGTTCTGACAGTATAAAAATAAGGCTTGGTTAAACTATGGTGTTCCATCTGTTCAATCGCAGGTGACCGGGCAGGACAGAAAAAACGGATCTGTACTAATGATGTCGTTCTTATCCACTGGTTTCCACAAGAACCAGGGTGATGTTGTCTTTTCCGCCCGCTTCGAGCGCACCGCCTAGCATGGCTTCGGCGGCTTCGACCAGCGGCAGAGAGCCTATAAGATAACTCATCATGGCATGACTGACAAGCTCGTGCAGGCCGTCCGAGCATAGCAGGTATCGATCTTGCGTCAGGACCTGATGGGTGCTGATATCAAATTCGACCGCTTTGAGTCCGAGCGCTCGAGTGAGTATGTGCCGCGAGAACCGGTGGTCGGTGGTCCATTGAAATAATTCATGGTCACGCCATAGGTATGCCCGGGAATCTCCAACATGCCCGAGACAGACGCGGTCGTCAATAAAATAGAGGGCTGTGGCGGTCGTGCCCATGTGATTTCTCAATAATTCACATTTCTGCTGATCCAGGATCGCCTGATTGGCATGTGACAGGATTGTCTGCATCAAGGTTTCAGGATTTTGTCGACCCTGGTCATTCAAGATCATTTCTTTGCAGGTTTCTATCGCTATGCGGCTTGCCGTCTCTCCGCCCACATGTCCACCAGCGCCATCCGCCACCATAGCGAATAAACCGCCGTGTCCGAAATTGAGGGGCAGGGCAGTGGCGCTATCCTCATTTTTTTTTCGGATTAAACCGATATCGCTTCTGATGATGGTTCGATAATTCATGGTGAAGCCTTTAAGACCAAATAACGAGCGGGGAACCATTAAAACTGCCATTTTTTCAACACTGATGCAACTATTATATCCATCATGGCTCGTCGTGATTGAGCGGATTCAACAATTATGAAGAACGAATCATGGAAAGGTTCGCATTAATACCCGGTCGGGCGTGATTCCGCTATAGGGTTTGGCGTGGTCACGCCTTGTTTTCTATTTCTTGCCGGGTATTGAGTTTTCACATATAATCATACTTGAATATGGAACTTTTCCTTTCAAACGGGTCTATTAGTTAAGGGGGCGACCTGGCTTCGACGGAGATTACGAGGCTTTTGGGTGCATGTCAAGGTACAGTCTACCTTGTAAAACCGGCTGTAAAACAATAGTTGCCAACGACGACAACTACGCTCTGGCCGCCTAATTAAACACTAGGCAGTCAGCTCTCAAACCGGGCGAGCCTGCGCGCCTGCGGCGAGGGTAATCATTTAGCAGGATCGTATCGTTGCCCGCCTGGTGCAATGGTGCTAAAACCTTACAGGCTGGCTGTGCGCATACCCGGCCAATCGGGGATGCGGCAGTAAGAACAAAGGATTGGCTAAACATGTAGAGCCTGAAGTTAAGGATTTTCGGACGCGGGTTCGATTCCCGCCGCCTCCACCATTTACAAAAGACAAACCCGTCTCTCTGGGGTCATTCTCCAGGGTGACGGGTTTTCTTTTTCCCCTTGTTTCTAAAGGGATTGTGCCCGTTTCACATCTTTCCAAAGCACCTCTCCGCACCATCGATTCTCCCCATCTTCCAGCCTTTCTTTCTCTGTTTGGCCCCTGATTCTCTGTTTTCTCCGGACCAAGTCCGAAGCTCGTCCGGAAAGCTACATCCTTGATTGATATGTGTTTGCGGCTGATTGCCATTTTGGGCGGTTGTCTTAGGTCATCGTTCGATGTCGCAACCGGACGTTTTTTTCGAAATCACCCGCGTTGCCCGTGAAAAGAAGCGTGGTCAACTCCGGTTTCCTGACCCCAAAGAAAAAAAGCCGACGCTGATGGTCGGCTCTCTGGTTTGGTCTCCGGTCCAGTCGTCAGTCGATGGCGAAGCCGAACTGGCGGCGCTGCTCAGCCCAGTCCTCAGGGAAGGTCTGGGTCAGCTTGGCCAGCGAGAGCCCGTTGGGTTCCTCGCCATTGATCAGGGCTTCGACGATGTCGGGGGCCAGGGTCGCCAACTTGAGGATGCGGGCCACATACGAGCCATCGACGTCGAGGGTACGGGCAAGCTCGCTGATGGACTTGATCTGGCCGGATTCGAGGATGTCGGCCCAGGAAAAGGCCCTTGCCAGCGCCTGGAGGACGGCGGACTGCACCGGCTCCTGTGCCCCGGGGACATCTCCGAGCTGCGCCACGGCGAAATCCCGGTTCTCGGCAGCGTCAACCTCGATCTGCGGAGGGCCGGTTGATATCGGATTGGTTCAAGGACAATCTGCTCGACCTGCTGTCGCCGCTTTACGAGCATAACGACGAGGCCGGTGACCTGCGCACCTTTCTGAGCCTTCCCGCCGGAACGCTCGACGAACTCAAGCAGGCCATCGACGACTTCCCGACCATCTTCGATGTGGATCATTGCGACAAGCGCTTCCTGTCGCTGCTGGCGAGACTTGTCGGCCTCGAAGTGGACGGCATCTGTTCGCCGGACTGTCAGCGCCGCCGTGTGTGGGAGGCGGTCGAAATCTATCGTCGCAAGGGCACCATTCCGGCCATCGAACGCGACTTCAACACGCTCGACTGGCAGGGGGAATTGCAGCGGAACCGGTCGAACGGGCTGAGGCCAAGTACGACCTGCGCCTGCCATTGGAATCCCGGCACCGCCTCTGCTTTCAGCTTGGCCGCGCCAGGCTCAACGCCGGTCTCGACCTTACCGCCAACCAAGGCGGAATCAGCAATCTGCTGCTCGCCTCCACCGCTGGCTGCGACGCGGACGTCACACTGGCCGTGGACCGGATCGACCGATGACAGCGGAGAGGGCCTGTGTTCCGGCTCAACGCGAACACCCTGAACACCCGGTATATGAGCAATACGAATCTGACCGGCGAACGGGCCTCGCTTGAAGTCTACGTGGACACGGGCTCTCTCCAGCGCCATCGGGTCGAGACCATGAAGCTGGGCGCGAGTCCGCTCAACACCACCGGTCTGCGTCTCTCCGTGGACCGGACCCGACCCATGCGCGTCAGTCGCATGCGCCTCAACCAAGCCGGATTCCGCTGGTCGCGGCCTTCCTACCGCTGGCTATTCCGTCAGCAGGATCTGCATGCGCCGACGCAGGCCGGGTTCGAGGCCGCCACCAACAACTATCGCGCCACCCAGTGGCCCAACTGAAGGAGAACCCATGGCGATTCACCTCTATTTTGACGAAGCGCTGACCCAGCAGATTTCCGAGGGGGATTTCAGCCGCCCCGAGGCCGAGAGCTACAATGGCACCGACGGCGACATCAAGGATCGGCAACTCTACGTCGCCAACGAGCAGACGAGCCTTGCCTCGGCCATCGACGCGGCGCAGACCTCCATCCCCCTGGCCGAACCGCGCTTTGCCGACGAACTCATCATCATCGACGGTGAGCAGATGCTCATCGAAAGCGGTACCGCCAATCTCACCGTGCAGCGGGGCGTGGCCAACACCGCCCGGATCGAGCACGACGCCGCGCTGCAGCGCGTCATGATCGACCTCTTGTCCGACCACACCGAGCTGTTCAAACAGTTCAGCGACAACCCGTCGTTCAAGAAATGGCTGGGCTACACCATCTTCGGCGTCACCTATCAATCCACAACACAAATCGGTGCGGGGTAAAAAGCGATGGGTATCCTGCTGACATTCAACGGTTTTCACGCCCCCTATTCAAAGGGATTGGTTGATCAAGAGGAGCTTGAGCCGCCATGTCTAGAACCGCCCCAAAATTCCGCATCGCCATTAACGGCTATGGCCGCATCGGTCAAAGCGTCCTGCGGGCGCTCTATGTCGGTCGCCGCCACAGCGACCTGAAGGTGGTGGCGATCAACGAGCTGTCCGACCTCGACACTTTGACCTATCTGACACGCTACGACACCACCCATGGCCGTTTCCCCGTGGAGGTGAGGAACGACGGCAGCCATCTGTTAATCAACGGAGACCGCATCCTGGCACTGAACGAGAGAAGCCCCGAGGATCTACCCTGGAAGGACCTGGATGTCGATCTTGTTTTCGAATGCACGGGTACCTTTACCGATCGCTCCACTGCGGAGTGCCACCTGGCCAGCGGTGCGCGACGGTTGCTCTTTTAACAGCCCGCCGATGCGGACATAGATGCCACCATTGTCCACGGTTTCAACAGTAGGCACCTAAAACCCAGCCATCGGATCGTCTCCTGCGGCTCCTGCACCATCAACTGCATCGTTCCCATCCTCGACTTGCTCGACCAACATTACGGGATCGAGAACGGCGTAACCACGACCATCCATTCGGCAATGAACGACCAGCCGGTGATCGACAGCTATCACCACACCGATCTGCGGCTGACCCGCAGCGCCATGCAGTCCATGGTCCCGGTCGATACCGGCCTGAGTCAGGGGATTGGCAAGATGATGCCCGCCCTGAGCGGCCGTTTCGAATGTCTGCACCTGCGCGTACCGACCATCAATGTTTCTCTGATGGACTTGGCCATCAACCTACGTCGTCCTGCGGATGCCATTTCGGTCAACGCCCTCTTTCGTGAAGCTTCGGAAGGACGCTTGCAGGGGCTCCTGGGATACACCGAAGAGCCCCACGCTTCGGTCGATTTCAACACCGACCCCCGCTCGGCGATCATCGACGGAACTCAGACCCGGGTGAGCGCCTGCAGGCTGCTCAAACTCATGGCTTGGTTCGACAACGAGTGGAGTTACGCCAATCGCATGCTCGATGTAGCGCAAACCTAGCTGAGCTTGGCGGGGAAATAAGCTTATAGGAAGATCTTCGAGACTTGCCCCGTCAAAAAATAAAAATCGAATAAGCATCCCAGTGTTTACTCAAATCAAGTGATTACCTTGAGGGCTCAGTATTTCGATCATCGATTACCATTCCATCCCTTCCAACCGCAACGTGGCGGGGTAGGGTTCCTGCGTGGTTCATCAGCCACAAATCCAACTCATGACTTACATGGGTGAGGATCACCCTCCGCGCTCCGATGGCATCCGCGCTTTCCAGTGCGGTGCGCACATCATTATGGTTACGTGGCCGCCTCTCCAGAGGTGGATGACAGCAATCGAGGATAACGCAATCAGGCCGCCACTGTTTCAAAAACTCCACGCTGCCGGGCGGCAGGCCGATGGTGTCGCAAAGATAGGCAATCCTTGCCGAACCCGCTTCAAGGCAGTAGCCAAAGGTCATCTTGGAATGCACCAGGGGAACAGGGGTAGCCGTCACGTCACCAAAGAGAGCCGGGCTGAATTCCTGGAGCCGCTGAAACGTCAGCAAGCCGTTGTTTTTGTAAAGGTCGGCGCACCCCTCCGGATCGGGAGGCGCTCCGACATCGATCCGTGGGCCTGTGCCCCAGCGGAGATGAAACAGCCCCTGGACATGATCGGGATGAAAATGGGTGAGCAGGATCGCGGCTAGGTTTCCGGAAGGAAAGCGCTCGGCAAGATCGACCAATCCCGCGTCGATCAAGACTCGCGTGCCGCCGGATTCAACAAGCGCCGTGCTTGGACGTCGCCTGAAAAGTGGATCGAGCCTTGCCCGTTCACAGGCCGGACAATTGCACCCATAAAGCGGCACACCGCCCGCGTCGCCTGTTCCCAGTAAGCTTAAACGTAAACCACCTGTGTTTTTAGGTGGCTTCGGGCCATTCCGGGAGTCATGTATTGAATCAACTTCCCTGGATGACGGAAGGATTCCCGAGTTCAGTGTGCTCATGAATGAATACACCTGTCGGGCGGTAAACAGTCATTCACGGAATGATGCAGGATGAGACCGATCAAAGTGTCACCGCTTTCGTGAAGCTGTCCGTCGTTATTGACCTTGAGACAGCCTTCGCAGGCGCCTGCAAGAACCTGGTGACGTTGCAGACGTTTTTCAACCTGCTCCCTGGTTTCGCGGCCCCGGCTCAGGAGCCGTTCCCGGAGGACATCCAGAGAAACCTCGATCAAGAGCGGCACCACGTTATGATATCGACCGGACACCTGGGGCAAGTATTCGCGGGAGCCGTTCAGAATGACCGTCGCGCCGCTTGCAAGCCACTGATCGATTTCGATGCCGATCCCGTAATGATGGCCGTGGCTTTGCCAATGCAAGGCGAAAAGCCCGGCCGCAACCCGCGAGGAAAATTCATCCAGGGTGAGTGACACATGGTTTTCGCCTCCCGCATCAGCCGGACGAGTGATGTAACGATGGGCGAAAACGATATTGGTGTCCTTGGCCAGTTTTTCGCGGGCGTAACGCATCAGGCTGTCCTTGCCGCTTCCCGATGCCCCCATAACATAAATAAGTCTGGCTTTCATCGTAGCCCCTCACACATGATCGAAAGTTGCTGAGAATACGGGTTCGCCGCCCACCCAGACTTTTTCTGCCTGGGACAGGGAACCAAGCATCTTCACGGCAACAAGGTCCGCACGCTTCCCGATGGCTATCTCTCCTCGATCAGACAATCCCGCGGCACGCGCCGGATTGACGGTCACCATGGCCACGGCTTGGCAGAGGGAAATATCCGTAAGAGAAGGCAGGCGCTTGATGGATGGCAGCAACGCAGCAGGGGAATAATCGCCGCAGAGGCAGTCGGCTACCCCATTGCTGACGGCATCAAGCGCCCGCATATTGCCCGACTGGGATTTTCCGCGCAGGATATTGGGAGCTCCGAACAGGGTGGCCAAGCCGTTTTCGCGGGCGGCGCGGGCGGTTTCGAGGTTGATCGGGAACTCGGAGATGACTGCGCCAAGCGCCCGCACCGTGGCGACCTTGTCCGGCGAGTCGTCGTCGTGACTGGCAATTGACACCCCGTGGTGTTGGGCCTTTTCAGCCAGAGACCGCATGCGTGCCATGGCACCCTGTGCAGACTCCAGCTTGCGGGCCAGAATCCCGTCAAGCGTGTCCTCGTCGGTTTTGTACGTGCGGGCGAGGTAGTCGCGATAGGCCTCCACATCACGGAACTGGCCTTGACCGGGGCTGTGATCCATGAAGGATATCAGATGGGCATAGCCCTTTTCGATGAGTTCACTCAGTACCGCAGGCGCGGTATCATCGGTGACCTCATAGCGGACATGCACCCGGTTATCGATCAACGCATGGGATCTCCAAGCGTGGACGGCGCGGGCTATCTCGGCGGCGAAGGCATTGTTGCGTACGCCCAATTCATGATTAGCAAACGACAGGGCATGAAATACCGTCGTAATACCAGCCACGGCATTACGTTTGTCTGCCTGGGCACAGGCAAAATCCAAAGGGAAATGCACATTTGGTCGCGGCTCGATTTCCTTTTCCAGAGCGTCGCAATGAAGATCAATCATGCCTGGGATAAGAATCCTTCCGGTAAGATCAACGATCTCCGCTTTGCCCACGCCGTCCTTATCCAAAGCGGCGATGCGACCGTCCTCTATCAGGACGGAAACGCAGTCACGCGTCTCGGTTGCCAAAACCACCCGGGCATTGATCAGCAAGGTTCTCTTCATCATGGATTCCCCTCCATACCAAGGGGCTCTGCACCCGGTGACTTTAATTCAACAACATGATCCGCGAATCGGCGGACCAGTTCAGGGTGGTGGAATACGGCCAGCATGCCCATTCCCGTTGCTTTTATGTTGGAAAGCAAATCGATGACACGTTCGGTAGTATCCGGATCGAGACTGGCTGTGGGCTCGTCGAGCAACAGCAGACGGGGGCTTGAAATGAGTCCTCGCGCCAGGTTTATCCGTTGTTTCTCCCCGCCGGAAAAGGTGGCGGGCGGCACATGCCAGAGGCGTTCCGGGACATTGAGAAGGCGTAAGAGATCGGCTGCGGCTCCTCGGGCCTCCTCTTTTTTTTCGCCCCGCAGGATCAGTGGTTCGCTAACGACATCCAGGGCTTTTTTTCGCGGCAGACAGTGGAGGAACTGGGTCACGAAACCGATATCGGAATGCCTCAATTCCAGAATCCGATGATCCAACGCCTGCGACAGATCCGTAGTATTTCCCGCCTCGTCGTGGTAGAGCACCCGACCACTACGCGGGAGATAGGTGCGGAAGATGCATTTCAGCACGGATGATTTCCCGCACCCCGTCGGTCCCACCATAGCCGTTATCTGTTTTTTGAAAACAGTCAGGTCGACATCGGCACAGGAAGGAATGAACGCCTTCTGCTCGTGCAGGAAAAATCTCTTGTTCAGTTTTTCGACTGTTAAAATCGGTGTATTCACCATGGTGCTCCTTATAATGCGGACGCGACGAGCTGTTGGGTATAGGCGTGTTGCGGATCTTCAAGAATCTGATCCGTGAGCCCAGCCTCGATGACCCGTCCGTTCTTCATGACAATAGTGCGGCTTGCCAGCAAGCGGATAACACCGAGATCATGGGTCACTGCGATCATCGCCGTACCGAGTTCCTGCTGGATTTCCAGAATGAGATCGAGAATGCGGGCCTGAACCGAGAGGTCGAGGCCGGTAGTTACTTCGTCCAGGAAAAGAACAGGGGGTCTGGTCGCCAGCGCTTTAGCGATCTGGACGCGTTGCTGCATGCCGCCGGAAAATATTTTCGGGGATTTATCCATGCGCTCGGCCATGACTTCCGTGCGGGCCAAGAGGCTACGCGCCCGTTCGCGTATCCTGCCGTAGTGCGAGGAATCACTCATCAGCAGACGCTCGGCGATATTTCCTCCAGCGGAAAAATTGAAATTGAGGCCGAGATGCGGGTTTTGGTAGACGATGCCGAAACGATGGTTTCTCAGCCAGCGCTGCTGTGCCGCGTTCAGGCTGAAGAGATTCCACTGCCGTTCGCTGTCGAGAAAGATGGCTTCGCCGTACGATGGCGCTTCATCGAAGAAAAGCATTTTCACGATGGTCGATTTACCGCTGCCGGACTCTCCCATAATGCCGAGAATCTCTCCGGCGCACAGGTCAAAACTGATATCGGCGGCCGCTACCACAGATCCGCAGTGCGGGCAAACATTGCTGCCGAACTCCGGCCCGGTGCTTTCCAGACAGCGCGAGCAGCCAGATCCGTAAATCTTGCCAAGGTTTTTTACCTCAAGAACTTTCTTCATAGTGCACCCTCACCTGCCGATAACATGTGTACGGCGATTCTCTGATTGCAGTAGTCCGAGTCGGAGCATTGATAGATTCGAACGCCGTCATCTCGGTTGAATTCATCCAAAAAGGAATCTGTCGCGCCGCAACGGTGGCAGGATCGCCGCACCCCCTGCTCGTCGGTGAAATCCTCGGTTCTGAAAGCGATATCGTCGAAGACCAGCGGCTCCGCATTAGTGTAGGGTGGCACGGCATAGATTTTTTTTTCACGCCCGGCTCCAAACAGGGTCAACGCGGACGACTGGTTGAGCTTGGGTATGTCGAAACGGGGAATGGGGCTGGGGTCCAGCACGTAATGCCCGTTGATGCGCGTCGGATAACGGTGTGAGATGGTGATTTCATCGAAACGAACGATGTCTTCGTACAGCTTGGTCAGCAATCGCGAATAATCCCCCTCGCCGTGCATGATTTTGCGCCGTGATTCCGAAGGCTCAACGACAACCAGAGGATCTGGATAAGGAACCTGCAAAACCAGAACCTGGGCGTTCGTCAATTGTCTTTCGGGGATGCGATGGCGTGATTGGATGAGCGTCGCCTCCTGAGTCTGTTCCGTTGTGTCCACTCCGGGGCAGGTCAATTCAAGAAAATGACGTAAATTGACTGCGTTCACCGAATCATCCGCTCCCTGATCGATAACCTTTAGCGTGTCACCCCGGCCGACTAGGCTCAGGGTCAGTTGCAGTCCACCCGTGCCGAAGCCTCGTCCCATCGGCATTTCGCGGGAGGCGTAGGGGGTCTGGTAGCCTGGTATGCAGATAGCTTTGAGGATGTTTCGCCGGACTTCCCGCTTGGCATACTCATCCAGGAAACCAAAGCTGTATCCGGCTTCATCCTGTGGTAGCTCGTAATATGGATTCATTATTGGCTTCCTTTTTTCTGTTCTGCTTTTGCCTGGGTCGTGCGCAACCTATCCATATCCGACTGGAAAGTCACATAGTGCGGCATCTTGTAATGATTGGCGAAACCCATGGAATCAACGCCGTCGACATGCAGAACGACAAATTCCGGATCTTCCGATGGATTTGTTGGGCCTTCCTTCATACCCTTTTGCAGGGCGCGATCAAGTACCGCCATTGATATGGCTTTGGTTTCGTTGTGACCGAAGCAGGCTCCATAGCCGAGGGTAAATACCGGCTTACCTTTGTTGTCGTCGCTTTCATACATGGCAACGACCTCGCATTCCGTAATCAGCACTTCCCCGGCTTCAATCACTTCTCCGGTTACCGGATGAGGCAGAAGAACCGGAAGATAGCCGACACGCAGTTCGGCAATGGTCGGATGAACATCGCCATAACCGCGCATGTTGGAATAGGCGAGGGCGAGAAGCGATCCGGTCTCGGCCCGCGCCATGCTCGACAGCACCGCCGAACGAGGAATGGGAAAAATGAGCGGCTCTCGCGTGATGTCAAAAGGCTCGATGTTGTGGTCAGGGGCATCCGGAAGCAAGCCGTCCTTGCGCAACGCCTCCACAACCTTCGGGTAGGTTTCAGGTAAAGTATCGACCGGCGTGTCGGCCATGAACTTCGCGGCTATTGCCCGAAATACCTCGGGAGATTCATCCGCCAAATCGATCCGCATCAACCGCAGCGCATAATCATAGGTCGGCCCCAGCATTTGCCCGCCGGGTATATCTTTAAAGGCGCTGGAAATGCGGCGAATGACACGCATGCGACTGGTCTCCTGTACCGGCGTCGACGTCAGGCGCGGCTTGGTGGAACGATAGGCACGCAGGGCGAATGCCGCCTCAAGCGTATCTCCTTGTGTCTGTTTGATCGCCAGGGCGGCCAGGCGCGGGTGGTACAGCCCACCTTCGGAAACGATTCGTGAGGTGAGCAGACGCAATTGATTCTCGATGGCTGAAAGAGAAAGAGGAACGCCCCGCTCTCCCTCGGCGGCACGCAGCGCTTCAAGCGCTTCCAGTGACCCCTTGATGGCGACGCCGCCACCTTTGATTGCTACATATCCCATTTATTTTCCTTCTTTTGTCGTAATCAGGGTGGTGCGCGGCAAGGCAACGACTTGCGACGTATCGAAGAGAATCATGTCCACCCCTAGGGGAAATGCGCCATTCCACTCCTGCCGCTTGCACAACCAGGCCGCGCCCAAGCCCGAGCAGTCGACTTCCTTTTCCGATTGAATTCCAGGGCCTCGCAATACCAGAGGTTCGCCCCGGCCGAGGTGTTCAACACGCAGAATGATGGTCGCTCCCATTTCGGGGCATTCCAGAGAACCGAGGCCGGGAGAAAACATCGGTGCAATGTCGCCGCGAGCGACGATGAACCGCGCCTTTTCCGGTGTCTCCCTGTTTGTTTCAAGTTTTGACCAGTCATGATCGTCAATCATGTGATGAGGGTCGGCGACGGTGACTTCTCCATCGGTCAAGGTTGCCAAAATCATGCGCAACACGCTGAAATCCTTATTCTGGATTTCCGGCGTCATGGTTTCAATACAGCCAGGGAAGGAGAAGGCGGTCATCAGTTTGCGAAAAAAGAGTTGCTGCGCCGCTGGTGCCCATACGGAGGCGAGTGCTTTGCTGTTTAAGTCAGTGTTCATATTTCATTGTCCTCGCCGGTTGCATCGAGCAGGGAAAAGTCCACGCGGGTGCGCTTGAGGATCACGCTGCGGGAAGCTTCCTCGCGCAAAAGACGTTTTGCTCCTTCTTCAAGTAAAATTTCGATATTTTCGCGGCCATTCAAATTATTGGCAAGAACAGCATCCAAAATAGCCATGGCTCGTGCCAGACTTGCCCTGTCGTCAAGGATTTGGGCGGCGCCTTCGCCTTTTTCGCCCTTGTCGTCGACCACTGTGACGTGGGCGCGGGAAAGCGGAATTTCTCCGACGAAATAGGGTTCACCCAAAGCGCCGTCACGCAATTGAAGCAGTGCGAGTCCCGATTGCGGCAGGGCCTGGTCATCGACCAGGCACCGCTCTGTCAGTTCCCGCGCCGCTTCCATGACCTTTTGCGGCGGCAACGCCAAAAGCAGGCGCGGCCAGTCGCGGCGTGGGTACGATTCATAATGTGTCATGTAAGTTTTCCTCTCATCCAAGTTGAGAAATAATCAAAGGCCAGTATAACGGTCAGAATCACCACAATCAGTGCAGCGGATTCGCCGTATTTGAAAAAACGCAGGGTGTCGTGGAGGGCAAGACCGATCCCCCCCGCGCCAACAAGACCAAGTACCGAAGCCATACGAACGTTACGGTCCACGATGTAGAGGGTGTAGCCGATGGCCTCACGCAGGATGGACGGCCATCCAGCATACATTACCACTTGGCTCCGGCTTGCGCCGGTCGCCTGAATCGCCTCGATGACGCCTTTATCGACCCGCTCCAGACTTTCGGCAAAAAACTTCCCGAGAAATCCGGCGGTATGGACCCCCAGGGCCAATGCGCCGGGAAGAGGACCAAGGCCCAGGGCGGCCACGAAAATGAGCGCCAACAAAAGATCCGGCAAGGCGCGCAGAAAATTCAACACCTCGCGGGCAAGCCGGTATGTCACTTTGTTTGGTGTCAGGTTGCGTGCCGCAAATGGGGCCAAAAGAAAGGCGAAAACAAGCGCGATCAGCGTACCCCATAAGGCGGTCGCGATGGTCTGCATCATGAGATGTAGATATCTAGGCAAGTCCGAAAAGTCCGGTTCAGCATACCGGCTGAAATATTCAGCCATATCATCCAAACCGTAGAGTAGCATCTGAAGGGAGATATCGAGATCGAAAACAATCAACCACAGCAGGGCAATCCACAGAGAGAACCAGACCGGCAAGGAATTGAACGGTTTTTTCGGCGGGGTTGCGGATAGATTCTTCATCTAAATCACCCTTGACCTGAAATGACTGGAAAGACGATCCAACAGGGCGACGATGAGATATATGCCCAATGCGATGCTAAGGATTCTGTCATAATCGAACAGGCGCATCGCCATGACCATGTCATAGCCGACGCCACCCGCCCCGACCAGACCAAGAATGGCTGCCGCACGAAGATTGTGTTCGAGGATATACAGCGTTGAACCGATAAAATCCGGCATGGCTTGGGGAAGATAGGCAAAGGTGCGAACCTGCAACCATCCGGCCCCATGCGCTTCAACCCCTTCAATGGGTTTGGCGTCGACGACTTCGATGCTCTCGGCGAAAAACTTGCCCATGAAGCCCACGGTCACGAAGGCGAGCGCCATGACGCCGGGCAAGGGGCCAAGGCCGACCGCCGAAACAAAAACCAATGCCCAGACCAGTTCCGGCAATGCTCGCATGAAAGAGAGCAAGGTTCGCATAAAATGAAAGACCGCCGGATGCGGGCTGGTATTTTTCGCCGCCAAGAAACCGAGTGGCAGACTGATTGCCAGCGCTATGCTGGTAGCCAGCATGGCCATTTCGAGGGTCTCAAGCATTTTCCGGAATAGTTCGGGAAAATATTGGGCATCGGGCATGACGAGGATATTGCCAATAAAGCTCAACAACCGGGGGACGGAAGCAATCAAACGCAAGGGGTTGATCTCGGCAATCGGGGCGGCCCAGGCCAATGCCCCGAAAACGACGGCAAACGAAATCACCAAAGCGAGTGGAGGAAGTCCGTTACGCGTCGGCCAGCATAGGGGCAGGTATTTCATTACGAATTTCCTTTTCGGTGTGGTTGTGGTAGATCCGGTCCAGGGTGCTTTGATCGAGGGCATCCGGGTGGCCGTCAAATACTATTTTCCCCGCGTTCAAGCCGATGACGCGGCTGGCAAAGCGCCGCGCCAGGTCCACTTGGTGCAGGTTGACAATCACGGTGATGCCGTCACGGTCACAAATTTCCCGCAAGATTTGCATGATTTCTTCGCTGGTCACCGGATCAAGACTGGCCACTGGTTCATCGGCAAGCAAAATACGAGGTGCTTGTGCCAGCGCCCGGGCAATCCCCACCCGCTGCTGTTGTCCGCCTGAAAGCCTGTCGGCGCGATCCCAGGCGCGGTCAAGCAGACCCACTCTGTCCAACGCCTGAAATGCCAGATCCATGTCGTTCTTGCGAAAGAGGTAGAGCATGCTCCCGAGCCAGGAACGATGCTTGAGCCGCCCGGTCAGGGTGTTGGTCATTACGGCCAGACGGCTCACCAGGTTGTAATGCTGGAAAATGATTCCAACATCCCCGCGAATCTCTTTCAGATTTGATCTGTTGACGACACGGTCCTCAACCTTGACCTGTCCGTTTGTCGGAAACTCGAGCCCATTGATCATACGGATCATGGTGGACTTGCCCGCGCCGGACGGTCCGATAATGGCGGTCAGTGTGCCTGGCGTGAAATCGGCCGTCACGCCGCGCAAGGCATGAAAACCGTTGCCGAACTGCTTGGTAACATTGTGAAGTGAAATGCTGGTCATTCGATAACTCCTTTTGCTATAGAGGGTGTTATGGAGTGGCAAAATCCCATAACGCCCGGAATATGATTTCGACGACATGTGTCCGGTTAACGGCGTGACTACTTCAGAACTTCTTCCTTTTTCAGCCCAAGCTCCCGCACCATGTCACGAACGACCTGGTAGTCCTGCGGCGTTACCGCGACATAATGGCTCAGATCGCCATATCCGCTAACCTGAATGTTCTTATGGGCATTGAGAATCGCCTCCTGGATCTTAGTTTTCATCTCCCGGGAGAGACCCTTGCGATAACACAATGGCGAACCTGGCAGGGGATCGGATTCAAGCAGGATACGGTTGGTCTCTTTGGTGATAAGACCTTTTTTCAGCATTTTCGGGTAGGTGATATCGTTGTCGGCGGCGGCATCCACGGTCTTGTTCTTCACCGCGAGCTCGGCTGCGTCATGGGATCCGGCGTAGGTAAATTTACCGAAAAAGTCCTGCGGCATGAGGCCCGTGGCTTTTTTGACCATGAACGTAGGCATCAGCCCGCCAGAAGTGGAAGCCGGATCGACGAATGCCACGCTCTTGCCTTTCAGATCCTGAAGCGTCTTGGCAGGACTGTCTCCCGGCACAACGAAAATACTCTTATAGGTGTGGGAATCGCTGCCCTTGCGAATACCGGCCGCGAACGCTTCCGCGCCTGCTTCCTGCTCGGCAAGGTAATACGAAAGAGGTCCAAACCAAGCGATATCGACTCGCTTCTTGCGCATCGCCTCGATAACGCCGGTATAGTCCGTGGCGGTAAACACTTTGACTTTTTGTCCGGTTTTGGATTCAAGATAGGCACGCATCGGCTCGAACTGCTTGATCATCTCTTCGTTGTTTTCGGCCGGAATTAAACCCATGACCAGTTCCCCGGCTGCAACCGGAAGCACAAGCATGGTTGATACCGCCACTCCGGCGCAAAAAACGCCAATTTTTTTCAAGACCGTCTTCAATTTTTTCTTTCTCCTTATCTGGTATAGTTGTCTAGACATGATCAGACCGCCTGATCCTATCGACAGTAATAAAGATACGGTGAACATGTTATCGTTACGTGTAGTGAATGTTTCAATTTCGTTAAATCTCACATCCAATGATTAACGCTGTCGTTCATGTCGATTCGCAACTGAATCATATCTGCCCGAAATCTTGTTACCGCGTATTCCACCGGGGTATTGTCCTGCTCAAGAATATTCAGGCTCTTAACCCGCAAAACCGGTTGTCCGTTGACAACGCGCAGTCGTTTTGCATCGTCTTCAGGGGCAACGACAGCGGTGACCAAACTCTCCAGACGCAACAACGGGCCAAATTGATCATTAAGTACTTCATGAAGAGAGCCGCCGTCATAATCACGCAAAGAATCCCCAAACGGCGAAAGAGGTAAAAAATGGGAAATAACGCAAAGGGGAATGCCGTCCGCATAACGCAATGTGTCAATCCACAAAACATCTCGCTTGTTTTGCAGTTTCAGGGCGTCCGCCACTCCTTTTGGAGCTTTGATGACATTTTTCCTCATGACTTCACAATCTGTTGTCATTCCCAGATCATGCAGCGTCTGTGTGAACCGTGTTTTTGATTTCAATTTATAATCAAGATATTTTTCTGAAACAAAAACACCGATGCCATGTAATCGTACAAGCATTCCCGCAGAAATGAGTTCATCAACAGCCCTGCGCAAGGTGTGTCGATTTACACCAAACTGCTCAGCCAAATTACCTTCAGAAGGCAAGCGGTCTCCTGGCATTCCGTTTTTTACGAACTCAGTTTCCAAGATTCTGGCAATCTGGGCATAGACTGCGGTTCCCTGGTTGCGTTCAATTATAAAGAGGCTCATTTCGTTTCCTTCTGGCTATATATCTAGATGACCATGGCAGACTACCCGTGCATTGTTACTATATTGTTACGGAATGTTTAAATTTGCCTGAAAACTATTTTTGGAAGTGTTCATCGAGCATCCCGGATCACATCATATAATTTGGGGACTCAACGGAGGCTGGGATCATCAAGAATGACGGCGCGACCCGTATCAGCGGCCACTTCGACAAGAAGCAGGAAGCCGTCGATGCGGGGCGTAATATCAGCCAAAACCAAGGCACCGAGTTCTACATCCACGGCAAGGACGGGAAGATCCAGAACAAGGACAGCCACGGGAACGACCCATATCCACCGAAAGGGTGATTCCCGGATCAATTCGATTCCCGTTTTGGGAACCGAATCGGCGTCTGAAAACCGGATTCGAAGTTGTTGCTCGACGCCAATAGCATGTGTGTTGCAACGTCGAACGCTCTTCCGGGGAAATCGAAACGGCCAATCGGGAAATCCGCTTGATTTTTCCTTCCCGACTCTTTATTTTAGGATGTGCAGTAAAGGTAAAATAAAGATGAAGCTTATTTTAGGTTCGAGGCAGGCAAGATGAAGCGAGAACTCCAAGGCAAATACGTGACCATATCGACGGTGGATGAGAAGGCTCAGGCCTTCGTGCCCGCGCCGCTACCACCGCGTCCGCCCATCGACTGGACGGCCGGAGCCGACTCCGGTGTTGCTCAAGGCGGCGCTGGTCCATGTGCAGTTCGAGACGATTCACCCGTTCCTCGACGGTAACGGCCGTTTGGGCGGGCTATATCGAGATCATGAGTCGCGGCACGGAACTGCCAGGCAGGTAGGTCAATTCGATTCCCGATTTGGGAACCGAACCGGCGTCCGAAAACCGGATGCGAAGTTGTTGCGGCTCAACGCCAAGTATCCGGTTTTACTGCAAACCCGTCACCCTCGTCCGGTGCCGGGAAATCAGGGGATAAATTCGTTTCCCTGGTCGGGTTGTTGGGAAGTGGTTGTGCAAGATAACTTCGTCGTTTATTATCAAGGGGTTACGAGGAGCGCGGGCTTTGAGACTGTTTTGCGCTAGGTCGACGCACCCTCCACCAAAATAGGGTTCACTAAGAACCTAAAACAACCCGATACACTAACAAATACAGTTGGTTATCGGGTTTTTTATTCCCTATAGCTTCCTATGGCGTTTAGTAACATCTTCGCTTTTTAGTAACACCTGTAGTAACATCAAGCCAATGTTACTAAATATAGTGTTACTAAAATGGCTAGGGGGCGTTCTCAATCAGCTTATTATTTTAAGAGGTTTTCATTTAGCATTCTGGCTTTGTAGTGATTTTCAAAGGATGAAAATGGCCAGAATGTCTCTTCGTGATGACCAATGGGAAAGAATTCGCCCCCTGCTGC
>Ga0209344_10002535_pt1 | contig 20058 bp, 18 predicted proteins | sample Cruoilmetagenom6_FD_187293 | JGI IMG/M metagenome (GOLD analysis project Ga0209344, IMG submission 187293) | Oil polluted marine microbial communities from Coal Oil Point, Santa Barbara, California, USA - Santa Barbara Oil Seep Sample 6 (SPAdes)... | ecosystem: Environmental > Aquatic > Marine... | reverse complement strand
TGGACAAATACAACCAAGCTTTCCCTTGGCATCAGGAAACCCACGGGTTTATGGATGGTGGCTGCAGTTGTCATTAATAAAAAAAGCCCCAAAAAGGGGCTTCTAAATTTACTTAAAATATTAAATTACATTTTTGGCATTAATACTTTATCCACAACGTGAACAACACCGTTTGATGCATCCATATCAGCACTTGTTACAGTAGCTGTGTTACCCTTAGCATCTTTAATCATTACTTTTCCACCTTTTTCAGACAAAGTCAAAACTTCACCATTAAGGGTAGTAACATCAAGTTTGTTATTGGCTTCCTTAATTTTAGCCAAAACATCAGTTGCATTCATCTTTCCTTGAAGAACGTGATACTTCAATAATCCTTGAAGTTGCTCCTTATTTTCAGGCTTCATTAGGTTATCCAAAGTTGCTTTTGGAACTTTGTTAAAAGCTTCATTGGTAGGAGCAAATACAGTATATTCACCTTCAGATTTTAAAGTCTGTGCCAAATCTGCTGCCTGAAGTGCGCTAACCAAAGTTGACAAATCTGAATTGCCCATTGCTTTTGCAGCAATTGAATTAGCTTCCATCTCGGCCATTCTCACTTGGTTATCTGCCTCAACTTTCATCAAGGAATCTTTTTCACGCTCCATGCGCATTTGTTCTGCTTGGGCTTGAGCCTCAGCTTCTTTCTTTTTAGAGTCTTCACAGCTTGCAAAAAGCATTGTAACCACTGCAAGAGACATAACGATTGTTCTTAGTTTCATAATAGTTTTTGTTGATTTAAAGTTTGCACCAAAGTTATTTCAAGCGCAGGGAATTTTTTTCACAATTCACATTAATCTTTAGTTAAATATTTTGTAAATTTTTTAAGATAATCTCAACAGACCGTCCCTATTGCTAAAGTTTTGCTAATAAGGAAATTTAAAGCCATAAAATAGTATCTTTAGGGAAATTAACTTTAAAATTCTTAATAATGATTAAATCGAAGTATCAAAGCGTTTTGGATTTAGGTGAAAAACTAAACATCCAAAACGGAGATGTAAAAGAGGAAAATGGCCAACTCAAAGTATGGGGTACGGCTAAAAACCAATATGAAAAAAATCTTCTTTGGGACGAAATTAAACGCGTTGGCGGTGAAAACCCAACCGACATTATGGCGGATATAAAAGTTGCCGACACTTCAGCCTTTGCGCACCACACTGTAAAGAGTGGAGAATCATTAAGCAAAATTGCAAAACACTACTATGGCGATGCCAATAAGTACAACGCTATTTACGAAGCAAACAAAGGCAAGTTGAAATCTGCAGACCTGATCCATCCGGGCGATGAATTGGTAATTCCAAATATCTAACACTCCCTAAAACCATAAAAACCGCCACTACTTTAAGGAATGGCGGTTTTTTTATTGCGAAACTTTCCAGTTTAAAGTCCGCTAATATAGCTTCCGTATAAATCCTTAAAGTGCAAACCATTACCGACACTGAATTTACTCAGTTTTTTATTTTCGGCCAATGCCCACAAAACGACTTCTTTTAAAAAATAACTATCTTTTTTTGAAGTCTCAGGATGATATTTTTCTATCAATTGTTGCAACGGAATGATTCGGTCCAGTTCATTCTTATATTCCTCATCAGAATAGGAATCGAGCAATTCAAAATCATTCTCCTCAAAAAACCAGGAAACTATTTCGGCGTACGGATCTGGGTCACTTTCTTTCGTTAGCTTTTCTATCTTTGGAAATTTCTCTTTGAAAATAGTGTTCACGGCATCGGCAATCAATTGTTGTGCGACCTGCGAAACGCCTTCCTGTTCCCCTTCGTACACCAGTTCAATCTTGCCGGTTATGGAAGGAATGATGCCGACAAAATCGCCCAAGCGCACACTTGTTTTTTCCTCGCCATTTCGCAAGGCCCTTCTTTCCGCCGTGCTCAACAGATTTTCAAAAGCAGTAATACTCAAACGGGCGCTCACCCCACTTTTGGCATCGATAAAATGATTCTCTCGCGCCTCAAAACTTATCTGTTCCAAAATGTCCTTTGCCAAATCGGGCACATAAATATTTTCCTTTGCCTTGATGGCCTCCGCCGTTTCCTGTTCCGTTATGGTTCGGGCCGTTCCGATATCCTCGGGATAGTGGGTCAAAATTTGGGAGCCAATTCTATCCTTCAATGGAGTAACAATGCTCCCACGGTTTGTATAATCCTCGGGGTTTGCTGTGAAAACAAACTGAATATCCAACGGCAATCGCACAGCAAAGCCACGAATCTGAACATCGCCTTCCTGCAAAATATTAAAAAGTGCCACCTGAATTCGCGGCTGCAAGTCGGGCAATTCGTTGATTACAAAAATACAACGGTTGCTTCGCGGAATCATTCCAAAATGAATCACGCGGTCGTCAGCATAGGTCAACTTTAGGTTTGCAGCTTTTATAGGATCTACATCGCCTATGATATCTGCCACGGTAACATCGGGCGTTGCAAGTTTTTCTGAAAAGCGGTCGTTCCGGTGCAACCAACCGATTGGCGTGTCATCACCTTTTTCGTGCATCAGGTTCTTCGCGTAACGCGAAATTGGGTTGTAAGGGTCGTCATTTATTTCGCTGCCTTCCACAATGGGAATGTATTCATCCAAAAGTCCGACCATTTGCCGTGCCAATCGGGTTTTTGCCTGCCCGCGAAGCCCCAGCAGGTTTATGTTGTGTTTGGAAAGAATGGCTCGCTCCAGTTCCGGGATTACGGTAAGTTCATAGCCATGAATACCAACGAACGGCGTTTCTTTCTTCATGATTTTTTGAAGCAAATTCCTTCGCAATTCTTCTTTGATTGATTTTGGTTCGTACCCTGCTTTTTTAAGCTGTCCGAAGGTTTTTATTTTTTCTGTTTCCATAATTTTTCAATTGTATTTTTTAACCACAGAGGGCATAATGTTTTTCACAAAGGTCACAAAGGATATTTCCATTGAAACTCGATTGCTCGCGATAAATCGCGAGCCTACTATTTTATCCGTTTTCTGCGATTCGTTTCATAATCACTAAAAATCATTTCTCCCAAACCTTTCAATCCGGTATAGAATGCCTTGCCCTTATTGGCTGCCGTAAATTCCTCCACAAATTGCATTAAATACGGGTCTTCAGCAATCATAAAAGTGGTAATTGGGATATGGAGTTTCCGAGCCTGTGAGGCCATTGCGTAGCATTTGTTCACAATATAACTGTCCAGGCCGTTGCTGTTTTTATAATACCGCCCGTCGGGTAGCCTTACACAGCTTGGTTTGCCGTCGGTTATCATAAAAATCTGTTTGTTTGTGTTCCGTTTTCTTCGCAATAAATCCATCGCCAACTCCAGCCCAGCCACGGTGTTGGTATGATAAGGCCCAACATTCAAATACGGCAAATCCTTGATTTTAATGGGCCAGGCGTCATTTCCGAAGACCAAAATATCCAAAGTATCTTTTGGGTAGCGCGTAGTTATAAATTCGGAAAGCGCCATCGCCACTTTTTTTGCCGGCGTAATTCTATCTTCGCCATAAAGAATCATACTGTGGCTGATGTCAATCATCAAAACCGTGCTCATTTGGGTTTTGTACATGGTTTCCTCAACCACCAAATCGTTTTCAGAAAGGGTAAAATCGCCCAACCCGTGATTTATCTGGGCATTTTTGAAACTTTCAGTCATCGAGATTTGTTCCAGGGAATCGCCAAAACGATAATCCCGAAACTCGCCAGCCTGCTCATCCCCCCTGCCCGTTTGCTTGGTTCGGTGGTTTCCTGCGCCGCTTTTTCGGAGCTTTCCAAAGATTTGTTCCAAAGCTCTTTTCCGAAGTGCCCTCTCGGTTTTTTCGGTGATAGCCAAGCCATTTTTACCGTCCATTTTTATTTCTTCACGCAAATAGCCTTTCTTTTTAAGGTCTTCCACAAAATCATCCAGCGTATAATCATCTGTTGTAAGATTATATTCCTCATCCAATTGTTTTAACCAGTCCATAGCCTCCTCGAAATCACCCGAAGTGTGGGTTATCAGTTCCTGAAAAACATCGAAAAGTTTTTCAAATGGAGATTGGTCTTTGGGAGTGTGTTTCGTGAAGATAAATCCGCTCTTGGCTTCTCTTTTATTCATAATCTAAAAGTATAACAATCCTTGTTTATAAAAAAAGTCGAAACGTTAAACTACTTCTAAAAATAGAAAGCTGTAAATTTTAAAGAATTCCTATCCTTTCGGAATGCGCAATAGCTTCTTCGCTATTGCTGAAATAACAAGTTGCAACATTCATAGATTCAATATTTTTAAGAACTGCTGCAGCTTGTTGTTTTTTCCGTCGGGAAGTTTGACGAATATAAATAGCCTTAATGTTTTCGGGGAAAATCTTTACGATGCGTTCATATAAATAAGGGTCTTTTTGCGAATCATCGCCCAAAAGCACATATTCAAGTTTTGGGTAAAACATGATTATATCCTTTATTTTTTCAAACTTGTGGTCGTGACCGCCCCTTCCGGTGAAAAGAAAATCAGAGATTCCCGTTTTTATCTTTTTAAGTTTTATCACGGCTTTTGGCAATTTATGGAGGCGTGCAAAGGAGTCTATAAATTCATAAAGATTCCATTCGCTGCTGGAGACATAGAAGAAGGAATTGGAAGCCGTCTCGTTCTCCTGCCCCGCCTTACTCAAGGCTTGGTAGTGCGGTACTACATCTTCAAAAACCTTTCGTTTATTAATGTTTTTAAAAAGAAGGATATAAAGCTTTTTGAAAAAATTTCCGCTGTGTGAAACCAAAAAAGTATCATCAATATCTGAAATTACACCAACTTTACTTTCAAAAGGCTTCAACAATTCAGAATTTTCTACGATGCCGTAGTCATAAAGTTCACAACTAACCTGAAACGGGTGCCAGCCGCTCTCAAGTTTTTCGGAATACGGAATGGTAAACCGAAAGTATCCATCGGCCAATGTTTTGGTAGAGACCTCAATATTCTTAAATTTCAATTTCACTGGAACGTTTTCCAAAGGTTTTATGCGGAACATATGGATTACGGACACCGCATGCCTTATTCCCTTTCGGTCCAATCTGTATTTATCGGGCGCCCAGGATTTAAAGACGTGGCCAAAGACAACCAATTCCGCATCGTTTACATAGCCGCGGTACAGTTTTAAATCAAGTTTCACTAATTGAGATTTCGTTAACGGTTTAGCATTTCCAAAATAGGTATTTTTAAATTCAATTTTTACTAATGAAATCAGAAAATTATATTTTATTGGTCGTAAACCCCATAGCCGGGAGCTCCGAAAAGAAAACCATTATAGACGCCGTAAAGATTGAAGCCATTAAACAAGGCTACCAATTCAAACTCTACCAAACCACGGGGAAAGAGGACGAAAAGGCAATAAAATCAATTATCGAAGAATTAAAACCTGCGCGGGTTATAGTCGCTGGTGGTGATGGCACGATTTCATTAGTTGCGCAGTGTGTTTTTGAAACCGAAATAATTCTCGGAATAATTCCCGCGGGCTCAGCAAATGGAATGGCCGTAAACTTTGGCCTTCCGGAGACTCTCGAAGAGCAGATAACCATCGCTTTTTCAGACTGTAAATTAAAAATAGATGCGCTTTTCATCAATGGCCAAATGTGCCTTCACATAGCCGATTTGGGCATTAATGCCGAACTGGTTAAAAATTACGAAGCCTCTGGCGTGCGGGGCAAACTCGGTTATTTCCTGCAATCTATCCCTACGCTTATAAATTCTGATTCCCCATTTCACTTTACCATTAAAACTGGAGACGAAATAGTCGAAGTTTCGGGTATTTTGCTGGCTATTGCCAATGCCAATAAATTTGGAACTGGCGCCACCATCAACCCGCATGGCAAGGTAAACGATGGCAAGTTTGAGGTCTTGGTTTTTAAGAATTTGGATTTTATTGAAATTTTTAAAACGATGCACGACCAACCCGATATGTCTTCAGACTTTGTGCAAATAATTTCGACCGAAAAGGCAAGTATCAAGTCCCGCAAAAAAATTCCCTTCCAGATTGACGGCGAATATATGGGCGAAGTAAACGAAGTAAACGTGTCTGTGGCACAAGAAAAGTTATTGATGGCTTTGCCTGAAAAATTCTGTAAATTACACTCCACCTAAAACCAAACCATGAACGTCCACAAAGTTTCCTTTACCAACAAAGACGAAGAACAACTGGCAGGCCGCCTGGAGCTTCCCATAAACCAACAGCCCCACAATTTTGTGATTTTTGCACATTGCTTTACGTGCACAAAAAATCTGACTGCCGTTAAAAACGTGGGGCGAGCCCTTACCGATTCGGGTTTTGGGGTATTAAGGTTTGATTTTACAGGTTTGGGCGAAAGTGAGGGCGATTTTGAAAACACCAATTTCTCCGGGAATGTGGAAGATTTAATTGAAGCAGCAAATTTCCTAAAGAAAAATTACGAAGCCCCCACGCTTATTATCGGCCATTCCCTTGGGGGCGCAGCCGCAATCTTTGCCGCAGCCAGAATTCCGTCGATAAAGGCGGTGGCTGTTATCAATTCGCCCAGCCATCCATCGCATGTTATGCGCCTGTTAAAGGATAGTGCGCACGAAATTACCAAAAGCGGAAAGGCAAAAGTAAATTTGGGCGGCATGGATTTTACCATTAAAAAACAGTTTTTGGACGACCTCGAAAATAAGCCCCTGCGTGAAGTTGTAGGCAATTTCAAAAAAGCACTGTTGATTTTGCATTCCCCCCAAGACCGAGTGGTTGGAATAAAAAATGCCGAAGAAATCTATATCGCCGCGCGTCATCCCAAGAGTTTTGTGTCGTTGGACGGCGCCGACCATTTATTGAGCAAAAAAGAGGACTCACATTATGTGGGGGAAGTGATTGCCGGTTGGGCTTCGCGATATGTAGAAATTCCACCGGTTGAAAAAATTCAAAGCAAAAGTAAGGTTGCCGCAAGTTTAGATGGAGATAAAATGTTTACCACACACTTAAAATTGGGCGACCATTATTTTATTGCGGATGAGCCAACCACTTTTGGCGGAAACAATTTTGGGCCTTCCCCCTATGAATTTCTTTCCGCCGGCCTCGCCGCCTGTACCGTGATGACCATACAAATGTATGCGCGAAGAAAGAAATGGGAAGTTGAAAATGTTACTTGCCACATCAACTATTCGAAAGATCACGCGGTGGATTGTGAGCATTGCGAGGAAGATTCGGCCAAAATAGACACCTTTACCCGTGAAATAAAGTTGGAAGGAAATCTTTCCGAAGAACAAAGAGCAAAGCTGCTCGAAATTGCCGATAAATGCCCCGTGCATAGAACATTGCATTCCAAAACACAGATAATTACGAAGCTAATCAAGTAAAAGGAGCAAGCTGTCAAATGCTAAGATTATTTTAAAATTTTGTATGCCCACGATTGAAATCATACCTTTAAACTAACATTAACTATAAACTATTACCAATGAAAAAACTAGGAACACTAATTGCTGCCGCTGCGATCCTCGCCTTTGTAGGCTGCAAGAATGAGAAAAAAGATATGGATTCCATGGATGATATGAATGATTCCATACAGATGAATTCTGAAAATCAAGAAGATATGAAAATGGAAGAGGCTAAAACCCTTTCCGTTATGATGGAATCAAAAAGTAAAAGTACGGCCCAAGGTGAAGCTTATTTCACTGAAGAAAATGGGGTGGTAAAATTGGAAGCCAAATTTACCGGGCTAACGCCAGGTACCCACGCCATTCACCTTCACGAAAAAGCAGATTGCAGCGCAGATGACGCGACCTCTGCTGGCGGACACTGGAACCCAACACATTCCAAACACGGTAAGTGGGGCGATGCTGAAGGATATCATAAAGGTGATATAGGCAACTTTGAAGCGGATGCCGACGGTGTTGGAAAAGTATCCATGCAAACCGACGAATGGTGTATAGGCTGTGGTGATGAAACCAAGGATATTCTTGGAAAGGCAGTTATTGTACACGAAGGAAAAGACGACTTTACCACACAGCCTACCGGCGATGCTGGAGGAAGAGTAAGTTGTGGAGGAATTATAAAATAAATCTCTGATTCTATCTTATATAAAAAATGTCGGCAGATTTTGCCGACATTTTTTATTGAAATAACCTGAACTATTAGATGTGCAACGCTCTGTCATCCGTGGCGGCAAGAGCGGCTTCTTTTACTGCCTCGGCATAGGTTGGGTGGGCGTGGCTCATTCTGGCAATATCCTCGGCGCTTGCACGGAATTCCATTGCGGTAACGGCTTCAGCGATTAAATCGGCGACACGCGCGCCCACCATATGTACTCCAAGCACCTCATCGGTTTTTTTATCGGAAAGAATTTTTACAAAACCATCGGTATCACCACTTGCACGGCTTCTCCCCAAAGCGCGCATCGGGAACTGCCCGCTTTTGTATTCTACTTTCGCTTCTTTAAGTTGCTCTTCCGTTTTCCCTACGGAAGCAACTTCCGGCCATGTGTAAACCACTCCCGGAATTAAATTGTAATCAATATGTGGCTTTTGTCCAGCTATAATTTCAGCAACCATAACACCTTCTTCCGAAGCCTTGTGCGCAAGCATTGCCCCACGAACCACATCGCCAATGGCGTAAATATTTTTAATGTTGGTTTGCAGTTGGTCGTTAACATCAATCATTCCGCGCTCGGTGATTTTAACGCCTGCGTTTTCAGCTTTAAGACCTTCCGTATAAGGCTTTCTTCCTACGGAAACCAAGCAGTAATCGCCTTTAAAAGTTACTTCTTTATCATTTTTATCGGTAGCAGTAACGGTAACTTCCTTTCCTTTTTTGGAAACTGCGGAAACTTTATGCGAAACGTAAAATTTCACACCCTGTTTCTTCATCACCTTCATCAATTCCTTGCTTTGTGCAGAATCCATCGTTGGGATAATTCGGTCCATATATTCCACTACGGAAACCTCAGCACCCAAACGGTGATAAACCTGACCAAGTTCCAAACCAATCACACCACCGCCAATAACGATAAGGTGTTTTGGAACCTCTTTCATATTTAAAGCTTCGGTTGAAGTGATAATTCGGTCTTTATCCAGTTTTATAAAAGGAAGTGTCGCGGGTTTACTTCCCGTTGCAATAATGGTATTTTTCGCTTCAATGGTTTCCTTTTTCTTTCCGTTGGTGATTTCAATATGGGTGGCATCCTTAAAAGCGCCCATTCCGGTGAAAACGTCAATTTTGTTTTTATCCATCAAAAACGCAATCCCTTTGGTGGTTTGATCCACAACCGAAGCTTTGCGCTCTATCATTTTTTTCAAATTCAACTTTATATCGCCCGTAATTTCAATGCCGTGCTCCTCAAAATGCTTCATGGCATCTTCGTAATGATGTGAAGAATCTAGTAATGCCTTGCTTGGAATACAACCTACGTTTAGACAAGTTCCGCCCAAAACGTCATATTTTTCAATGATTGCGGTTTTCATTCCCAATTGTGCGCAACGGATTGCGGCAACATAGCCACCGGGACCCGAACCAATTACTGCTACATCATAAGTGCTCATAAAGTATTTCTTTTAAATTGAAGTGCAAATTTAACAGTTAAAGCTTAGATAGTAAAAGTTATAATCAATAAAGTTTTGGCAATTCTGAAAACTAAATTTAGAAAAGGAAATGGCTTATAATTTTACCACTCCTTTAATTTTTCGCAAATTTGCCGAACAACCTAAAATAACTATCATGGCTTTTAAACCAGCAGACAAAATTCAGGATTTACAATACTTTGGCGAATTTGGAGGTGTTAATCCTTCCATTTCAGATTCTTCCACCTATACCTTTCTTTCCGCAAAAACGATGTTCGACACTTTTGAAGGAAATGCGGACGGCTGTTATTTATATTCTCGCCACTCTACTCCTTCCAATCTCTATTTAGGCCAAGCTTTGGCGGCAATGGAAGGAACGGAAACGGCAAATGTTGCCGCAAGCGGAATGGGTGCAATTACCCCTGCAATTCTTCAGCTTTGTAAAGCGGGCGACCATATTGTTTCCAGTAGAACTATTTATGGAGGAACATACGCTTTTCTAAAAAACTTTGCGCCACGGTTGAATATTGAAACTTCGTTTGTGGATATTACAAAATTGGATGAAGTTGAAAATTCAATTACTAAAAACACAAAAATTATTTACTGCGAAACAGTAAGCAATCCACTTTTGGAAATTGCGGATATTGAAGCCCTTTCAAAAATTGCGAAAAAGCACGGCCTGCAATTGTTGGTTGACAATACCTTTTCGCCTTTGAGTATTTCTCCTGCAAAATTGGGAGCCGATGTTGTTTTACATAGTTTGACCAAATTCATCAATGGAAGTAGTGATACCATGGGAGGCGTGACTTGTGGAACTCAGGAATTTATAGATAGTTTGCGCAATGTGAACGATGGCGCAAACATGTTGCTTGGCCCCGCAATGGATAGCCTTCGTGCAGCTTCTATTCTGAAAAATTTGCGAACGCTTCACATTCGTATAAAACAGCACAGTGAGAATGCCTTGTATTTAGCTGAAAAATTTGAGGCCGATGGTTTGAAAACGGTGTATCCCGGGTTGAAATCACACTCAGGCCACGAGCTTTTCAAAAAAATGATGAACGAGGAATACGGTTTTGGAGGAATGTTGACCATTGACGTAGGCGGAATTGATAAAGCTAACGAATTGATGGAATTGATGCAGGAACGCAATTTAGGATACTTGGCCGTGAGTCTTGGTTTTTACAAAACGCTTTTCAGCGCGCCTGGTTCTTCCACTTCTTCCGAAATTCCCGAGGAAGAGCAAAAGGAAATGGGGCTGAACGATGGGCTGATTCGTTTTTCAATTGGTTTGGACAATGACATAGCTCGTACCTACCAAATGATGCGTGATTGTATGGTGAGGGTTGGGGTTTTGTAGATTGCCAATAGCTAATCGCTTTTCAACAACGTTTTTATTTCGGCTATCGCTATTTTTAGGTTTTCTATTTCCCGCGCTTGGTTTTTAATGGTTTTTTGCTGCTCTTGAATGGCCTTGATGGCCAATACCGAAAAATAATCGTAGTTAATTCCCAAAAAGCCTTCTTCGTTTTGTTTTACAGCATCCGGAAATAGTTGCTGTACTTCCTGTGCCAAAAACCCGATAGATTTTGGGGCAGTTGCGTTTTGGTCTTTATAATGGTACTTGAAAACTTCCAGCTTGGAAACATTTTCCAGCACATCTTTTTGTGTTTCTATATTCTTTTTCAACCTTTTGTCTGATGTTGTAATATAGTTTCCCGTTGCGGCTTCCACATACGCCCTACGCACCCCATTTTCGGAAAATGACAAGTTTGAGCCAGAATGATATACTTTCCAATTATCCGTGGAAAAAGTGCTTATTAGCCCTAAACCGCCACTGCTGGCTTGCCCAGTCCCCGACTGTTTTATGGTAATGTCATGAGTTGGCACAGCAATGCCCACTGCAATTTCCTCGCTTTGCGTGACGCCGTTTACCGTTAAAATGGGCGCCCCTGCAAGGTCTATTTCCAGTACACTGCTGCCACTGCTTAAAAACCGGAAGGAATCATCACCATCGTTATACGAAAGACCATAGTTGGAATAGGTAGCAGAGTGAGAGAGCACCATTTTATTGGCATTGGCAGTACCACTGGAAAACATATAAAACATAGGGGCGGGTGTTCCCGTGGAAGCCTGAAAGGTTATGCTGGTCTGGTCGCTAAGAAAGCGTATGTCGTCCGTAGGGTTGGCAAGATATAAAACTGAGCCCGAACGGGTCCAATGCGACGGCCATGGATCGCTTACCCATGAGACATTCCCCGCGCCGTCAGTTTGCAATACTTGCCCATTGGTGCCTCTTGCTAAAGGAAGGGTGTAGGTATCTGCTGCAGTTGTTCCAACAGCCACAGGGCCCAAAAAGTAACCAGCATAATCATCTCCATTACTTGTTACATTTGAGTAAATACCATAATGTGTGGTATTTACGCCACCGCTCATGGTATTGTAAAGCCCATAGACACTGTGGACATTGCTTCCAGCGTCTTGAATATTGTTATAAACCCCATAGGTATTGGCTCCGTTGTTATTAAGTTCATTTTTCATCCCGTAAAAGGTGAATCCACTTATTAATGCGCTATTGTGCATGCCAATAATTTCAGAAGTATAGGTAGTATGCCCGGGGAGGTTAAATTCATTGTAAATACCTTTTAGCTCCCCAGCCGTTGTTTGGTCAAAATAGTTGTGCACCCCTATTTGGTTAAGGGCACCATAATTATTGCCAAATTGATTATATACACCAAGATTGGTTTCGCCAATAGTGCTTCCCGAACTTGTATTAAATACGTTGTACAATCCATAATTATCCAAACCAGAACCGCTACCCGAAAAAGTGTTTCGGGTGCCAAATCGTTCGTTATTGGCAGAACCGTTATTAAAGTTATTTCTCGCGCCGTAATTAGCATTTGAAGATGCATTATTTAAAAAGGTGTTTTGCGTTCCGTGCGTATAATTCCCTCCCGTTAAAGCATTCAACATTCCATAGATAGAACCCGTAGGTGAAGTTAAGGTGTTTCGCATACCAATTTGATTACCGCCAGCAGTTGACCTCAACTCGTTTTGAACGCCAAAATTATTGCCGGCGGCTGTTCTGTCTATAATGGTGTTTATGCCATATTTATCACCGGTGCCATTACCTATTAAGGTGTTTCGCACACCATGATGGTCACCGGATCCCGTGTTGCTTATAAGGTTTAAGGCGCCAAATTGTGAGCCCGTACCAGTGCCTTCCAATCTATTCAAGGCTCCATAGTGGGTTGCGCCCCCTGTATTGTTTATTTGTGAAAAGAAACCTACTTGCCCTCCGTTTCCGGCACCGCTAAGCCTTGTCCAATACCCATAATGGTTCGCGCCCCCAGTACCACTTAAAAAATTGGCGCTACCGTAGTGTGTGCCATCTCCACTGTTGGTAAGCGAGGTATATGTACCATAAATATTTGCATGGCTACCGCCCTCTATAAGGTTGTGGGTGGCGTAGCGAGCTCCGGAACCGTCACCGGACAATTCGTTTTTTGTACCGTAAAAAGCACCGTTCCCATTATTAAAGATTCTGTTTTCGGTTCCGAAGATATTTCCAGAGCCCCTTGCCACCATATTGTTGACGACCCCATAATGCTCTCCGGTTCCATTTCCGTTATTGAAATTATAAATTCCATATTGAAGCTCATCGTTAGTGTTGCTTATTTCGGTAAACACACCTGTTATTTGCCCTCCGTTAGTGCCATGAATACGGTTGTCCAGCGCTGTTTGGGGGGCAGACCCGCTGGGAACCAATTCTGAATAAATACCTGTTTGATACCCTGCACCTGTAGTATTCATATAAATATCTAACCCTTTTTTTGTATTGCTATTGCTGATGGTGCTTTCTATTCGGGCAATTTCAGAAACTGTGGTAAATGTCCCTGTTTGGAGTATATTCAAGGGTCGGTTTTCCGAATCTGAAATATCCAGTTTGTAATCTGCGGTGTTTTTCCCGATGGCGATGTTTCCCAAATGAAAAATATCATCATTAATATCGTCTGGAGCGGTCGTGGTGCCTTCTTCATAAAAATCCACATCCTCTTGCGAAGCCATGGCAACCCAATTGGTTGAAGATTGATCCCAGTAATAAAATCCTTTGATGGGCGTGCCGTTTCCAGTTATAAAAAGGAGCATTCCGTCCTGTGCCACAGTAGGGTTTGATGCTGGAAATTCATCTACTCTTGGAATCAAGATTCCGTCTTCGTTCGAAGGGGCAGCGATGCTTGATGCCGATATGTCAAGCGTGGCGTTTGGATTTGTGGTTCCTATACCTACCTGTGCTTGCATTCCAATAGATATAGAACATGCGATAAAAGCTAATTGCAAACTGCGTTTCATTGGTTTAACAATTTTAATTGTTAGTAGTACGCAATAAAACTGCATATTTTCTTTTAAGAAGCACCTAACCTTATGGTATAGGATTACAAAATAATGTGCATTGTATTGATTTTCAGTGTTTTGTTATTATTGTAATGCAAGGATAGGAAAGGATGGCCAAGATACCTTCAATAGGTTTTTATTGGGAATTCAAATGGATTCCAACATATATTGAAAAGCTTCTTTTCTATTGTTCACCCCTAATTTACTGTAGGCATTGCGCAAATGGAATTTTACCGTGCTTACCGTTACAAACATATCTGCTGCAATGGTCGCATTGGTTTTTCCGGCGATGCATAGCTTTAAGGTTTCAAACTCCCTTTCGGTAAGAGGTGTGTGAAGTTTTTGGTTTAATTCTTCCATATTTAGCTCCACGGAGAGTTCAGACGGACTTTTATGCAGTTCCATAAAGCGTTTTTGTAAGGCTTCCATTTGCAATGTTTGTGCTGCACGTTCGGCTTTAACCTTTTTGTGTTTTGTTATGAAGTATAGCAAGAGTACAAAAATAATGATGAGGCTACTGATCGCGATAATGGTACGTTCATTTTTTGCTTTTGCCAGCTTGGCATCGTTCAATTTACTTTCAAAAGTGAGCTTTTGAATTTCCTTTTCCTTTTTTGCGGTTTCATATTGTGCTTCCAAATCTGCCACTCGGGCCTTTACTTCAACATTACTTAACGAGTCTGCCAGTTTAATGAATTGGTTTCGGTAATTTAACGCTTCGGCGGGTTTGCCTTTTTTTAAGGCAATTTTATAGAGTAGATCGTATGCTTTTTGTTCGCTATGGGAAAAGCCATTTTTCTTCGCAATGTATAAGGCATTTTGTGTAAATTTTTCTGCCTCTGCATATTTGGATTGTTCTAATCTAACGTTAGCCATGGCTAATAGTGTAGTGATGTACTCTTCTTGTTCGCCTAATGTTTTAGCATAATTATGAGCTTCTTGGTAATGTACAAACGCACTGTCAAGTTTTTGTTTTTTCAGAAATATTTTTCCCAGATTGCTTTCAGCATACACCAGCATTGTTGGGTTATTCAAATTCTTAAAAAATGTGCGAGCTTTGTTTAAATGATTGATCCCTTCATCTAATTGGTCTAAATCATTATATACCATAGCCAATCGCAGATGGTTAAGTGCAATATCTGTAGTATCCTTAATAGTTTCTGATAAAGCCAAACACTTTTTTGTGGTTTCCAAAGCCTTGTCAATTTGCCCTAATTGGTAATAAACACCTCCCAAGTTTCCATAGGTTTTACTCAATACATCATTAAGCTGTGGATCATTTTTACCTTCAGCTAATTTCAAAACCTTTTGATATGCCTCCAACGATGCCTCATAGTCGGCTTTTCCCATAAAGACCAATCCACGCGTATTATAGATCATAGCCAATAAAAAATCTGATTTGGTTTGTTTGGCGAGTTTTTCAGCTTTCTTAAGATAAAAAAATGAAGAATCTGCGTGATTTATCTGTCCATAGGCTATACCTAAATTCAGATAATAATGCCCTTGCAAGGAATCTTTCGTTTGAGCTACAATTTCTTGAAGTGAAAGGAGGTTGTCAATTCCCTCCCGTGGGTTTTCGGTGGCCATAAATTCATCTAAGACCTTTTCTACTTCATCATTGGCTGTTTGGCCATAAATTAAAAGAGGTGCAAATAAAAACAAGGCAAAAAGCAACCTGCTTTTGGTGTTGAAAGTTTTTAATCTGCAAGACATGTTAGTGAAAGTTGAATCTCTTAATTTCTAAATATACCAAAAATGGATTTAATGAAAGCTAAGCAATTGTGGTTCGTTTTATAAATATCTTTAATTGTGATTTTCATTTTAACAATTTAATTATGGGAAAGCATGTAGTTGAAGGTGAAGTTTTAAATACAACTATTCCTAAAGTATTTGTATGATAGTCCGGCTAATCTGTTCCTTTTTTTAATTTGCATAGGTTTTTACAAAATCGTAACATTACATTCCATTTTAAAATTTCCCTATGCAAAGTCAAGACATTAAGCCCACCGACCCAAAAGACGATCAGATAGTTGAAAACGTTGAACTGAATATTTGGGAGGCGCTCATTCCTGTTTTGGCACTTATTGGGATGCTATTTTATAATGTGTTTTATGCCTATGGCGATAGCGCTTTGGACGGAAGTAACCAATTCATTCTCTTAATGGGCGGTGCCGTGGCGGCCATTGTGGGTTTTTTCAACAAGGTGAAATTTGACCAAATGCTGGAGGAAGTGGCGATCAACATAAAATCGACCGCAGGGGCTATTTTAATTTTATTATTGGTAGGGGCATTAGCCGGAACTTGGCTTATTAGCGGCATTATCCCAACGATGATCTATTACGGACTTCAGATTTTAAACCCCACCATATTTTTGGCCTCTTGTGTAATTATCTGTGCCATTATTTCGGTAGCAACGGGCAGCAGTTGGACTACCTCGGCCACCGTGGGAATTGCCCTCGTTGGTATTGCCAATGCGCTGGATATTTCAATCGGGATGACCGCCGGCGCCATTCTTTCGGGAGCCTATTTTGGCGATAAGATTTCACCTTTAAGTGATACCACAAACCTTGCCCCTGCAATGGCAGGCACAGATTTGTTCACGCATATTAGGTACATGCTTTATACCACAGTTCCAACGTTGATTGTTACTTTGATAGTTTTCATAATTATCGGTCTAAACTTGGATACGTCAGGAACAGCAGATACCCATCTAATTCTCGCCGCTGTAAAGGATTCCATAAATGTGAGCCCTTGGTTATTTATAGTACCTATTGTTGTTATATTTTTAATTGTGAAAAAAACCGCTCCACTAATAGCCCTGCTTATAGGAACTCTTTTAGGCGCAGTTGCGGCATTAATATTTCAACCGGATATTGTGGCTTCAATTGGGGGCGGGTCTTCCCTTACTTTTGAAAATGGCTATAAAGGAATAATGAACGCAATAACTGTAGATAGCGCCATCCCTACAGAAAATGAAGCTTTAAAGGATCTCTTCTCCGCAGGGGGTATGTCTGGAATGTTAAACACTATTTGGCTTATATTATGCGCAATGGTTTTTGGTGGAATTATGGATGCCATTGGTGCATTAGCGGCAATTAGCAAGGCATTACTGAAATTGCTCCACACAACCTTCGGGCTTTTTGCTAGTACTGTAGCCAGTTGTCTCGCGCTAAACCTTACCGCCAGCGACCAATATCTGGCAATCGTTGTTCCCGGTAAAATGTATGCAAAAGCCTTTAAAGACAAAGGTTTAGCGCCTGAAAACCTCTCCCGAACTTTGGAAGATTCGGGAACAGTAACCTCTGTTTTGGTGCCTTGGAACACTTGTGGCGCATACCACAGTGGCGTATTGGGGGTTGATACGCTTCACTATGCTGGCTACGCCATCTTCAATTGGTTAAGTCCATTTATGACCTTGCTTTTTGCAGCTTTTAGAATTAAGATCAGGGAGTTAGCTACTTCGGCAAAAGCATAACTATTTTTTGATAGTAATTTTCTATTGTTAAGAAATTAACCTATTGCCAAAATCTATGGTTTTATAGATTAATACATTTGCTTCCTCCCCTTTATCCATAAGGACTTTTTATCTTTGCAATAGAAAATTATTAACCTTTAAAATATTTAAAACTATGTCATTAGTAGGAAAAACTTTCCCCAACATTTCAGTTGATGCAATGAACGAAATGGGCGATACATTCAAGCTTAATGTGCTTGAGGAAGCCAAAAAGAATAAGAAAAAAGTATTGCTTTTTTGGTATCCTAAAGATTTCACCTTTGTTTGCCCAACCGAAATCCACTCTTTTCAAGAAGCACTTTCAAAATTTGAAGACCGAAACACAATGGTTATTGGTGCATCCTGCGATACCCCTGAGGTACATTTCGCTTGGTTGAACACCCCAAAAGACAACGGCGGAATTGAAGGTGTAACTTACCCATTGCTTGCAGATACAAACCGCAACCTTTCAAATGCCCTTGGAATTCTTGATATTACCAATGAGCGTTATGATGAGGAAACTGGTTTATTGATGGTTGACGGTGACAACGTAACCTATCGCGCAACTTATTTGATTGACGAAGAAGGAAAAATTTTCCACGAAAGTGTGAACGATATGCCTTTGGGAAGAAATGTAAACGAGTTCATTAGATTGGTAGATGCTTACACCCACGTACAGGAAAAAGGTGAAGTATGCCCAGCAAACTGGGAAGAAGGAAAAGAAGCAATGATTGCCAACCGTGAAGGTGTTGCAACTTACTTAAGAAACTAAATTATGGTACTTGAATTAAAAGACGATAGCCTACAACAACTGGTAGCTGAGGAAAAGGACGTAATTGTTCAGTTTTCGGCAGGTTGGTGCGGCAATTGCAGATTGATGAAGCCAAAATTTAAGAAGTTGGCTTCAGAAACTGAAGATTACAAATTTGTTTTGGTGGATGCTGAAAAATTCCCAGAAAGTAGAAAAATGGCAAATGTAGATAATCTGCCCACTTTTGCATCTTTCAAAAATGGCGAATTGGTAAATCAGGTCCAGACCAACAAGTTTGAACTTTTAAAAGATCTTGTAGATGAAGTTGCCCGTAATTAGACATATTCAGCGAAACAATTCCACGGCACAGATAGAAAACTGTATCGAAGTTTTGGAATCGTATAGCGAATACAGCCGAATAACCGAAGAAGAGATGGATATCATTGGCGAACTTATCACCAATCTTTGCGGAGCGGTGGAAGTCCACAAAATGATTGAGGACGGCATGCCCGAGCGTGATGCGGCAAATACTTTTGCCCAAAAAGTCTTGGGTTCGATAGACCGATAGATTTATGATTAATATTTGATTGGAATCCCTTTTGTAAAATTGTTGCAAAAGGGATTTCTTTTTTTGGGGAATCAATTCTTTAAGAACTTGTTTGCATTTTAAGAAAAACCGAATACGTATCTTTAGGCTTCACTTTAAAAAACTATAATATGGCAACCATAAAATTAGGCGGAAACAATATTGAAACAGCCGGCACTCTCCCAAAAGTGGGCGATACGGCTCCAGATTTCATTTTGACGGCACAGGACTTGAGTTCAAAAAAATTATCAGATTTCAAAGGCTCCCGTGTTATCATGAATATTTTTCCGAGTATTGATACAAATGTTTGTGCAACCTCAGTGCGCAAATTCAATGAAAAGGCAACGGGATTGAAAAACACCAAAGTGCTCTGTATCTCAAAAGACCTTCCTTTTGCGCAAAAGCGTTTTGTGAGCGACGAAGAAATTAACAACGTTACCAATTTATCAGATTTCCGCGATGGAAACTTCGGAAAAAACTATGGAGTAGAAATGACAAGTGGCGCCCTGCGCGGCCTACATTCAAGGGCGGTATTGGTATTGGACGAAAACGGAAAAGTAATCCACAGTCAGCAAGTACCGGAAATTGGTGAAGAGCCTGATTATCTTTCGGCCTTAAAACCACTGCTATAATGTGGAATTCATATTTAGGAAAGCGCCTAAAAGGATGCGGCTACGCATTCAAGGGCGCTTTGCTATTATTACGCCACGAGGCAAGCATCCAAGTTCAGTCGGTAATCGGTATCATTATGACCGTTGCAGGATTTTATTTTGAAATTTCCGCTACGGAATGGATACTTCAAATTTTTGCAATCGGTTTGGTAATGAGCATTGAGGGACTTAATACCGCAGCCGAGGAAATTGCCGATTTTGTGCACCCCGACTTTCACAACAAAATAGGTTTTATAAAGGATGTGGCAGCGGGAGCCGTATTCTTTGCCGCAATTACCGCCGTTATCATTGGTTGCATCATTTATATTCCGAAATTTTAAATCTACAATGAAATTTACAAAAGGTTGATAGACAAATAATTATATGTTTTTTATATCTTTAAGGTCAACCAACCAATTTCATTATGAAGCAATTAGCCACAATTTTGTGTCTACTGCTGTTTTCAATTCAGCTTTCTGCACAATCCGAAGCCCCTTCCCCCATTATTTTTATTTACGACGCCAGTGGCTCCATGTGGGGCCAAATGCAAGGCAAGACCAAGATGGAAATAGCCACTGAGGTTCTTTCAACTACGGTGAATAAGCTTCCCCCAAACCAAAACGTAGGCCTTGTTGCCTACGGCC
>Ga0209344_10002534_pt1 | contig 20088 bp, 22 predicted proteins | sample Cruoilmetagenom6_FD_187293 | JGI IMG/M metagenome (GOLD analysis project Ga0209344, IMG submission 187293) | Oil polluted marine microbial communities from Coal Oil Point, Santa Barbara, California, USA - Santa Barbara Oil Seep Sample 6 (SPAdes)... | ecosystem: Environmental > Aquatic > Marine... | reverse complement strand
CAAGCCTGGTAAAGTAGGTATTGTTTCACGTTCTGGTACGCTTACGTACGAAGCCGTAAAACAAACTACAGATGCTGGTTTTGGCCAATCTACTTGTGTAGGTATTGGTGGTGACCCTATTCCTGGTACTAACTTCATCGACGTATTGGAAATGTTCCAAAACGATCCACAAACTGAAGCAATCGTAATGATTGGTGAAATTGGTGGTACTGCTGAAGAAGAAGCTGCGGAATACATCAAAGCACACGTTACTAAACCTGTAGTATCTTACATTGCTGGTGTTACTGCACCAGAAGGTAAGCGTATGGGTCACGCTGGCGCGATTATCGCTGGTGGTAAAGGTACAGCTGATGAGAAATTCGCAGCATTAGAAGCGGCTGGTGTTAAAACAGTGCGTTCTTTAGCGGATATCGGTGTAGCACTTAAAGAGAAAACGGGTTGGTAAGCGAGTAACGCTTATAGCTTGTTATCTTAATAAAAACCCGCTAACTAGCGGGTTTTTTATGCAGTATTTATTTTTGTCGATATCCGCCAAATTGCGGAGGACTTTGTTGGAATTGCTGTTTTTTATTCAGTTCCGCGGTGATAATGCTATCCAATCTAATTTCATTCTCCAATAGATATTCAACCCCACTATTTGTAATCGTAAACCCATATCCTGTATTTCCGTTATGATCCTCGGTGATAGTTCGACTTATATATCCAATTCTTGTTAGTTTTATTAATGCTATTTGGAGCTGAGCTTCTGAGAAACGAAGTGCCTTTTGTTCTATATCCCAAAAAAACATACCATTTACAGAAGTCGTGTGAGTGGAAAGTAGTTCAGAAAGTAAACGGAGAGATTTATCATTAATAGAGTATTCACTTTTAGAAATTTGAGGTGTTATTACTTTATCTGTTTCTGAGTATTAAGTAGGGTCAGATACACATTTTTAAGTAGGGTCAGATACACATTAAGGCTTAATGCACGCTAATCTACTGTTGTCGCGGTGGCGACGACACCCAAAGGGAGGCTGACGCCGACCTCCCTCTGGACTCCCTCGGCGCTACTGCATTAAACGTGTTTCCTCCATGCTGTCCAATATTCTTCGACGTACCAGCGCTGAACGCACTGCGCTCCTTGCCATCCATGGCATCGCGCTTTACCGTTCATCCTGAACATAATCCCTGAACTACAGCGCTTTCACTGGCATCCATGCCCGTGATACGTGAATATTGCTCATCATTCCGGCGTTTAATGAAGCAGGCTTAGTGTTTGTGGCACTGTTCGTAATTCACCATAGGTATATTAGGTAGTGATACCTGAAAATAAAGAGGGTCAGGAAATAAATGGGTCGGTTCATATTAAGGCTTTATTCACGCTAACCTATAGTTGTCTATACCTCGACGCCAAGCAAATAATCAAGCTACAAGCTTTCAGTTGTAAAGTATATTATATCGTCGGTGTGCTGGTAGTACCCAGTCTCCCTTAGAGCCCCTCGAAGAAATTTATTAGAGACCTTGCTAGCAGCACTAGGCACAACCTAAAAGATTGATGTTAGTGAAATACTTCGTGACTAAACCTGAGCTGTTTGCTGCCGGCAACCATAGCTTGAAAGTCGTCATGACTAATGCGCAGTAATCTTTGATGATCGCCAGCTTCGATATAAACAGCATCAAGGCTACCCAACATCTCATCGTACACGGCGTTAATATTATAGGGTTCGCCAACTGGCGGAATAGCACCATATTCGCAATCAGAGAACATACGATAGACTTCTTTTTCTTTCAGCAAATGATAGCTAGCAAAGAGTTCGTCATTTAATAGCGACAAACTAATTTTATTTTTTGCTGGTAATACAGCCATCAGTTTTCTATCTTCATGGTCTTTTAAAATAACCGCTTTTGCGATTTGATTTAACGGGATTTTTGCCATGATGGCACTGCCGATTGAACTAGTACTGTGATGGTGCACAACCGTTTGATAAGGAATTTTATGTGCAGTTAAATAGGAGTCAAGTTTCAAAGAAATAGCCATGGTAACCTCGATGCTATATTGCCTAGCTTAAGTATAGTACCTGCTCGATTTTCAACCAATAAAACTCAGGGAATATCCGATAAAAGTACCAAGCCGTTAAGTTTGACTATTACCTCAAATCATATTGAAGCAGTATTCCAGTGGCAGGGACTTAAATGCTTAACTGACTCGATTTCCGCAAATGATTAGTTTTTTTGTAATTAAGGTCGTAGCACTAAGGTAGTAGTTCTCTTTATGGTTTTGTTTATTACAGTTAGTGCTGTTCATTAAATGAACATTTAGCGTCACTATAATGATAAAATCAATCAACAGGCTAACTATGAAAAATATAACAATAGTACTTAGAAAAATACTGCTTTCATTGCTGCTAATTTTTGCGACGAGTAATGTAAGCGCAGCATGCGTAGACAGTGTGGTATTGGTACATGGTAATACTGGAACACCGTCAGACTGGGCTAACACCTATGACATATTAATAGCGAATAACTATCAAGTCAGTGAGATTTTTCGTCCCGCGTGGGGCGGTTCATCGGCCAGTAATAACAATCACAGTGGCTCGGAAGAAACGCCGGTTAAAAATGCAATAAGTGATGCGTTAGCAAGTTCTTGCACTGGAAAAATTGATATTATTGCTCATTCTATGGGCGTTACTTTAGCGGCACAGCAAGTGATAAAGTTAGGTGAAAGTAACAATGTAGATGCCTTTGTCGGCATAGCGGGTGCTTATCGCGGTTTGTGGACCTGTGGGGTTTATCCGTGGAATTTTTATACACCAACCTGTGGTGTCAACGGTTTGTCGGTCTCTAGCCCATTTTTAGATTGGTTATATGGCAAGAATATAGCTAATCGGGTTTACTCGATAAAAAGTTGGAGCGATCAGATTGTTTGCGGTAGTGGTACATGTACCGTTGGTGGTGTTCATTCTAGTCAAATAGTCAATGAAAATGCCAGTTATAGCTATACGTTAGTTCACTTCGGTTTACAAACCTATACCGCGAGTAAACAGTATAGTTTGATTAAGTACCCTTGGTAGAATGATAGCACTGATGTGTTCTTTACCTTCACATCAGTGCTATTGGATTAAAAAAAGAGCGAGGCTTTTAGCATAGCATCGCTCTCCTCATTAATCGTACTTAACAGTATTCTAACAATTAATCTTTAGTGACCACTTTTTTTGTTGTGGTTGAAATTTTAGCCACAACACGACGGTTCATTTTATGTGCTGCAAGGGTATTTTCGTCAGATAGTAATTGCGTTTGACCAAAGCCTTTCGCTGTAAGTCGGCTACCGTCAATGTTAAATTTATTCATTAGAATGCTTTTAACTGAGTCGGCACGCTTTTGCGATAACATTAAGTTATAATCTGCACTACCGGTAATGGAGCTATGACCTTCAATGACAACCGTTGTATTAGTGTATTCTTTCATGAAATCAGCTAAACGTTGAATATCGTCCACTAACGCTGGTTGAACATTAGAGCTGTTATTAGCAAAGTTGATATTAAGCTTAATTTCAGCTGCATGCTCAGAATATAAGGTACAACCTAACGAGTCGACTTTAACTGTTGCTGGTGTATTTGCACAGCGATCCTTGTCATCGCTAACACCATCATTATCACTATCTAATACTTTAGCCGCCGCCGGCTCAGCGACAGCTTTTACTGCTGGTTTAGGCTGAGTGATCACTGCTGCTTGTTTAACATCGCCAAAGGCATATTTCAAACCTAGTTTTAGACCTTGGTCGATAAAGCCATAATCTAGATCTTTATAAATTGCGGCTTCAGTATATAGGGATAAACGGTCATTAACGCCAAAACTGTAGCCAGCACCAACATTAACAGCATTATAGCTTTTTACGTTGTTAAAACGCTTTACACCAGCGAACATGTATAAATCGCTATCAGCTAATTTATAAATAGCATCTATACCTGCGCGGCTGCCATAGTCTTTATCGCCGCCGTTTTTCACGTCATAACGTGTTTTCGCAACTTCAATGCGCACATCCCAATAGTCGTTGATTACTTTTTGTAAATCGATACCAAGTGATTTTCCAGCTTCAATTTGATCCCAATCCATTTTTGTTTCTTTGTTAGTGCTCGACTTTATGTAGTCGCCAAACACGCCTAACTCCCATGTTTTTTCAATGTTTTCCGCTGCTAATGGTGAACTGATAAGTGCTGCTAGTAGAGAAATTTTAAATGCTTTCATTGGTAATTCCTTGTTTAAATCTAAATAACTTTTATTAACTACTACCCTCTAAAACTAAGAGGGTCGGCAAAAGTAACAAATTAATTTTTAAATAGGCTATTTTAATGGTTTATTAACTATAGCTTATTAAAGATAACGTTGCTGCATACTATCAGCAGCGCTTATATAACGTTATATCGGCATATATTGGGACAAATAATTTAAAAACTAGGGCAGAATGTGTCATTTTTGTAAAAGATGTAAATTAGTTTATGGTTAATGGTTAAAAGATATATCTTGTGATTTTTAACTAAGAATTTAACTAAGAATTTAACTAAGAATTTCATTAAAATTTAAGTCGCTGTTTATTAGGCAGACTCCCCAAGACAAAACTAAGGCTATATGGCGAGTTTAAGCATGAATATTATCTTTCTAAAATAAAGCTAAAAGCTAAAAATTCACCAGAAAAGTAGGCTTGAATTTTCATTAGCTAATTTAATTAGCTAATGAAAATGGGCGGGTTAGCCCATTTTAAGGAAAGACATTATTGCTTTGTTAGCCATTTACCATCAGCTGTTTTAATCATATGGCCTGTTTGTGTTTTTTCTATCGCTTTTATGCCGGCTAAAGCGGTGACTTGCTCCATAGTGATGTTGTTTTTACGGGCTAGGTTAAGGTAGATGTTTCGGCGCTTTTCATTAACGCTGTCGACTAAGCTTTTTGTTTCAGCACTATTGACCACAACCCCTAAGTAACCATTTGGCATTTCGCCAACTAAACCTTGTCGCTTTGCATCATCTAGAGAGATCGCCCATGCGGAAAACGCCAGGGTTGAGATGAATAGCGCACAAGTAAATTTCTTGATTATGTTTTTACTTATGTTTTTACTTATGTTTTTAGTTAAGTCATAAGTTCTGTAATTGGTTAGTTTAATCATGGTTATCTCCTAAAATACGTCGCTATCGTCGCTAAAAATATCATCAAGCTGTTTGTCAACTTTCACTTTAATTTCATGATCTATTTTTAAGTTTAAATTAATGGTGATCGGCTCTTTTGCGCTAACTTCTATCTTATGTGTACAGCCACTTATGATAAATATGGCTAACACGGCGGTGAGTATTTTACTCATACATTACTCCTTAATGTTTTTGTAAACCTTTGATAATTTTTTCTTCAAATCGCTCGGTAATTGATATGGACTCGAGCAAGCCTAATAAGTCATAACTAACGTTCAAATTCAGGTTAACATCGTTGTCAATGTCTGGATTACGCCCTTTAATCACTGTTTCCAATAGCATATAGCCGTCATCTGTCATTGAAACATCAGAAGACAGCTGATGATAGTGCAAGTTCTGCAGGGCGCCAAAGGCTAATTGTAATTGCTTATTGTCGGCTTTAAGTCTCTCCACGGCGGGATTATTAATAACCTGAATAAGGCCATCGCTGACGTTATGTAACTGACCTTGTTTGATGATGTATTTTTCCCCATCATAACTCAGTGGCAGTTGCCCTGATATCTTGCCGGTCACCACAATACCTTGCTTTTTGTCTAACGCCAATACTTGCTCTAAGTCTATACTGCTTAGCTGAACCTCAACTGAATGCCCAAGTTCGCTTGGCCATTGAATTTTTGGAATGGTAAAGCTGCCACCTAAAATATCGCCCTGGAGTTTTGTCGCCGACATTTTAAAGTCTTTTTGATAGTGCCAGCTAGTGCTAATTGACAGTTTTGATATCGGCGTAGCGGTTTCAATTAATTCAACGCTTAGGTTTTCTGTTTCATCTTCTCTGGTGCTTAACTCTCCGGCTAAATAGTCGAAGTTTTGCCGCCAGTTAAGGCTTTTTATCCAAATTCCTGCTACTTCACCGCTAAGCGATGTAATAGCGGCTGAAACAGAAAATGGGGTGTTGTTAATATCGCTAAAGTCCGTCACTTGCCCGCTGAGGTTATAACTTAGGGCGCCTTCAACTAAGTTAATTTCTGTTGGCAGTTTCAGGTTGAGCGCAAGTAGCTCGATTAGCGGTAACTCGTTAGCGGTTAGGGTGATATTTGCTTTTGCTAAACTGCCGTTAAGCGCTAAATTGCCTAGCGCGACATTGTCGGCACTGGCGGTGGCCTTAATATCAAATTGAGTTAAACTGCCTAAAATCGTGCTATTGAGTGCTAACGTATTAAGCTGTATTAAGTTCTCGGCACGCAAGTTTTTTGCCTGGCTATGGTTTTGTAAGTTGACTTGAATGTCTGGGTAGTCTTGTCCTTGGGAACTATTTTCAATCTGCACGTCGCCGAATAGCTTAGTTTGTATTTGCTTAATGCTGACTAGTTTTTTATTGCCAGTTTTTTGCTTGCTCGATATAGCAATGTTAGCGCTGGTAATCGTTGAGTTTTCGGTAAAATGAATGATTGTTTTTGCTTGATTTTGTTGCAGAGAGCCTTGCAGCTTTAATAGTAGTGGCGAGTGGGTAAAGTCCTTCAGTGCTGAGAGCATTAATGGGCTATCAAGCGAAAAGTCAAACTGAGCTAATATGGCACCTTCTGTCTGCTGAATATGGTCTAAATTGTTGCTGTTACGATTTTTTTTGCTAATAGGCTTGTCACTGAATTTAACATTTTTAGCTTTGATTTTATTGTTGTCTGAGGGGGAGGGAGTCAAACTAGCAGTTAGGTAATGGTTAAGGTTTAGGACAATATTATCTATGCTTAATTGGTGTAAGGGGGTCGGCAGTATTGGTCGAGTTTTAGCGTCAGCTTCAGCCTTAATTTCTAAGCCAGTGAGTGACAAATGCTGATTGTTTGTCTTGTAAACTAATGCACCGTTCGGACGAAAAGTTAATTGCGTTAATGGGTTGTCTTTTATTAGGGTAATTAGCGCTGGCGATACCGCGTTGTTGTTCAAATAATCCACTAGGCTTTGCGGCTTATATTCTAGCGTCAGGATATTGTTTGGTTGAAATTGTGCAAAAAATTGCCGCGCATTGCTCGTGCGTTGCTTATCTTGCGCTAAATTAATTTCTGCATAAATATCGAGTGCAGCATAAAGCTGAAATGGGCCGCTGGTTTTAATACCTTCAGCAGCGGTTAATTTAAAGTCTTTCAGTTGACTGTCTAAGGTTAATTGGCCAGCTTGATAGTTCACTAAACTATGAAATTTGCCCGAACTTTTTATGGTGGTTAAAGCAGCGGTTATTTCCGATGGTAATGGCAAATTATGCGCCATTAAAAAGTGTTGTAAGGGCTTTATTTCGCTGGTCAACTCAAGGCTAAATTGTGCTTGGTCATTGAGCTTGTTTTGTCCAGTATTTTTCCTTGCTAACTTAGCGGTTAAAAAGGTATTTTGTTGCGAGTCTTTTAGTGACAACGCCAAGTTATTATTTAGCGCAGAAAAGCTAGCAAAATATTGCCTCTTTGCGCTAGCATCTTGGTTATCTTTTCGCTCGTTTGTTGCTAAATAGGGCAGGTAACGTAAGGTTGAAATACGGATATCAAAAGGTAAGTTAAGCTGTGCTATCGAGGTTAAATAAGACTGTAATTGCTCCGTTGCACTGGCTTGTTGCGCTTGTTGCTGGTTGCCAAGATCGCTAAACAGCTCGGCGCTGCCTTTGATGGTCATAGTGCTAATATTAATTGCTTTGATTTTTTCTTTTGCACCTAGTTGCAGGCTTATTGTCATCTGCTCAATATTGATATCAACTTGTGGTGTTTGCAGGCATAAGTGCTTAATTACCAGTTGCCAATCACGGTTTATATGAAAGTCTAAACAAGTGATTTTTGCCTGATAATTGGCTAATTCTGCGGTAGCAAATGTTTTTAGCAATGGAACGCGGGCGATATAAAGCAAAACTATTGCTATAGTGCTGGTGGCAAATACGATTATGGTTTTCTTTGGAAATATCATTGGCTGGTCTTTATTCCTTCAAATATGGCCTTGTGCGCTTGCTATCGCTTACTCTATTGCGGTTAGCTTATCGGATCAATCAAAATTATTAATTGGCATAAATCGCTCGACGCTTAGGGTTAACCAATTAGGGCTAATAAATAACAAGTAACAAATAGCAGGCAGGAAGATTATAATGTGCAACCTGAACGACATATTTTAATTACGCCAGAGAAACGTTATGATATCGGCAATTTTTCCTGTAATGACTATAAAGAGAGAAGCATGTCTGCTGCCCCATTAGAACGAATTACCCAAGAGCCTAACTTACCTGCTACCGCCTGTGTGATCTGGTTACACGGTTTAGGCGATTCCGGTGGTGGCTTTGCGCCCATCGTCCCCGAGTTAAGGTTGCCTCAGAGCCATAGCGTACGCTTTATTTTCCCACATGCGCCAGAGCAACCAGTGACCATTAACCAAGGTTATGTTATGCGTTCATGGTATGACATCAAAAGCATGGACCTGCATAACCGCGCCGATATGGCCGGTGTGCTTGAGTCGGAAGCTAAGGTGAAAGCCTTGATCAAAGAACAAATCGACAGTGGCATACCTGCCAACAGGATTATTTTAGCCGGTTTTAGCCAAGGCGGCGTGGTCAGCATGTTCACAGGCTTGCGCTACCCTGAAAAGCTTGCGGGTATTATGGCGCTGTCGTGTTATTTACCTAATGCGGATGCCTTACCTGAGCAGTTGAGTGCGGCCAATAGCAACACAGAAATTTTACAACAACACGGCGATAATGATGATGTTGTGCCATTAAGTGCCGGTAAAATGGCCAATAAACTGTTAACAGCTAAAAATTATCCAGTTCAATGGCAAACCTATCCAATGGCGCATAGTGTGCACCCAAGACAAATTCGCGATATTGCCACTTGGTTAACCGCGCGTTTAAATCTTGCCTAAAGCGCCAATAGCCGTAAGGAGAGTAACATGCCCGAAGTTAACGTTAAGCTTGTTTTTGAAAAAGAAAATAAAAACAGCATCCGCTTCAAAGAAGTACCAGAGCCGGGTAAAGCCGAAGTGTTAGGCAGTATTTATTTGCAAAAATGGCTGGCCGGCAGTGCTAAGTCAATTGAAGTATCGGTGAAAGTGCCCGAACAGTAGCCTCAGCATGGGCGTTAGCTAGCTGCTAGCGCCGTTTTTTTTAAATTAATTTTTCTTAAACGCCATTTTCTTAAACACTAGCAAGCGATTATTAGCTGGCATAGTGTGATCATCTGTTAACGACAAGCCAGCACTATTTGCTAACGCTAATATCGCCTCAATATCACGAATCGCACTGTGACTATCGCGTTCTTTTAGCCAGAGATCAAAATTGGCATTACTGTCACTGGTGTATTGTCCTTGGTAATTAAATGGGCCATAAATACAGCACTGACCCTCGGCGCTTAAATGTTGTGACACGCCACGAAAAAACGCTTGTACTAATGGCCAGCTGACAATATGTAAGGTGTTGGCGGTGTAAATGGCATCGACTTGCTCAATAGGCCAAGGGTTATTGAGATCAAGTTCAATAGGCGGCAGTAAATTATCGGCAGATGCGGCGTTTACCCATTGGCTAATGCCCTGATGATTGGCCATCACATCACTGGTTTGCCATGTTAGCCACGGCATATGAGGGGCAAAATGAGCCGCATGTTGGCCGGTGCCTGAGCCGACTTCGAGTACGGTTTTACTATGCTTAAAGGCCGCAACCAACAAGGGTAGAATATAGGCTTTGTTATTTTCACATGCTTGGGAAAAAGGTTTATTCATGTATTTTACTCAAGTGACTTATTTTACTAAAACTATTAATAGGATTTACTTTAACTTTAACGCAGTCGATTAGCTATTTTCTGTGGTTACTTTAAAGGGCAATAGCTGTTGACAGTGTAATTGATAATGTCGCATTTGTTGCTGTTCTTGCAAACAAAAGGCTTTAATTGGCGCTTTAAATTCTGCCTGCTTAATCCAATGATATGACGTGGTCAGTTTCGGTTCAAAGCCGCGGGCTATTTTATGTTCCCCTTGGGTGCCGGGGTGAAATAAAGCCAGTTTATGTTCAATACAAAACTCGATACCTTGGTAATAGCACAATTCAAAATGCAAATTATTAACCGTTTGCGTACAACCCCAATAACGACCGTATAAATTTTTATCGTCATAGAAGAACCAAGCACAGGCAATATCTTCACCATTACAACTGGCGATGATTAATAAAATATGCTCAGGTAAGGTTTTAACTATCGACTGAAAAAACGCAAAAGTTAAATGCGGTGTGTGTCCGCGCCTTAAATAAGTCAATTGGTAGGTTAAGTAGAAAAAGGCTAACTCTTTTTCACTGATGTCGCTGCCAAGAATACGCCTTATGCTGATATGTTGTTGGCTAATCGATAAGCGTTCTTTGCGAGTGTTTTTACGTTTTCTGGCGCTAAAGCGGGATAAAAAATCATCAAAGTCGCGGTAGTTATAATTAAGCCAATGAAATTGCACGGTATTACGTTGATAGACATCCTCAAGCTCTTGCTCTGCTTGCTGACAATATAACAAGTGCCAACTGTGTAAACCTTGTTGCTGACAGTGCTGAGTTAACAGTTCAAAAACGTCAGTCAGGGCAACCTCTTTGCTTAATAGTTTATCACCGGTGACTGGAGTAAAGGGCGTGGTAGCGACAAGTTTGGGGTAATAAGGCAGGTTATTGCGTTGATAAGCATCCGCCCATGCCCAATCAAAAACGTACTCGCCCCAAGAGTGAGATTTAACATACATCGGCAAAATTGCGTTCACGGCATTGTCATTATTGCGCAATTGCAAATGATGAGGCTGCCAACCTTGCTTAGCGTTGACCGAGCCGCTCGCTTCAAGGCACTGAAAAAATTGATAGTTTGAAAATACCGCTGTCGTCGGATTCAGTCGGCGCCAATCTTGCGTATTTATCTTGGCAATACTATTTACAATGTCAATTTTCAAGGATATTTCTAGGCTTTTGTAAAGAATAACGCAAGCTTAACAGAAGATTAGTCGCTTTTGAGTAATTATTAACGGCGCGGTTAATGCGTTAGCCCAGTTAATGTGTCGTGCATTAAGAAAACCCTGTTTCATTAAGTTTGTGCTTTTGTTGTGCGTAGGAAACATTAACCACTAAGCCAAATCCATTTGTGCGAGCGGTATCATCACCGCATGCCCGTATTCATTTTACTTAAGCAAATCCTGACGTGGTAGCAACCCGCAACTGCTATATCGCGTTTAACACCCCTAATGTCGGCTATTTCGGAGCAATACCTGTCGGTAGCAACAAATTAATACCATTAGATTTAATAGACTTGATATAATGTTAAAAACGTAATTAATACCACCATTAAGGCTAAGATAAACATGAGCAATGAAGCAACACTAGCAGCATTTTTAACACAAGTTAAAGACACACAAACCCTATGGGCGTTACAAGATAAAGGCAGTGAAGATTGGGTGGTATTAGATTCAATCAACTTTGAAAACACCGAAGTGATGCCGCTTTGGTCGACAGCCGAGTTAGCGAAAAGCCATTGCGTCGATGAGTGGGCCGATTATCTACCCGCTGAAATTAGCGTTGCGCAGTGGATGGAGTATTGGGTTGAAGAATTACTTGCTGATGGCGTCATTATTGGTATTAATTGGCAAGAAGAAGGTCAATGCGTAGAGCTCGAACTGCCAGAATTTACCCAAGCATTGGCGACGGTTGAAGCGTTATAACGTGTTTACTTAACAAGCCTAAAGTCTAGGTGTTACCGACAAGCTAACGCTAAGCTCTATTATCTCTAGATAACTGTCTTTGTTTGTTTTTCTTTTATCAGGTGAAAGAATCGGCCAATACTACGGGTCAAATTAAACAGTTACTTTCACCTAAACAGGGATAAACATCTTGAAAACGCTACTGGTAAAAGCTTACGGCATGTTAAATGCCACGAAAAAAGTGGATTTTCTTGCGCCACTATTAATGCGTTTATATCTGGTGCCAATTTTTTGGCTGGCAGGCACCACTAAAATCGACGGTTTTGACAATATTGTCCAGTGGTTTGGTAATGACGATTGGGGCTTAGGTTTGCCCTTACCATACCTTATGGCGATTTTAGCTATTGCTGCGGAAGTTATTGGCGCTGTTGCGTTATTGCTGGGCTTAGCGGTGCGAATAATGGCCGTACCCATGATGTTTACTATGATCATTGCCATGACCTCAGTACACGGACAATATGGCTGGCAAGCGATAGCTGATGCTAATGCACCCTTTGCCAATGAGCGCGTAGCCGCATCGGTTGAGAAAAAAGAAATGATTATCTCTATATTGCAAGAGCATGGTAATTACGAGTGGCTGACCAGCAGCGGCAATATTACGATTTTAAATAATGGTATTGAGTTTGCGGCGACCTATTTTATTATGCTGTTGGTACTGTTTTTTATCGGTGGCGGCCGTTATGTCAGCCTTGATTACTGGCTTAAACGCAAGGTATTAAGCTCAGCAGCATAATACTTTTATAAAAGCTAAAAGCAGGTAAAAACGATAGATGATGGCAACAAAGCTATGTAAAAAAACCAAGAGGGCGACCGCTAGCTGGTTATCTCGCTTGTTAGTGTCAATTTCACTGCTTTAGTAAGCCTTTGATAGTAATAAGTTAATAAACCTTTAGGGGCAATGTCATTGTGTTGAGCCGATGATGAAAAAGTAATCATTGCTACTGCTCTCAAATAAGACTATTTTTAGTTACAACCGCTGTGATTTAAAGTTTTGCCTAAACTATAGATAAACGACCAGAAGGCATAGTAGTTAACATGTTATGGGATTAGATGTATTGAAATGATCAAAAAACTTGCTAAGCCTATTGTTATCATACTGATGTCTTTGGTGTTATCTGGCTGCGCTACGCTACAGTTTACTGATCTTTTTCAAGGCTACCATAGCCAAATGAAGCCCGTACAAGCAGCGCAGCGTCAAGGAGAATTTCTTAAGGCGAAAAAGCTTTTAGGTGAGCGCTCCGCCAGCAACAGTAGCTATGTATTATATTTACTTGAAAAAGCCCGTTTAGAGTTTTTAGCTGCCGACTGGCAAACCAGCCAGCAAACCTTTACTCAAGCCTATGCTCAAGTTGAGGAGCAACGTAATAAGGCTAAAATTCAACTCAGTAAAGGTATTGAAAAACTTGGTGCTGTGGTCAGTAATGATAGTGCGACGTCTTATCAGGTGCCATATTATGAACAAAGCATGTTACATAGCTACCAGGCATTAAATTACTTATTTCAACATAATTTGGAAGCGGCGCTAGTTGAGGTACGTCGGGCGAACTTAGTGCAAGAAAACGCACTTAAAGCGTATGAAAACGAAATCTATCAGGCGCAAAAACAACTTTATAACTCAGGTATGAGCACTGATAGTTTACATAGCGCTTACCCGAGTATGGCAAACACTATTGGTAAGGTAAAAAATGGCTTTCAAAATGGCTATACATTTTATCTTTCTGGTATCTTGTATGAAGCCAGTGGCGCGCTAAATGATGCTTACATTGACTATAAGCGCGCAATAGAAATATATCCTGACAATCCCTATTTACAACAGGATGTTGTACGCTTAGCACGCCGATTGGGGATGCAAGATGATTTAGTGACTTTTCAACAACGCTTTGGCAAACTTCAAGCCCAACAGACGAGTGGGCAAGGCTACGTGGTTGTTCTGGCTGAGCGTGATATTGTCAATTCAAAGCAAGAAGTTGGCTTAAACTTGCCTGTAGGGCGAAGCAATAATGGCTTAAAGTTTTTTAGCTTTTCGTTACCGGTTTATCAAGAAGCCTTAGCACAACACCATAAGCTTACCTTTAAAAGTGCTGGGCAAAGCTATCAGTCGAATGAAATTGTCCGTATTCAATCGTTAGCAGCGAAAGATTTAAAAGATCAATTACCGGCTTTATTAACCCGACAAGTGGTTCGCGTTGTAGCTAAAGAGCAAGTGAGGCAAAAGCTAAGTCGCGAAGCAGGTGATGTCGGTAATATTTTAGCCAGTATCTATAACATCGCATCAGAAAGGGCTGATACTCGAAGTTGGTCAACACTGCCCGATGAAATAGAGTTAGTGCGCATGGCGGTGCCCGCAGGTAAGCAAGTAATTCAAGTGCAGTTAAATGGCCGACAACAAGGTATTGAAGTTGACGTGCAAACCAATAGAATTACTTTGATCAACTTTTTGGCTATCGGCAACTATACTGGGTATCAAGCGATTAACTTATAAAAGTACAGTGTCAGGAGGAAATATGTTGCAGTGTAAAGTTAGTAAAACATCTCGAAAAGTCATCATCAGTAGTTTTGTGGTGATATTACTGAGCGCTTTAGCTATTACCGGTTGCGCTAATAACAAGCCTCCAGTTACCTCTGGTATCGGCACTAGCGTGATGACCCAAGGTGATGACTTGAGTAAACACCTTAAAGTGGATAATGCAAAATTAGCCAAGCGACTACTTATCAGTGAGATAAAATCACGTAAAAGTAATGGCTTATTAGAAATTAATTTGCAACTCAGTAGCCGATACGAAAAATCACAAAGATTACAATATCATTTCAATTGGTTTGATAGTGAAGGCTTTGTTATTGAAGCTGGGAAAACCCCCTGGATAGCATTGGAGTTACACGGCCAGCAATCAACAACTTTACGCGGTTTAGCGCCGAGCATTAAGGTCAGTACCTTTAATGTTTATGTACGTGAAATTCCTGAAAAAGCATATAAATATTAATAGTTAAGGAGTAGTATTATGAATAAATTAGCACTGGTAACAACACTTGGCTTAACCTTAGTACTTGCCGCAGGTTGTGCTAATAAATCAGTGGTTCGCTATGGTGATGCTACCGCGGTAGAAACCACCGACATTAACTTTGGTTCAACGGATTTACAAAAAGTTGCGGCACAAATGACCGATTCATTATTATTGTCACCTGTGATCGGAACATTAACGCAAAATAGCCGGCCGGTGGTGTTTGTTGAACGCCTAAAAAATAAAACCAGTGAACATATTGATACCGAGTCAATCACTGACTCGATATCAACCAAGTTATTACGCTCTGGCAAATTCCGTTTTGTTGATATGAGCCGTGTAGAAGCCGCGCGCGAACAACTGAAATTTCAACATGACGGCGGTATGGTTGACCCAAGCAAGGCATTGCAGTTTGGCCGTCAAATCGGCGCACAGTATATGCTTTATGGTAACTTATCGAGCATTGTCAAAAGTAATCAAGACAAGTCAGATGTTTATTATAAATTTACCCTACGCTTAATGGATCTTGAAAGTGGCTTAATTGAATGGGCGGATGAAAGTGAAATTCGTAAAACCAAAGCCAAAGAATCTGTAGGTTGGTAAGTAAATATTTTAGTGGTTTGCAGCTTCATTAGCTGAACAATAACCACCAATAAGGAGGACGGTATGAAAGCTATATACTTATCATTAATGTGTTGGCTAGCATTTATACCATTTGCCGATGCACAGTATGAGCGTAATAAAGCCGTACCGGTTGAAAAAGTGTTGTTTGGGCAGATATTGTCAGTAAGAAACATTACTGAACAGGAATTGATCCAAGATAAAAACCAAGGCTGGAAAACCTTTGGCGGTGCTTTAATTGGCGGTGCTATTGGTCATCAATTTGGTCGTGGTAGTGGCCGTGATGTTGCGACGATTTTAGGCGCTGTTATTGGTGGTTCAATCGCCCATAATAAGCAACCGCAATATCAGCAGAATACCCTGCATTTAGTCGAGCTGATGATTAAAGTGAATAATGGTGATGAATATATGGTGGTGCAAGACCTAGACCGGCGTATGTTATTTCAGCCCAACGATACTATTCGCATGGTTTATCTCACTAATGGCTCAGTGCGGATCGACAAACAAATGTAACTTTATCAGTTAATAATAATGCTTGAAAACGAAAAGGCTTAGTGGCAACACTTAGCCTTTTTTCAGTGGCTCTGCTATAGGGTTAGTTTACCTAAGCGATATTGTTTTATGCTACCGGCAATAAAGCCAATGCCTTGGTAAAGCCCGACCGTACTAGCGACAATTTGCCAAACATCTATATTGCTTGCGTTAATAAACCTTGGCATGGCGATTAGCGCCCGTAATGTGCAGAGCGTTGCAAGGGGAAGTAAGACCGGTTTGAGCAATGCAATTTTAGCGATTAAACCTGCGGCAGTAAAAGCGAACCAGCGAGCACCAACTAAAATGCATAGTAGGTGCCAAATAGCAGCAATAGAGAAAATACACCTGCACTTATTAACCACTTTGATTTTACCTTGAAATTCACTACGAACTCCGTTTTACACTAGCTTACCTCGAACAGGGGTTACAAGCGATGACCTACTGCCGCTAAGGTCATCGGTTTTTATAACTGAGCTAAACTCTGTAGCATGAGTGCTTGCTGTTTAAATTTATACATCGATTTAATGTGCGATTGTACTTTCACCCATTAGCTTTAATCAACCGGCGTTGGTACGTCATCTTTGCTGACGTCTTGTGCTGCAATTATCTCTTTTGACCATTGCTGCTCAGCCGCTTGTGCTGCTAAACCTTGCTGGTTACTGCCTTGTTTTGGCGTGAAAGCTAGCCTAGTCAGTAATGGGAAATGATCAGAGCCAATTGAGGGCAAGCGCTGAATATCACATAAGGTAAAATGCTCACTATGAAATAAATGATCTAACGGCCAGCGCGCAAAAGGATAATCGACATGAAAAGTATTAAATGCGCCACGTCCGACACGAGGATCTAATAAACCACTAATTTTTCGAAACAATCGCGTAGTTGCTGACCAAGCAACATCATTGAGATCTCCGGTTACAATTACCGGCTGCTTACTTTTCGCAATACTGCGAGCTACAATCACCAACTCCGCATCCCGCTCTGTGGATTCTGCATTTTCGGTCGGACTCGGAGGCGCAGGATGGAGAAAATGCGCCCGAACTTTATCTCCACTTCGTAAGGTTAATGCTAAGTGAATAGAGGGTACATCTTGTTCAACCAAATAGCATATTTCCTGCTCGCTTAACGGCAATCGCGAATAAACATGCATACCATAGAGATTGTCGAGCGGACATTTAACGCTATATGGCATTTCTGCTTCTAGTCTTTGTAACTTATCTTGCCACCATTGATCTGACTCTAGTGTCACTAGCACATCCGGTTGATGCAGCCTCACCAGTTCGAGTAGGGCATCGGCTTTGCGATTTGGCGTGAATACATTCGATGTCAGTATGCTAAGTTGCTCATTAGCTGCTATGGTGGATATTGCCGTTTACTCTTTAGGCCATAAAAGAGTAAACGGCAATATCCACCATAGCTGCCAGAGTAAGCAGAGCGCAGTAGCAACAATTAATAGCTGAGCGTTAACCGTTGCCGTATCTAAAAAAAACAGTTGGGCAAGCAATAGAACCGCTGCTAAAAACATAAACTGTAAACGCGGGAAGTCCATACCTCTGATAAACCAGTGAGGGTGATGCCATAAGGGTAATAGGGTAACCATTATTATAAACAGTGTGAAAAAGGTGAATATTAGTAACATATTAGCTCGGACCTTAACTTAGCGCGTAACGTAAATAGTTAGTTTTTATATTATATTATATGCCAGCGTTTTTAAGATAAATGTTTATCATCACGTGCTAGCTTAGCGAAGATGTATTTTTTATGGTTAAACCCGAACGCCGGTGACAAAACTACAGTGTGGAAAGACATCATAAGTGTCGGCTGGTTTAAGCGCTATGATCTCTATTTTTCCGACTTTATCCGTTACAACTTTTTGTGTAATTTCAAAGTAAAACCACCTGCGCTGATTAAGTGAAGCTAGCTCAATATAAGGGTAAGCTCTGAATTTCCAACGGCCGGTAAGCTGAGCTGTTTTTGCATTATTTTTCCGGTAAAAAACATTTGATAGCTATGGTCACTATTCAAACGGATACTTACCGAGGTGTCACAATTTTTACTGACATACTCATTAGCTAAATCTTGGCTAGCAATTTTATCTTTTTGTTTAATGCCATCAACAAGTAACAGTTAGCTAACATCAGTACAGCTAACTGTTACTATGCGTAACTTAGCTAGTTTTTATTCTGACTTATTGGCAATTTTTTGCAAGTTCTCATGAATTTTGAATAATACGATTAATAATTCACACCAAATTCTCGAGCCAATAGCGCCACCGATAATGATCCCCAAACCTGCAAAAACACCTCCACCATACTCAGTAAACATAGTACCTAAACCAGAAATTAACGTGCCAAGCAGCATTAACCAATATACAAAGGTTATTATTTTCGGGGTTAGCATTGAATCGAAGAAAAATATATCTTTCACAGGGAATTCCTTTTTTATTATTTATAACTCCAGATAAACATACGATAGGCTCGTGGAGTTTTCGAAAGCCTAAAGGTACTGCCGTGTATATTTTACACACTGGCGTACAGATACTACTAAAAAACATAGGACAATCAAAGTGCTAAGTAGTCATTGGTTATAACCATTAGGCTGAGGAAGGCAACCTGAAGTTAGGTAACCATTAGTAAACACTATCATTTGATAAACACCGTCCGGAATAATGAACTTATACTATGGTTTTCATTAAGTTGGAATTATAAATTTGGTCAGTAAAATAGTGAGCGTAACTAGATATAAACCTATGGAAGCGCTAGTCGATCTGGAAAGCTAAAGAGCAATTTTTATCATTTAATGTTGGTTTTAGTTTTACTTGTTTGTATATGAGGGGGTAAAAATTTATTTCCGAATCGACAGTTCTGATAATTACGGTTAATTTCTGCACTAAACCACACGGGACAATAGCAAATTTAAATCATCGATGATCTGGGCCCACATACTGTCTTTATTCCACTCCTCTTGTAGAAACGCGCGTTGGCTATCATTCCAAATTTTAGATCCTTTTAATGATTCGCCTTCTGCTAATTGATTTTCATTGATAAATTCATTAATAGCCTTATCTGAACTGTCTAGCCCTAATTGTGCAAATAAGTTATTCATCGAATATTCCGATTCAGCTAACATTTTGTTTCTCCTATGTTTTTTCTTTCGATATCATCGCATATTACCCATGGTAAGTATAGACTCTCTTTGTAAGCAGCACTTCTCAGCTAAAATGATTATTACAGATAAAACCTACTCGTTATTTTATGAAATTTTTCTCATGAAAGCGCCTAGGTATATTTAAGTCAATGAGCTAAATGAACCCCCTGATTTTTATCTTGGCTGAATAGCGAGCAATTAAGCTAGCTTAACAACAATGATTTTATTTCTCCGTAAGGTGAGCATAAAAAATGGCTTTGAAAAGATTAATTAAAGATTAATTAAGTCAGCTCTTTCAGAGTACGTATAAAGGAGAATCAACTTGAATATCATTATGAACGGCTATGATCTAAATTAATAGATTCCAACATCAAGACCGGTCGCTATTGTCTTACCAAGCTCTTCACATTGCTCAAGAAACTTTATTTGCCAGTTTCCACGGCATACTCATGGTGGATGAACCCAGTGTCAGCGTAAGCCCTTACAGATAGACTCGACAGCCCGGCAAGTACCTGTACCATCATTGCCTGCACGAACATATAATGCACAAGGCAATCCCTGTTTAACCTCCAAACAAGGATAATAGCAGCGATTAAAGAAACCCTTCAATGCGCCGCTCATATAAGTTAAGTTTTCAGTCGTTCCAAGAATTATCGCATCAGAGGCTAATACATGCTCTGCTGTCGCTTCTAATGGTGGAAGCCACTGCGTTTGTACCTGCTCAATATCAGGATGCTGTGCCCCTTTCAAAACCGCATTAACCATTAACTGTGTATTTTCAGAAGGTGCATGGGCTACAACTAAAAGGGTTTTCATTGTTCTACTCATTTTGATTTATCCTTCCATTGATTTGTTATCCGCTTCATTTAACCCTACATGCGATATTGTAATAACATCAACTT
>Ga0209344_10002532_pt1 | contig 20096 bp, 12 predicted proteins | sample Cruoilmetagenom6_FD_187293 | JGI IMG/M metagenome (GOLD analysis project Ga0209344, IMG submission 187293) | Oil polluted marine microbial communities from Coal Oil Point, Santa Barbara, California, USA - Santa Barbara Oil Seep Sample 6 (SPAdes)... | ecosystem: Environmental > Aquatic > Marine... | reverse complement strand
CCGCCAGGATATCGGCTCGCCGAGTCTGTCGACCTTGACCACCTCAAGATTCCCGTGCGGCCATTGGGCTCACAGGACGGCGCCACGTTTCAGGAAGCGTGAAGCAAAGGACAGTTCCGCCACCGGTCCCTACCGATTCGATCCAAAGCTCGCCGCCAAATACCTCGACGATGCGTTTGACGATCGCAAGACCTATGCCACTCCCCGGAACAGTGGGGTCGAGTTGCTCGAAGAGCCCGAAGACTTTGTCGTGATAACGAGGCTCGATCCCGATGCCGTTGTCCTTGACGAAAAACACGCGCTTCGATCCGTCTTCTCTGAGACCGACCTCGATTTTCGGCGGAGTCCGAGATCCGCTGAACTTGATCGCGTTGCCGATGAGGTTCTCGAAGACCTCGCGCAGTCGTATACGATCACCAAAGATCGTGGGGAGATTCTCTTCGACCACGAACTCCACCCCGTACTCTTCAATCTGACTGCGATGTGTGTCGATGGCGTCTTCAATCAAAGCGATCACTGAGATTTCTTCGGATGGGTTCACCACGCGACCAACTCGAGACAGGTCGAGGAGCTCGTCGAGTAGAGTTCCCATCTTCTCCACCGCTGCAGAAATCCGCGCAACGTCCTCGTCGAGGCGCTCGAAATCGCCCGATACGGCGGATTCCCGAATCATACCCATGAAACCCTGGATGGTGATCAACGGACTCTTGAGATCGTGCGAAACCGTGTAGGTGAATCTCTCGAGCTCGACGTTTTGGGATTCGAGCTCTGCGATCAGCAACTCTCGTTCTTGATTCGCGCGTTTTCGCGCCGAGACGTCCTCGAGGAATCCGTGAACTTTGAGCAACGTTCCCTCTGCGTCGAAGATACCTCGGGCACTGATCGCTGCCCAAATTGTCGATCCGTCCTTGCGCCGGAGCTCGGCTTCATACCCGTTGACGACCCCCTCTTCCCTGATGAGGTCGATGAATTTGCTGCGTGTTTGGGGGTTCCGATAGTGCTGGGTGCCAATATCCCTTGTCGCGGATTCAAACTGTCTGGGAGACTCATATCCCATGACTCTCGCCAGTGCCGGGTTTGCTCTGAGAATCGATCCATCGGAACTCGCCTCGAAAACACCCTCAACCGCATTGTCATAGAGGTCGCGATATCGTTCTTCGCTGTGTCGCAGTGCCTTCTCGGCTCGTTCGCGAACGGCGATCTGTCTATGAAGCTGCTGGTTGAACTCCTCCAACTGGGATGCCCTTTTCTGGATTCCGATCATCCGGCTGCGATGAGCGATGAAGCTGGCCCCCAAGAACGATGCCAATATCAGGCCTCGAAACCACCAGGTGGCCCAGATCGGGGGCGCCACAATGACCCGCAGGGCGGTGCCAGCCTCATCCCAGACGCCATCGGCGTTGCTGCTCTTGACGCGAAAGACATAGTCGCCGGCGGGCAGGCTGGTGTACGTCGCGAACCGCCGGTCGCCGACCTCGTTCCATTCGTGTTCGAAACCCTCCAACCGATAGGCGAATCGATTCCGTTCCGGCAACGCGAAGTGAAGTGCGGCAAACTCGAAAGTGACGACCTTGTCTTGATAAGACAGTTTAAGGTCAGTGACCTCGGTGATCGGAACATTGAGAAGAATGCGGCCGTCAACCTCCTGGCCGTGGATGACGGGACGGCTGAAGAGGCTCAGCCCGACAATAGCCGTCGACGGAGGAATCGGGTTGTCCTGTATTTGCTCGGGAAAGAACACGGTGATGCCGTTGACGCCGCCGAAGAACATCTCGCTTCCAGCTCCAAGCGCAGCCGCTGAGGCGTTGAATTCGTCACTTTGGAGACCGTCGTGAACGTCGTAGTTCCTGAACTCGTCGGTCTTCGGGTTGTAGCAGGACATGCCTTGGTTGGTGCTCAACCAAAGACTTCCCCGGTCGTCCTCGAGAATCGCCCATACGACATTGTTCGGCAGGCCGTCGTGAATCGTTCTTGCCGAAAAGGTCATGGCCGAGCGATCGAGGCGGTTGAGTCCTCCCATGGTGCCGACCCATAGAGTTCCGGCATGGTCTTCCATGATCCAGCGCACTCGATCATCGCTGAGACTGGTCGGGTCGCCGGGGCGATGACGAAACCGAGTGAAACTGTCGGATTCCCGATCATAGAGATTGAGGCCGCCCCCCAAGGATCCGATCCACATCTCGCCGTTGCGATCCTCGTAGATCGCGTCAATGTCGACGTCACTGATGCTCCGATCATCCTCCGGGGAAGGTTGGTAGATCGCGAACTCTCCGCTCTCGGGATCGCGTCGAAGGAGGCCGGCGCCGATGGTCCCCACCCAGAGGTTGTCGAAATGATCCTCAGCAAAGTAGCGAACCCCCAGACTCAGAGCCGAACGTGCGTCGGGACCGGCGGGTGGACGAGAGAAGGTCCCCGTTTCCGGGTCCAGCCTTTGGAGCCCCCCACGACGAGTGCCCACCCATACCCTGCCGGAGGAGTCCTCGAGAACCGCCCATACGGTATCGTCGGCGAGACTTGTGGGATCCTCCGGGTCATGCCGGTGGCGGGCCACGACCCTGTGGTGGCGGTCGACCCGGTCGAGTCCCCCATTGAGGGTCCCGACCCACAGACCGCCACTCCGGCCCGTGGCCAAGGCAGAGATCCATTTGTCGCTGAGACTGTTTGGATCATTCGGTTGGCTCCGGATATGACCGAAGTGTTTCGCCTTGAGGTCGAGGGTGTTCAGACCTCCGCCGACGGTGCCGATCCACAAGATGCCCGTGGCATCAACAAACAGGGTGTAGACGTTGTCGTTGCTGAGGCCCTGGGGGTCCGTGGAATCCATCCGGTGTCGGGTAAATATCCCGGTTTCAGGATCGAAACGGTTGAGGCCGCTGCCGAAGGCGCCCATCCACAGCGCACCGGTTTCGTCCTCGATGATCGAGTACACGGCGCCGCCGCTCAAGGTGCGAGGGTCATCCGGTACGGAAGGGAAATGTGAAAAAGAGCCGTTGGTGCGGTCGAGAAGGTCGAGACCGCCCCCTCCTACCCAAAGACGATTTCTGGAGTCCTCGAAGACCGCAGCGACAGTGCCGTGGATCAGGCTTGCAGGATCAGAGGGATCCGGGACAAAGCGGGTGAACTGCTCCTTCTCGGGGTCGAAACGGTTGAGCCCTTGCCCCTCAGTTCCGATCCAGATGAATCCAGCGCTATCCTCGAAGACCGTCAGGACTCGATCGGACGACAGGCTGCCTGGATCATCAGGATCGTGTCTGAATTGTGAGAAGTGACGCCGAGAGGGACCAAGCTTGGTGAGCCCCTCGCTCCGGGTGCCGATCCACAAATTACTCCACCGGTCCTCTGTGATCGACCAGATCGAACTCAGGCTCAGAATACCACCACTCTCTTCTTCCCTCCGAACCGTGATGAACGAGTCCGTGTTGGGATCATAGCGCTGCAGACCGCCCCTGAACGTGCCAACCCACAACACGCCCGAGCGGTCGAGGTAAAGTGCCGAGACCAGGCCGGAAAGCAGGCTTGTGGAATCGGTTGGGTCGGCCCGGTAAACCTTGAAGCTGTGGCCGTCGAAACGATTAAGCCCGTCCTCGGTGCCGATCCAAATGAAGCCTCTGTGGTCCTGCGCTATCGAGAAAACCGAGTTCACCGAGAGGCCATCGGCGATCGAGTATTGGCGAAAACTGCGCCTGTCCGACGTGGCGCCGATCACAGCGGGAAGAAGCACCCAGACCAGCACAAACCCGTGGAGCAAGCACTTTCTCACGCGGCGGCCGGGCTTTCGACTTCTCATGAAATCCGGATCCTTGGCAACTGCGGACTCGTGTGGGATTCCGAGACTTGACCGTGGCGGCTCGAACCGCGTGTCCTGAGACCATGAGGACAGCCATCCTTGGAATGCTACCCAACATCGCTCACAAAGCTCGACTCCGCCATCTCGGGTGTGGCGTAGCGGCCGTTCAAACGGGGGCTCATGATCACTTGCTCGGCAACCGTTTTCCCTTCGTTTCCCCGCCCCGTCTAGCATAAGCAGGTCCGTCGCGCTCCCGGGTGAAGAGTCGGAGGCAGTGGGAAAGGCCATCGGCAAGGATTCGCTATTCACCTGGTGGGTTCATCGAGGCCCGGCCCCTGGTCTTTCGTCATGTGAAGAAACGCATCGGCGGCGGCCGGGTCAAAGTGGCTTCCCGACTCGGCGCTGATGTATTCGCGGACGCGCTCTGTCGCCCATGCCGAGCGGTAGGGCCTGTCCGACGACAACGCGTCCCAGACGTCGATGACCGAAAAAAGCCTCGATGAAAGAGGGATTTCTTCTCCGGCAAGCCCCCGGGGATAGCCGGAGCCGTCCCACTTCTCGTGATGGCAGTATGGGATATCCAGCGCTGGTTGGAGAAAAGGAATGCCGGCCAAGAATTCCCGTGCGTACTCGGGATGACGCTGCATTATGATGATTTCCTCGTCGGTGAGCGGTCCTGGCTTCTGTAAGACCCGATCCGGGATTGCCATCTTGCCGATGTCATGGAGCAGCGCGCCTCGGAAGATGTGGACCCATTCGCGTCGAGGTACGCCCATTTCTTCCGCCAGCCGGACTGTGAGGTCGGTCACTCGGCGTGTGTGGCCTACGGTCTCTTTGTCGCGGAGTTCCAACGCTCGCGACCAACCCTCAAGCGTAGTGTCGTAGGCCTCGGAGAGTTCCTTGTTTTTGTCGCGCAGATCGGCGGACAAGAACGCCTGGGCAGCCAGATCTGCAAGTTGGCTGGAAAAAGTGATCTCATCAGTGGTCCACTCTCGTGGTGCGCCGACATGGTCCAGACAAACCACACCGATCACTCTGCCTTGAACCCGCACGGGAGCACTCAGGCAAGCCGCCACGTTGTGGGGACGCCAGAATTGCTCGTACAGCTTCTGTGTTCTCGGGTCTTCCCCCGTGTCATGAACCGCGACGACTCTGCCGGACTCGAGGGTCCTCGAAAACCCCAGCGAGCGAGCCTTGGGCATAGGATTGCCGCTGTCGTGGCGACCACTCGACCTTGTGTACTCGTCAAGGCTGACGAAACTCCCGTCTTCCGCGAGTCGACAAAGAGCCACCCGCTCGACGTCGATCGCTTCGGCAGACTCGGCGGCGATGGACCTCGCGGCCGGGCCCAGGCGTCCGGCCGCGAGATTCGGGTCGATTGCGAGTCGTAGCAGGACATCGTTCTGACGCCGCGTACGCATCACCATCCGTTGCTGCTCTTCCCGTGCTCTCTTCTCCTCCTCCAGGTGTTTCCACTCCCTGAGCGCCCGTTCCACCGTGTGCGGTATGTCGGACAGCATGGCCGGTGACTTGACAAGATAGTCGAGGGCCCCCAACTTCATCGCCTCCACCGCCATCTGCTCGTTGCCGTGACTGGTCATCACCAGAAGGGGACAGCTGACTTCGCCGGTTTCCAGCAACTCGGTGCCGTGACCGTCGGGCAAAACAAGATCGGCGATGACGAGTGAAGGGTTCCTGTCCTTGAGGAAGCGTCTGGCTTCGCTCAAAGAGGATGTGAACTCGGGCCGGAAACCCTGCCCCCGGGCGGCAAAGGCGCGCCGCAACAACTCCGCGTGCGCAGCCTCATCTTCAACGATCAGGATGGCCACCTCCGGTGGCTGAGTCGTCTTGACCGCGGCGATGCTATCCATCATCACATCATGCCTGTTTGTTCCAAACCATCCAATAGAAGCCCAGGTCTTTCAAGAGTCTGGTGAAACCGTCGAAGTCGACCGGTTTGACAAGGTAGCTGTTGACATAGCGATCATACGCTCGTGTCTTGTCGGTATCGGCGTCAGACGTGGTCAGAACGATGACCGGAATGCGCCGTAGCTCGTTGTCGTTCTTGATCTCCTGCAAAACGTCAAGACCATCGACTTTGGGGAGCCTGAGGTCGAGGAGAATTACGTGCGGCCTGGGATTCAACTCGGGATCGGTGTATCGGTCGCGCCGATTCAAATAGTCCAAGGCCGCCTGACCGTCCTCAACGCACCGCACATTGTTCACCACTTTGTGGGAACTCAGCGTGCGGAGAACCAACTCGCGGTGGTCCGCATTGTCCTCAACCAGGAGAATCACAACCGGTTCACCGGTTGGTTCCTTCAGCACCATCGTTCTGTCCTTTCCTCACGAACTCGAGTGTAGGGAAAGAGACGCTTCCATGACCCTTTCCTTTGGACTCGACCCAACTCCGACCGCCTTGAACCACCGCGATCCGTTTCATGATCGACAGCCTGGCGCCCGTGCCCTCCGAACTCTGGACCAGTCTATCAAGGACAAGTGATAGACCATTCCTTTTCCCGGGTTTGACCCTGCTGCCCCAAGATAGCTCCTGGATCAAGGTTTCGGCCGACGCAAGCTGAAGGCGCTCACGAGTTGGTGCTACACCCCGTCACCGGTCGACTTTCGCACATCAGGCAGGGTGAAGCAGAATGTGCTGCCGCTGCCCCCTCCCACAGACTCAATCCAGAGTCGGCCACCCATCACCTCGACGACACGTTTGACGATTGCGAGGCCGACGCCTGTTCCCGGGATTTTCGGGTCGAGTTGGTCGAACAGCCCGAATACTCTGTCGTGGAAACGGGCATCGATCCCGATTCCGTTGTCCTAGACGAAGAACACGTGTTCCGTTCCCTCGTCCCTGAGGCCAACCTCGATTTTCGGTTGAGGCTGCTCTCCCATGAATTTGACAGCGTTGCCGATCAGGTTTTCGAAGATCTCACGCAGTCGCGAACGATCGCCGTAAACCGTTGGAAGGTGGTCATCGATGACGAGCTCGACACCGCTCTCGAGGAGACTCCCGACGATGATCTCGGTGGCCTCCTGGACCACCTCGGCCAACAGAACATCCTCCGACGGATTGACCACGCAACCGATTCGCGAAAGCTCGAGCAACTCATCGAGAGGCGTCCCCATCTTGGTCACCGCAGCCGAGATCCGCGCGGCGTCCTCGTCGACGCGTCCGAGATCGCCCTTGGCGGCGGCCTCTTTGACGAAGCCCACGAATCCCTGATTGTGATCAGCGGGCTCTTTAGATCGTGCGACACCGTGTAGGTGAACCTCTCGAGCTCGGCGTTTTTGACCTCCAGCTCCTCGATCATCGACTCCCGATTCTCCTCTGCCCGCTTGCGCCCCGAGACATCCTCGAGGAAGCCGTGCATCTGGACCAGTTTGCCGTCGTCGTCGAACACACCCCGGGCGCTGATCGACACCCATATTCTCGATTGGTCTTTGCGGCGGAGCTCGCTTTCGAAGCCCCCGAACCACTCGGTCCCTCCTGAGCCGGTCCAGGAACCTACCCCGCGCGCGCTGGTCCTGATAAAGCTGGGTCTCGATGTCCTGTATCGATGTCACGAGCTCCTCGGGCGAGTCGTAGCCCAGAATCCTTGCCAGCGCAGGGTTTGCTCTCAGGATGTTACCCTCGGTAGTCACCTCGAAGACGCCCTCGACGGCGTTGTCGTAAAGGCGTCGGTATCGCTCCTTGCTCGCCGCCAGCCGCACGTTCAGGCGCTCCAGCCCCTCCGCCCGTCTACGAATCGCTCGTGTCCCCGCCTTGTATGTGACCGTCACCGCGGCGAGCGCTGCAAGCAATGCCCCGAGCCAAAACCACAGCGTCGCCCAGAACGGGGGGGTGACGACAATCCGAAGCGACCGCCCCTTCTCGTTCCAGACTCCGTCGTTGTTCGACGCCTTGACCCGGAAAGTGTAATTCCCGGGAGGAAGGTTGGATTAGGTGGCCAGGCGCCTGGCGTGTACAACGTTCCAGTCCCGGTCGAAGCCTTCCATGATGTAGGCGAACAGGTTCTTCTCAGGCGCGGCGAAATGCAGTGCGGCATAGTGGAAAGACATGACAGAGTCGGAGTAACTCAACTCGATCTCGCGGGTTGCAGTGATCGATTGGCGAAGAAGAATCCGGCCGTCCTCCATCTCCCCGATGGGGACGGGATCGTTGAACAGCTGGAAGTCCGTCAGTACAACAGCCGGTGGGTCCTCGTTTTCCGTGATCTCGTCCGACTTGAATGCTGTGAGCCCGCCGATACTCCCGAAATACATCGTTCCGCTGAGGCCTTTATACTGGGCTCCGGTGCAGAACTCGTCACTGGATAATCCCTCCCGGGTGTTGAAGACTCGGATCGTCTCGATCTCGGGGTCGAAGCAGGCAATACCGCTGAAGGTGCTGAACCACAAACGCCCGTGGTCATCCTCCAGAATACCGGCGATTGATCGACTGGACAGCCCTTGGGAAAGGTCGAAACACGCGAACGTCCCGGTGGCTCGGTCGAGGCGGTTCAGGCCCCCACCAACGGTGCCGATCCAGAGCGAACCCGATCGATCCTCATGGATGGCGGTGATGAAGTCGATGCTTAACGAGAGTGGATCTGCCGGATCGGCCAGAAAGCGCGTCACTCGTCCGGTCGGAATCTCGAACCGACTCAAACCCGTCTCGGTGCCGATCCAGAGCACACCCGGATCCGAGGGCGCCTCGTAGAACGCATAGATCTTGTTCCCGGTCAAGGTCATGCTGTCGCCGGCATCGTGCAGATACTGCTTGAATTCCCCGGTTTGAGGCTCGAATCGGTACAGTCCACAACCGGAGGTCCCAATCCACACAATAACCGCTTCGTCCTGAAGGAGGCACCTGACCATCTTATGAGTATCGCGGTCCTCATCCCCCGGTTTGGGGAAATGCCGGGTGAATCGCGGAATACCGAGGTTTGGGCCGCTCCCTTCCGGCGTATCGATCTTGACGAAACCCCCATCATAAGCACCAATCCAGCGCCCGCCGGCTGGGTCTTCGGCGATCGAGGTGTAGGAGGACATATTCAGGTCGATCTTCTTGTCAGGTTCACTGAGATCTGGAAGCACCTTCGTGAACCTCAAACGTCCGTCCGGCTGCTGCTTCCCCCGGCAGAAACCCCCCATCGCCCTGGGGGTCCTCCGAAACACCGTAGACGCCATTTCCACATAGACTATTGTCATCGTCCGGATCGTGGTGGTAGGCGGTGAACTTCTTTCTGCGCAGGTCAGCCCTGCCGATTGCGTTCTGCTGTGATCCCACCCAAAGAACATCGGTGCGGTCGATGAAGAGCTCGATTGCGCCGACCGATTTCGTCCGGCTGGTTCTTGTTGGGAGCCAGGGACTGGCAACAAACTTGCCCGTCGACTCTTCGAACCGAAGCGCACCTTCGGAATTCGAGGCAACCCAGAGATTCCCCGAGGAATCCTCCGCGATCGCCCTGATGATGTTCGTTTTCCGGGATGTCGGCCCTTTTGCGAGAACTAAGTACTGGAGAAAGTGTTCCGTCTCATCGCCTTGGCCCGAAACGAGACGGACGAGGCCGTGTCCGATCGTGCCGATCCAGATCCGGCCCGATCGGTCTTCTTCAATCGCCAGTACCCGCTTGCCTGCCACGCTCCCCGGATCACTCGAGTCGCTGAAATATCGTTTGAACGTCCCGGTCACTGGGTCGAAACGACTCAGCCCGCCGTTCCAGGTCCCGACCCAGAGATTGCCATGTCGATCCGGACAGAGAGACCAGACATCTTCTCCGCTCAGCGTCTCGAGATCGTCAGTATCCTGTTGGTAGTGCGAGAAGGATTCGGTCGTCCAATCGAAGCGATCGAGTCCCCCCCCTCCGGTTCCGATCCAGAGAATACCTGAGGCGTCCTGCACCATGGAATTGATCAAGGGATGGGCCAGGGTGGCGGCGTCTCTCGGATCATGCCGGTAGATCTTGAAATCGCGCCCGTCGTAGCGGTTCAGGCCGTCTTCGGTGCCGAACCACATGAACCCCAGGTCGTCCTGAAAAATGGTATGCACGGTGACCTGTGAGAGCCCATCCTCCACGGAGATCTGCTCGAAGCGCAGCTCGTCCGGCTGGGCAAACGCGGCAAATTGCAGGAGGAGGGTTGTCTGAACAACAAGCAGAAGGCGTCGACCCTGGCTCATGCTCTGGCACCCTTGCCGTGAAGGCTCGACAGTCCGGATCCCCGCGGTCGCGCGGTCTCCACACCGCACTTCGATGTGCATGTTCGCGAAGAGATCGATGTGCTTGATCCAGCCCCGGATTCCCCGGCCACGTGCCGCCCTCCTTATGGACGAACAGCCTCGGTTTTTTGTCACCCGCAAGTCTTCCAGCCTTCCGGCGCCATCGATGAAGGGTTGGGTGCCCACATCACTCCCTCATCCGGCACCGCTAGTCAACTGGTTCAGAACATACTATTTCGCTCGGGTTGGGCGTATTCCATTCCCTCAGCGGTCTGGTCAAAGGTCGTGAAGAAAGGCCTACAACTTAAAACACCATCGATTATCAACGAGATGACTGTAAGCGCGCCATTTAGGGTGCGCGACCGCGACGTTGTGGATACTGTTCGCGATGGACCTACCTGAACGAAGAGGTATGGTTCAGAAAAGGTATCGGTCACGCTGTTCCTCTATTGCTGGAAGCAGTCGAGCCGAAAGAGCGTAACAGGGCGGCAGTCACAGCTGTCTCCCTCGGCACTGCGCTATGATACGCCGCCATGACCGGCAACGATGTCGTCTCGCTCGTCGAGGACTGCCGCAGGGGAAAGCCTGGGGCATGGGATCGCTTTCTCGAGCGATACGGCCGGCTGATTTGGTCGGTGGCTCTGCGCCTCGGAGCCGACAATGCCGAGGCGGAAGAAATCTTCCAGCGGACGTGGGTTGCCGTGGTCGAGGGGATCGATCGCGTCGAGCATCCGGAAAGAGTGCAGAGCTGGCTGATCGGAACGGCCCGGAACAAGACGTACCAGCTGTTCGACGAACAACGCCGGTTGAGGCGCTTTGGTTCTCTCGAAGCCGCCGACGACCGGACAGAGCCGACGGAGTTCGACGCAACTCAAGAGGAAGACGCTCTCGCCCATGAGGCCGGCGTGTTGGCCCACCGGGCGGTAGCCGAATTGGACGACCGATGTCGCGAACTGGTGACGCTGCTGTTCCTTGCGGATCCTCCCCTCGACTACCGGGAGATCTCTCGGCGTACCGGGCTCGCGGTCGGTTCGATCGGACCGGTTCGGGCGCGGTGCTTGAAGCGCCTACGGGCGCTGTTCTTCGAGATGTATCAACCGGCCGCCGAGGACGACTCTTGAGGTGATGGTGAACACGAAAGACTCAACCGAAGCTCTCGCGCTGGCAATCGCCGACGGTCGAGGATCGCCCGACGACGTCATCCGGGCCGAGCGGGACCAGCGACTCGGCGCGATGGTCGCCCAATTCCGCAAGCTCCTCGGCGCGCTGGACGAGGCTCGCGTCGGGGGCCCTCCCCCCGAAGCCCTACTGCACTGGGCTCGGGTTTGGGCGCGTGAGACGGCGCCCGGGAGTCCATCGGTGATTTCCCGGCTGCTCGAGGTCCTCTCCTTCGGCGTTCCGGGCCTCGCCGAAGCGCGGGGCGTCGCGGGGGCGGGCCAGGCCGTCCTGTACGGCGACGAACGGTACCATTTGGACGTGCGTCTCGAGACCGGAGAGGATGGGTCGCATCGTGTCCGGGGTCAGGTCCTACCGGCATCGGATGCCTTTTCGACCCCTGAGGGACCGTGGTCGATCAGGGTGCTCGGTCCTCGAGGGAGGATCGCCACCGCTGTTTCGGACGATTACGGCGAGTTCCGGATCGACGCGATGGACGGCGACCGCGAGCTGTCACTGGTGGCCGAACGCGGGACCGAACGTCTCATCGTCGCGCGGTTGGCAACACCGTCGGATGTTGACGCGGCGGATGGGAAAGCCACTGGCGACGACCAGTGACAAACGCGGTAGGGGGTCTCACCGCAGAGGTGTTGGGCTGCGACGCCACGCAGGTACGCGCGCTCGGAGAGAGGGTTCGAGCCGAGGCCGAGCACACCGCTCGTCACGATCCCCGGGCCCTGAATCCTCTCTACGGCTCGTTGCGACGGGCGGCCGAGGCAAACCCGGATTTCAAGCCGTGGGCGCTCTGGATCGAGGGAAGTACTCAACACCTACGGGGTCGGACCGCCCGGGCGGCGCCGCTGCTCGAACAGGCCGCTCGAATTTTCCGCACGTCAGGGGACGACCACACCGCCGCCCGAGTCGATCTGGCAGGCATGGACGTCCTCGTTTGTAGGGGACAACACCGGGCGGCTCATCAAAAGGGCATCCGCGCCCTGCAGACGTTTTCCCAGGTCCGGGACGTGTCCCGCGAGGTCTCGGCCCTGCTCAACCTCGGCGGGCTCGAAGAGGCCCGTGATCGCTTGCACAAGGCGCTCCCGCTCTGGCACAGGGCGCAAAAGCTGGTCCCCGAGGAGGATCGGTTGCGCCGGGGCCTTCTGGCAACCAGCCTCGGCGCCGCCTATCAGGCACTCGGCCGCTTTGTTCAGGCCGAGGGTCGATACCGGGCGGCGATCGCCCACCTCGAGGCGGCGGATGCGGTGGCCACCTGTCTGCTACCCCAGCTGGGTCTTGCCGAAATCCTCGTGCTACAAGGTCGCCTCGGACGGGCGCTCGCGCTGGTTGCCGGGGCCGAGGCCACGGCGGAGGCGATCACGGACGAGAATCTCCTCGCCGAGGCCCGTCTGTTACGGGTGCGCATTGAGCTTCATCTCGGCCATACCGAGCGAGCCGCACAAACGGCGGCCGTGATGCATGAGCGCGCTGAGGCCAACGGGCGCCCGGACGACGCCGCGCGGTTCCTTGCCCTGCGCGCCGTGGCTGTCGCCAACGGCGCCGACGGCGACCTCGAGACGCTGGCCCGGACGGCCGAGGAAGTGCTGAGGAGTACGATCGGCGCACCTGCAGCGGCTGCGTTTCGCGTCGAGCTGGCCACGTCGCCGGCGCGCCGGGCAGCGGGTCGCCTGTCGCGAGACGCCGGGATTCTACAGCGCGCCGGCCACAACGTAGGTGCCGATCTCGCCCGGGCAGCCGCGGCCGAGGTCGCACTGTCGGCGGGAGAGGACGCCAGGGCGCGTCACTTGTGCCAACGGGTCCTCAAGCGGCGGTCGTCCTCGGTCTGGCCGCGGATCCGTGCGCTGCGGGTCCTCTCCAAGATCGAGGAGCCGCAAAACCCCACTGGTGCGCTCGGATACCTGCGGCGGGTGATCGCCACCCGTGAGTCGGTGCGCGGGCGTCTGTCGAGCGAGCAGGACCGGGAGGCGTTTTCCACCGGCGCTGTAGAGGATTACCAAAGGCTTGTGTCCATGCTGCTGGCCCGGGGTGACGCCCGGTCTCGGCGGCAGGCATTCGACGCGGTGGCCAAGATCAAGTCCCGGAGCCTTGTCGAGGCGATCGACCGGCAGTGCGACCTCGACCTCGGCGACCGGCCCGAGCTGGCGCGGCGTTGGAACGAGCTCCGCCGGGAGCTCGGCTCGATGCTTCAGGCGCTGGACGACCGGGCAGGCGGCGACGAAAGGTACTGCGAAGCAGCGGTTGAGAAACGGGTGAGGCTGGTGGCGAGGGAGCTCGAGGACGTGGAGATCCAGGTCGCCCGAAGCTCACCGGCCATGGCCGATGCCCTCGGCCGTCTTCCCGCTCCGCCGCTGCGGTTCGAGCTCGAGGCCGGAGAGGTGCTCCTCGAGATCTTCTTCACCGCTGCAGACCTGGTCGTGTTTCGCCTCGACGACAGCGGTCTGCGGGTCAGCGTACGCGTCGGCGCCCGCCCTCGCTGTGACGAACTCATCGACGAGATCCGGTTCCAGATTTCCAAAGCGGCCTACGGACGGCGGTTCCTCGAGGCGCCGGGTCGGATCCTGGTGGGTCAGGTGCGAGCGCGCCTGGCCGAGCTCGGTGAGTTGATCCTGGATCCCCTGGCCCGGCAACCGACGCCGAAACGGCTGTGGATCGCGCCCCACGGCGGTCTGCACCACATCCCCCTTGCGGCGCTGGAGATCGGCGGCGATGCGATTCTCGCTCGCTGCCCGGTTGCCGTGGTGCCCAGCTCGGGGGTGCTGGCCCGCCTCCTCACCCGACGCCACCGCCGTCCACGGCGTCTGGCGATCGCCGGCGCAGGCGACGCGCGCCTGCCCGAGATTGACAAAGAGGTGGACGAGATCGCTCGCCGGTTCTCGACCGCCGAGGTCAGGAAATCGGCGTGTGTGAGCGATTTCAAGGAGTTACTCGAGAGCTGCGACGCCGTGCACGTGGCCTCACATGGCGCCTTTCAACCCCTGGCGCCTCGTGGCTCCGGCCTTCTGCTTGCCGACGGCTGGTTCACCATCATGGAACTGCTGCAAACCAAAATGAAGATCGAGCTCATCACGTGCGGGTCCTGCGCCTCGGGGGATGTCCAGATCCTTCCTGGAGGTGAGGCGGCCGGCGTGGTCCGCGCTCTGTTTGCCGGCGGAGTCCGCACCGCACTTCTCGCTCCGGGAACCCTCGACGATCGCGTGGCCAGACAGGCGTCCGATCTGTTCTATGAGAGAGTGTTCAGGATGGGGCCGGGCGAAGCCTTCCGCCAGGCGGCGCTTCGCTTGCGCTCCGAACATCCCCACCCCGCGCTGTGGGCGTCGCTGCAGCTTTTCGGCGACGCCCGTCCATGGGAGATTGATACATGATTCTGCCCTGCCACGAGCTCTTGGATTCCAGTCCCGTCCGCCGAAGGCTGGACCGGCTTCGTGCCTCGCTCACAGCTGGACTTCGATTGGACGCCGAGAGCACCGGCCCGCCGACTTCCCTGGTGGTTCGCTCCAAAGGTGTCATCGGGCTCGCAGGAATCGTCGTTCTCCTGTCGGCGATGGTCGGTCTGGCTGCACTCCCGGCGGAAGCCGCCCGGCTATCCACCGCCGATCGACCGGACCTGGTTGCAATCGAGGGAGTCTTGACCAACATCGCCGGCGACACCGGCTTCGTGATCGACAACCAACAGCAGGTCACGACCGACGAGTGGACAAGCTACTGGGGGATCGGAGGCTTTGACGACCTCCAGGTTGGCCAATTGGTCTATGTCGAGGGTGTGATCCAGGGCGATACCGTCCTAGCCGGCCTGATCATTGTCACCACCGGCGGCGGCGATCCGGCGGTGATCGACGGCGTCGTATCCGAGGTACTGGATGCCGATTTCTTCATTCTCGACGGGATCACCCTGGTGGAGATCAGCCCTGCAACGATCCTCGATGGGTTTTCGCATTTGTCGCAACTGGTACCGGGCGACGCGGTGCACGTGGAGGGGTGGTGGTCGGGAGATACCGTGCTCGCCGACCTGGTGCGGCTTGACGACCCGATGGGGCAGCAAGTTTCGGTTCAGGGCTATGTGACGGAGGTCCTCACCGCCACTGACTTCATGCTCGACTGGATGACCCCGGTGTTGACCGACGCCACCACCGTGCTCGTCGGCATCCAATCCATCGGGGACCTTCTCATCGATGACCTGGTGGCGGTCGACGGCGTCACCTCGCCGTCCGGCATCGTCGCCAGTCGGGTCGAGCTGCTCTATTCGCCGGGCCTTCCAGCGCAGCTGATCGGCATCGTCGACATGGTCATCGACCCCAACAGCTTCAACCTGATCGACGGCACGATGATCGTCACCGACGCCGGAACCGTGTTCATCGGCCTCGGCAACGTGCTCGACCTGGTGTCCGGGGACCTGGTGTCCGTCGATGGTCGGTTCGAGGGCGACGTGTTCGTCGCGCTCCAGCTCGAGCTGCTCCAGACCGCTCCCGAACCCGTGGAGATGATTGGCCTACTCGCCTTTCTCGATCCGCCGAACGCATTCGTGCTCGACGACGGAACGAGGGTCGAAATCACCGGCGAGACCCAGTGGATCTCGATCGCGGGCTACGAAGAGCTCGGTGCGGGGGACGAACTGAGGGTGCGAGGTCATTTTGATCCCGGTAGTTGGAGCCTGATCGCCCTGGAGGTCGAGCTGCTCGATCGACCGGATCCGACCTGGATCACCCGCGAAGGCTGGGTCGAGGAGGTCACCGGGCAGCTGACCATCCGGCTGACCGACGGCGTCATGCTCCAGGTGCGGCCGGACGCGGTTCTCGTCCTGTTCGACTCGATCACGAATCTCGGTCCGGGTGACCGGCTGTGGATCGGCGCCTTTACGACCCCGGAACCCGAGCTTCTCGACGTGCTCCGCCTCGAGCTCCTCGAACGACCCGGCGAGGTGGTCGATTTTGTATCGGTCGTCGAGTTCGTCGATCTCGGGAACCACCGATTCTCGACGGCCAACGGCTATGAGATCGTCGTGGACTACCTGACGACTTTCGTCGGCCTCGACGGGCTATTCGAGCTTGAGTCGGGTGACTGGGTCGCGGTGATCGGCGTCGCCGGTGCAGACCCCACTTTTCCCCAGCGGGTGGCGGCGACGATCGTCGAGTGGCGCGACGGTGAGGGCGGTGGCGGAGGCGGCGGGGGTAGCGGAGGCGGCGGACTTCTGACCGTCGTCGAGGGGATCGTGACTCAATTGGACGGTGCCGGCGCTTTTGAGCTCGACTACGAGCTGCTGATCGATACCGATACCCAGGCCCAGTGGAGAAATGCACTGGCGAGCTACAACGACCTCGTGATCGGGATGCCCATCCGATCGGAGGTCCTCCTGCACGATGACGGAACGGTGTCGGCGATCTGGGTCGAAGGGTTCGCCACGGCCGAAGCCGGCATCCTCGAACTCGAGGGTTTCGTGCTCGAGATCAACATCGCCGATCGTCGACTCCTGCTGGAGACGGGTGAGTGGATCGAGTGGGACGAACTCACCAGAATCGACGGCGACGCCGGCGACTTCGAGGCGATCGTACCCGGCATGCGCCTTTGGGCGGCGGTCATTGACCTCCTCGACGGCGACTACTTCGCCTTTGACGTCTTCGTGGAGATCGAAGCGGTCGATGTCGGCGCCCTCGGGTTCCCCGACGAGCCGATTCGCGAGACGCTTGTCGTCCTGGCGGGTGATGCGATCGCCCGCGACGTGGCGGCGCGTCACGATGCCGTCGTCACGGGCACCATCCCTGGTCTCCTGGTACATCTGTTTCAGTGGGATGAGGAAATCGATATCGCGGCCCTTCAGGCGGTCCTGGACGACGAGGACGTCCTCACCCTGGAACCGAACAGGTCGTTCTCGGACCCGGAATCGGACCCCGACAGCATTCGCCGCCGCGCCATCGCCATCGACCGTACCGCGACCAGTGACAGCTTCAGAAACCAGGAGGCCGTGAACAAAGCGGGCCTGAGCACGGCCCACCTGCGAAGCCTCGGGCAGGGCACGGTGGTGGCCGTGATCGACACCGGTGTCGATCCGTTCCACCCCATCCTCCGGCACCGGGTCGCTCCCGGTGGCTACGATTTTGTAGATGACGACCCGCATCCCTGGGAGACAGCCGACGGCATCGACCAGGACGGGGACCATGAGATCGACGAGGGAGCGGGACACGGGACGTTTGTTTCGGGGCTGGTTCTTCTCGCCGCACCGGCAACCTCGATCCTGCCGTTCCGCGTGCTCGACGACGACGGCCGGGGCTCTACTTTCAACATCTGCCGGGCGGTGCTTCTGGCGGTCGATGAAGGCGCCGACGTAGTGAATATGTCCTTTGCCTACCCCGACCGGTCCCGGGTTCTGGATCGCATTCTGATGGAGGCGTCGAACCGGGGTGTCGTCCTGGTATCCGGCGCCGGGAACGGCGGTCTCGACACCCTTCCCTTCCCGGCGATCGACAACCGGGTTCTCGCCGTCGCCGCGGTCGATGGCGATGGACGTCTTGCCGAATTCAGCAACCATGGCGACGACATCGCCCTCGGAGCGCCGGGTGTCGATCTCTTCAGCGCCGGTGTGGATGCTCAGTTCGGCGTCTGGTCGGGAACGTCGATGGCGGCGCCGCTGGTCAGTGGCACAGTCGCGCTGCTGCGCTCGGTCAACCCCTATCTGACACCGGCGCAGATCGCCGCCGCACTGCACCAGGGGGCATCGGATGCCGACCCCGGCGATGAGCTCAATTTCATCCTGGACGCGGGCACCACCATGGACCTCGTACCCGGTGGGCAGTAAGGAAACCCTGAATTGAAGATACCCACCGCCGCTCTGTGGATGACAGGCGCCCTCGTCGTGACGTGCTGCGCGCTGCCCACCGCCGCCCAAGTTTCCGGAGTGACACCAGAGCCCGGCGCCCCGAGCCCCGGCGGCGTCACCATCTTGGATGATGAGAACCGGGTCACCGCCACCGGTGCTCTCCGTTACTGGCGCGCCCACTCGACCCACGGCGGTCGCGCCATGCTCAAGGTCTTTCGACCGGAAGGAGGGCGGCTGGTCTTGGTCGGGTCGTCGCCACTTGTCACCCTGGCACCGGGAGAAACCGGGACCTTTGCTTGCTCCATTCCGGTGTCCAGAAACGACCTCATAGGCTGTTTCTGTCCGGACGCCAACTGTGTCGACCGGGGAGCCACCGGATCGGTCCTCGTTGCTGACGGAGATCTCGGTACGTCGGAAGCCGGAGTCTTCACGCCGGAGACCGGCGCTCCGGCCGTCTTCGCCGCCTCCACGCGATCCTTCGACGTTCCCTCCCGAGCCGCCAACGATCTGGTCGTCCCCGTGGTCAGCCGTGGACCCGGCGCTGCCGGGACCCTGTGGGCGACCTCCCTCGAGATCTTCAACACCGGCGTTCAGGAAGCCCAGGTGGCGCTCTACCTCAACCTCTCGGACCGGGATAACACGATCCCGGCGGCCTCGGCCCAGGCGATCATTCCCGCCCGCAGCCTGCTCGTCATCGAGGACCTGCTCTCGCAGACCTTTGACATGGAGGAGGCGACCGGATCGGTGGACTTGATCTCATCGGAGAGGATCATCGCGCACTCGAAGATTACCAACATCGGCGGCGCCGCCGGTGGCTTCGGCCAGAAGGTTCCTGCCGTGCCGGCCGCCTGGAGCCTGGGCGATGACGAGGCAGCGGGCCTCGAGCCCAACTCAGACATCGCTTACCTGTTTGCCGTTCGACAGGACGACTCTTACCGCACCAATGCAGGTGTCGCGAATCTGTCGGGCTTCACACTCGAGGTGGACCTGGAGGCGTTTGACGGCACCTCCCGCGTGGGTCGTTCGGTGCGTCTGGCACTGCCGCCCTTCTCCCACACCCAGATCAATCGGGTGCTCAACCTGCTCCAGACCACCTCGAGCCAGTCAGGCTTGCGCCTCAACGTCTCGGCTGCCCAGGGATCGGCGGCCCGCTTTATCGCCTACTCATCGCGGGTGGATAACCTCAGCGGAGATGCAGTCTTCCAGATTGCCGACCGGCAGCCACCGCTACCGGATTAACCCGCACCATACGTGTCCTTGAAGGGATCTCCTCCCATTAACGATCTGGTCGCAGGTCCTCAAGGACCTGCCTACAGTCGGTTAAGGCATCGGCAAAAGAGGAGATAACTGTAGGCGCGCCCTTTACCGATCTCCTGAGGTCCTACACTTTAGGGTGCGCGACCAGGACGTGCCGAAAACCTCGTGACCCAATCCTTGAATCCTGCAGGAGGGTCAGGAGAGCGAGCCGGCGAGAAGGTCGGGTTCGTGCCCGACGTCGCCCGCCGATGTGACCAGGGTCGCAAAACCATCCGTCACGATGTATCAGAACCCGGGTCGGGCCGACAACTGGACAAATGAAAAGGGGGTTCGAGATGACATCTCGGCAACGATTGGTACCAAGTTTGATCGCGTTTATCGCATTGATGACCCTGGTGGGACAGGCATTCGCCGGCGCTACGCCCCGGCTCGAAGGCAGTCTCTCCCAGGACAGCCCGTTGGTGGTGACGTCGCGCGCTACGGTCTCCGTTGAGATCGCTGACGGCGTTGTCCTGCTGGAAACCGGCGCCCTTCGAACCGCCCGTGGCGGTGGTCAGGGCGGATACCTGCAGGTGTCGGCGTTTGGCCTGACGCCCGGCGACCGCTTTATGGTGCTGGTGGGTCGCGATGCGGTCCACGTCTTCACCGCAGACGCAAGCGGTCTGTACACGGGGAGGGTCACCGACCGGCTACAGCTCGGTGAGACAACCATGGTCCGCCACTCGGGCTTGCCTTTCGCCACCGGCCTGACCGATCTCCAGGTCGTGGACTTGAGTTCGGGAGCCGTCGGGTCGCAGAAGTCCGAGAGTGCACTCGAGCACCTCAAACGCGACTATGCCGCTTCCACACCGCTGTGCTCCGACGAT
>Ga0209344_10002531_pt1 | contig 20098 bp, 19 predicted proteins | sample Cruoilmetagenom6_FD_187293 | JGI IMG/M metagenome (GOLD analysis project Ga0209344, IMG submission 187293) | Oil polluted marine microbial communities from Coal Oil Point, Santa Barbara, California, USA - Santa Barbara Oil Seep Sample 6 (SPAdes)... | ecosystem: Environmental > Aquatic > Marine... | reverse complement strand
ACTTCCGGTTCTACGGGAAAACCAAAAGGTATGGTTCACAGTACGGCGGGCTATATGGTTTATACGGCATACACTTTTAAAAACGTATTCCAATATCGCGAAAACGACGTGTTTTGGTGCACTGCAGATATTGGCTGGATTACCGGCCACAGTTATATTGTTTATGGCCCCTTGGCAAATGGTGCTACAACCCTTATGTTTGAAGGAGTTCCCTCCTACCCAGACTTTGGGCGCTTCTGGCAAGTAATTGAAAAACATAAAGTGAACCAGTTTTACACCGCTCCTACAGCTATTCGTGCTTTAGCAAAGGAACGTTTGGATTTTTCGGAAAACTATGATCTTTCTTCCCTTAAAATATTAGGAAGCGTGGGTGAACCCATAAATGAAGAAGCATGGCACTGGTATAATGACAATATCGGGAAAAAAAACTGTCCAATTGTAGATACGTGGTGGCAGACTGAAACGGGCGGCATTATGATTTCGCCCATTCCCTATTCCACGCCAACCATTCCAACGTACGCCACCTTACCTTTGCCTGGAGTGCAACCTGCACTAATGGACGAAAATGGCGAGGAGCTGAAAGGAAACTTAGTGAGCGGCCGATTGTGTATTAAATTCCCGTGGCCAGCAATGGCGCGAACTATTTGGGGCAATCACGAACGCTACCGCGAAACCTATTTCTCTACTTTTGAAAACAAATATTTTACTGGTGACGGTGCCCTACGCGATAGTACAGGCTACTACCGCATTACGGGGCGCGTGGATGATGTTATTATTGTATCTGGGCACAATTTGGGTACCGCACCTATTGAAGATGCAATAAACGAGCACCCAGCAGTTTCAGAAAGCGCAATTGTCGGCTTTCCGCATGATGTGAAGGGGACCGCACTTTATGGTTTTATTATTTTAAAAGAATTTGGCGAGAGCCGTTTGCACGAAAACCTTCGTAATGAGATAAACCAGATTATCACTGAGCATATTGGCCCAATAGCCAAATTAGATAAAATTCAGTTTGTAACGGGTCTTCCAAAAACCAGAAGTGGAAAGATTATGCGCCGCATACTTAGAAAGATTGCAGAGAAGGACACCAGCAATCTAGGTGATATTACTACGCTGCTCAATCCTGAATGTGTTCAGGAGATTATGGATGGAGCAGTTTAGTTTTTGGGAATAAAAAAATCGCCATTAACTTGAAAACACAAGTGATATGGCGACGATTTTATTGCAAATTAAAAAATGGTTTAAAACCCTTGTCGTGTCAATGGTACATCAAAAGAACCATTTGTTACTGTGCGTAAAGTAGCACCAGTAACATCTTCAACAGCAGTAAAACTAAAAGTACCCTTTGCACGATCTGTGGTCAGTTCAGTTATATTTACTGTTCCATGAATTTTGTTAGGATCTGGGTCTGAATAATCTGGAGCAAGCCAACCCTTTGCACTTGAGGTATCATAATTTTCAATATAGTATGCCTGATTTACGTCGGTAACCTTTAAATAATATGTTCCCGGAACTGTCTCAGTGGGCGTATATATAAAGAAATGAATCAACCTATTGGTAGAAGTTTCTTGCCCTTTTACATAAAAGGTGTATTGTTCAGACCCAGACATATCTGTTTTCGTCAGAACTCCATTTGTAATGTCAGCTACATAATTTGTAGTAGTTGCTTCTGCTACAGTTGCAGTAAAAGTTCCAGCACCTGGAGGATTTTGAGGAGGATCTGAATCATCATTCCCACCACAGCTTATCAAAATTATTCCAATGAAAAGCGTAATTACATAAATTGATTTACCGAATGCTCTCATAAATAGTTTGGTTTTAGGAAATCTAAATTACTGATATTAATATTTCGTTTTATAAATACCTGTCTGTTTTTTTATCGGTATTTTAAAAAAAAGTAGATGCATCAAATTATTTTTAAATTTATCAATCGAACTTTTTTTTATTAAAAATTTTTTAATGAATTGATAGTTAAATGTTTTCAGACTCTTTTTTTTATTTTAAAACAATTAGCATAACTAATTATTAAGCAATACCTTAGAAGAACTAATGCTTTTGAGTTAAACAATGAAACGAAATGTGTTAATGCTTCTGGTTTCATAATGTTACTTTGGCGCAAAAAACAACTTCTTTATGAATTCCATACAGGTCAATTCTCTCCCGCTTAAAGATGTAATTCGGGACATTGCAAAGGTTTTTGACATTCCTTTTTCAGAAAATTGCGGTGAATATTTGTTAAAACTACCATCCTCTGTGGGGGAAGGCACCATAAGGGGTATCAATTTTGAAGGCGGTCTGGGACTCATTCAGTATGATTGTCTTTTCAAAGAAGATATGGAAATACATTTTGTAGTGAATAACATTCACCCATTAAAATTTCTATATACTTTGGAAGGTATTTTAAGGCATCGTTTTGAAAATGAAGAAAACCTGCATACCATTGAACAATACCAAAACGCAATTGTGGCCAGTAGCAAAAAAAATGGGCACGTATTATTGTTTAAAGCCAATCAGAGAATAACAGTGAACAGCCTGGAAATTGAAAGGGAAAAGTTTCAGGCCAAAATGGCGTGCGACATTAATAGTCTTGACGATGAACTAGAACAACTTTTTAAAGACATTAAAGCCAAAGGCGCTTTTTATTATAGTGGGAACTACAGTTTGGGAATATCGGATCTATTGACTGGAATGCATGAGTTCACTTCTGAAAATTTTACTCGAAAGCTATTTTTGGAAGGAATGGCGTACCAAATTTTAACACACCAAATTCTACAATATCAAGATGATAAGAAAGATGAGGGCAGCCGCACACTCCTGCGTTCTTCGGAATTGAAACAAATAAATCATATATCCAGCCTTATTGAAAGCAATATTTCAGACGTTCCAACGGTAGAAAATTTAGCTAGGGAAGCTGGACTGAACATCAACAAACTTCAAGAGGGTTTCAAAAAATTGTATGGTACTACGGTAAACAATTATGTGCAAAAGGCAAGGCTTGATGCGGCTTACAATTTATTGACCAAAACCGACCTTAGCATTTCTGAAATAGTGAATGCCATCGGTTTGAGCAGCAAAAGTTATTTCTCAAAAATATTTAAGGAAAAACACAGCATCTCGCCATCAGAATTTCGAAAAAAACAACGGAACAAATAAAAACCCCAGCCAAAAAAAATTCTTGGCCGAGGTTCTATCTTCTTCATAGCAATCTTTACTCAGCTAAAGTATAAGAACAAGCTGTATTTCTTTGACTCATAAAGACAAATCATTAACCCAAAATGTTCTTTTTCAGTCTATCCATAGGTTTTAAAAATAAAAATCCTTCCGTGCAGCGAGCTCCGAAAGGATTTTACAATTGAAAAACTCGAAGTATTCAACCGCTATGCCAAAATATTAATAATCAAGCAGTTCATTTAACACAAAATATTGAAATATTAACCCAAAACCCATAATTTTCAATATATTTGCTGATTCACTAATTTTTTATATCCCCACAATAAGAAACCCCTTTCTCATTGTGTTGATTAAGGGGTTTCGCCGTATCCAAAAAAGAGATACTCATTCTTTAAACCTTTCACTATTCTTCCTCCTCTTCAGGATTACGTTGGTTTTGTGGTCTGTTCTGAGGATTCCTCTGTTGACTTTGTTGTTGATTTTGAGGGTTTCTTTGGTGATTTTGATCTTGTGTGCTCATAACAATTTTATTTAAATTAATAATTCATTTTTCTTTTCACTATTAAAATTAGTTTCATCACAAACTATTTTCACACAACAAAATCTTAAAGTTTTCCAACGGGAATATCATTTAACTATCCGTTATCTTAAAACAGCATTTTGTTAGCATTCCATTAAGTATGAAGAAATAAAACAACAGTAAATTTAATACGTTAACCCTTTCTCCATAAATCAGTAGTGTTTTGTATCTTTGCGCCCTTGTTCACCAAAGCCTTTTGCCTTTTGTAGTTATGCAAATTTGGCAAGGTTAAATTTTAAATTTTGAACCATGTACACCAACGCTTTACAAGCCATTTCGCCTATTGATGGCAGATATGCCTCAAAAACAGCAAGCCTGATTCCATTTTTTTCTGAAGAAGCGCTCATCCGTTACCGCGTGCAAGTGGAAATTGAATATTTTATTGCTCTTGTAGAGCTGGATTTACCGCAGTTGCAGGATTTTGATAGAAATCTTTTTCAGGAATTACGCAATCTTTATCTAGAATTTTCGGTTCAGGACGCTATAAGAATAAAGGAGACCGAAAAGGTTACCAACCACGATGTAAAAGCGGTTGAATATTTCATCAAAGAAAAATTTGATGTTTTAAAACTTCAGAAGTATAAAGAGTTTATCCATTTCGGATTAACTTCCCAAGACATTAACAATACCGCCATTCCACTTTCATTGAAAGATGCCGTCAATGAGGTTTATGTGCCGCTTTTATTGGAATTAAAAAATAAGCTTAAAGCACTTTCCGATGAGTGGGCGCAGATTTCCATGCTTGCCAGAACTCACGGTCAACCAGCTTCACCAACCCGTTTGGGCAAAGAGATTGAAGTTTTTGTGGTTCGTATTGAAGAGCAGTTTGATTTAATGAACGACGTAAAGAGTGCTGCAAAATTTGGTGGCGCAACTGGAAACTTCAATGCACATAAAGTAGCTTATCCAAACATTGATTGGCGTGCCTTTGGGAAAAAATTTGTGCAAGATACTCTCGGGTTGCACCACTCCTTCCCTACCACGCAGATTGAGCATTATGACCATATGGCTGCACTTTTTGATTGCCTAAAAAGAATCAATAATATTTTGATTGATTTAGATCGTGATATTTGGACCTACGTTTCAATGGATTATTTCAAGCAAAAAATAAAAGAAGGCGAAGTAGGTTCAAGCGCAATGCCACACAAGGTAAACCCCATAGATTTTGAAAATAGTGAAGGAAATCTCGGAATTGCAAATGCACTTTTTGAGCATCTTTCGGGAAAGCTTCCTATAAGCAGGTTGCAGCGCGACCTTACCGACAGTACAGTTTTACGAAACATTGGTGTTCCTATTGGGCACACGCTTATTGCCTTTCATTCAACTTTAAAAGGATTGAACAAATTATTGCTGAACGAAGTGAAATTTGCTGAAGACCTTGAAAATAATTGGGCAGTTGTGGCTGAAGCAATCCAAACTATTCTTCGCCGTGAAGGGTATCCAAACCCCTATGAAGCTTTAAAAGGATTGACACGTACCAATGAAAAGATAAACCAAACTTCTATTGCGAATTTCATTGAAACCCTGGAAGTGCCGGAAAGCGTAAAACAAGAAATGCGAAACATTACACCCGGAAACTACACGGGAATTTAGTTTTTAAATAATAAAAAAGGCTTCAACCACAATTAGGAAGAAGCCTTTTTTGACTATTAATCAACTAATTTAATCTTTAAAAATTTCTCCGAAGCCTTCAAATTTGGAGACATCCAAATCGCCCCGTTCGGCAGACTTCATTAATTTCAGCATTTGGTCTGGGCGCATATTTTCTCCCAACAACCTGAAAACCGCAAATCCACGTTTATCATCACTCGCAAAAACGATTACCTCATTAATAGCATCTTCTTCACCAGTATATTTTAAAGTGGCATCCCAGTCGTTACTTTTTATACGGGTCAATTCTTTGTACTGCTCTTGATCTAAGATTGATTTTAATTCTTGCCTTTCTTTTTCATAATCAGCCGTATCGCCCATTTTTATAGGATAAGCAACTACATTCACTTTTTTTAATGTGTTGAGAATATCTTTTTCTTCTTGTGAAAAGTTGCTGTTTCTTCCTTGAAGCAAGCTGGCTGCAACGTCCATTTTTACAAATTTATCGTCGTCCTGTTTTTCTACCAAATACTTCTGCAACGATTTATCACTACAGGAAACCAAAGCCATTGCACCTAAAATTAAGGCAAAAAAATATTTTAGAAGTGTCATCATTACTGCTTTTTCTTTTTGTCAATATTTTTCAATTGTTCGCTACCAGGAACTTTTAAATCTTCTGTCAGTTTTGAAATCTGCTTCAAATCTATATTCCCTGTAATGCTCATGATTATTGTCGTCGGTTTTCCGTCCACCATTCCGTCTAAGTGCATCAATAGTTCACTAACGAAGTTTTCGTTTTTACCTTCTTTGCTGTAGAATTTGATGTTTTTACCATCTTCTTTTACGCGCATCAATTCACCTAAATTCTTTGAGGTTGAAATGTATTTTGCAACAGCAGCATCCATGTTTTTTGCCACGGCAGGATTGTCTGTGGTAAAAATTTTGATGTTTTCCAAATCGTTGACCATTTTAAGGTATGCTTGTGCTTCGGGATCTGAGGAGTTTAAATCCATCTTGCTCAAAAGTTTGAACATATTTTTGGTTACCACTACCGAGGTTACATCTTTTTCGTTTTCAAAGGAATCAAAAGCGTTTTGTGCCCAAGAAACCATCGGTGCTATTGCCAGTGCTAGTAATATTGCTATTTTTTTCATCGTTTATTATTTATTGTTTGTTATTGTCTATTTTCTTTATTAAAAAAATCTTATTCAAAAATCTTATCCTTCGTTATTGCAAATTGTTTCACGAACGTGAGCTGTTCTGCCCCTTTGTTCAGATTTTCCGAAAGTAGCATCATTGCGTTTTTACTTTTTTCAAAAGCTGCCAAGGCTTCTTTCTCTTCTTGCGTATAGTGCGGTTGTGAAAAATAAAAGCTTCCCACTCCAAAAGCAACAACCAACATTGCAGCTGCGGAATACCACCAAGCTTTAAAGGTTTTTGGTTTACTTTCAGGTAGTTTGAACGCTCTGCTTGTGCGCTCTGCCCTTGCATTTTTCAGTCCCACAAAGATTGGTTGATACTGAACCAAATCATCCGCAACAGTTTCATTGTTGAAATAGTCCTGCAATGTCTTTTCTTCTTCAAGACTGGTGGTGCCTTCAAAATAGGCGTCCAGTAAAATTTTTATATTAGCCAATTCCATAATTATATTGTTTAATCATTTCGTCCCTAACTGTTTTTCGTGCACGGGAAAGTGCTACTCGTACTGCTGTTTCATTACTGTCCAGCATTTTTGCAATTTCTGAGAATTCAAACGCTTCCACATCCCGAAGTTGAAGTATTATTTTTTGCTGTTGAGGCAATGTTTCCATTATTTTAAAGACCAATTCAACACCATCATTCGCTTCAATATTTTTTTCAATGTTTTCTGAAGTTTGATAATTGCTGTGTACTATTTTTAAATTTGAAGCCTGTTTCGATTTCAATCGATCCAAACAATAATTTTTGGTCATCGTGATTGCAAATGCTTCTGGATTTTTATAGTTTTCAATACTTTCTTTTCCGTTCCACAATTTTAAAAACACTTCTTGCACGGCATCTTCAGCTTCATCTTTGGAAACCAATATTCTTTTGGCCAAACGATAGAGTCTATCCTTAAAGGGTATTATTAAAGCAGTAAATTCGGTTTTGTCCATTTTGGTGGTTGTGGTTTTTCCGGCTTCTATTTAAATGACGAATGATGCCTATTTTTGTTACAATACATTTTTAAAAGGATTAAAAAATGGAGAACCAAGAGACAGATAAGAATGAAAAAATCTTCTTTTAAATATTCATGTGGCTATTCCAATTAATTCTTGTTCTATTTCAAACGAATTCATTTTAAATCATTTGAAATAATTTCACCTAAAAAACATATTTTTACCTTTACAATATAATCCCTAATTTACCTGTTTTAATTCTATACATTTAAAAAAAACCTTCTTATGTTAAGAAAAATTTTTATTCCCCTTTTGGCTATTTCCATACTTTTTGTTTCCTGTTTTGAAGATATGGATGACAATATCCAACCCGCTTCAACACTTGATATCCAAAATTTTATATACAGAGGATTAAACTATTATTATCTATACAAAGCCGATACCCCCGAACTTGCAAATGATGCTTTTTCAAGCCAAGGAGAACTTGATAGTTTTCTAAATAATTACGATTCTCCCGAAGCGTTGTTTGATTATTTGTTGTCACCACAAGATCGCTTCAGTGCACTATTCAGTGATTTTAGAGTTATTGAGGATGCGCTGAGCGGAATTAGCTTAAGCAATGGTATGGAGTTTGGCCTAGTGTATTATCCGGATAACAGCAATAATGTTTTTGGTTATGTGCGTTACGTTTTGCCAAATACAGATGCCGAAGCACAAGGTTTAAAGCGCGGGGATTTGTTTACTACTATTGATGGGCAACAAATAAACGGTCAAAACTATATAGATTTACAAACCCCAAACAGTTATACCATTGGTTTGGCCACTTATGATGGTACAAATTTTATCCCCACGGGTGAAACTGCTCTTTTAAACAAAACCCAATACAATGAAAACCCGGTATATAAAGTAAAAACATTTGATATAAACGGTGAAAAAATTGGCTATTTAATGTACAATGGTTTTATTACGGATTATGAAACACAATTAAATAATGCCTTTGCTCAATTTAAAGCTGAAGGTGTTACCAATCTTGTGTTGGACCTTCGCTATAACGGCGGGGGATCTGTTGAAACAGCAACAGATTTGGCCAGTATGATTACTGGGCAGTTTAATGGACAGGTTTTTTATAAGGAATTTTGGAATGCCGATCGACAAGCGGCAAACGCATCAGATGGGCTTTTTGATAGTTCTATTAGTAATGGCTCGGCTATAAACAGTCTTAACTTGAACAATATTTATGTTTTGACCACACAAAGAACTGCTTCCGCCAGTGAATTGGTTATAAACGGCCTAAACCCTTATATAAATACAGTTCAAGTTGGCGATACAACTACAGGAAAATTTCAGGCCTCATTTTTACTTTATGATGCTCCAGCACCTAGTTTTAGCAGACAGGAAGCAGATCCATCACATTATTACGCAATGTTGCCATTGGTGTTCAAAACTGCTAATGCTGCAGGAAACACCGATTATGGCGATGGATTGTTTCCACAGATCGCTCTAAAGGAAAATTATTTTGACTTAGGCCAATTGGGTGATGAAAACGAACCTCTTCTAGCCGCTGCCCTTTTCGAGATTGCCGGAAGACCTTTTAATGGGAAAAAAGATTTCAAACCATTGAAAGAGATTTCTGATAGCAATGCAAATTCTCCAATTGATGGAAAAATGATTGGGAATTAACTGTTCAATAATCAATTCATAGTAAAAAAAGAGTCCATTAAACTTTTAAATTTAATGGACTCTTTTTTTTGAATTTCAGAAGCGTTTATTCGTTGAAATAAATTCCACCAGGAACAATACCAGTTTGGAAATCCTGAATTTGTTGATTATTAGACAAATCATAGATTACCAATGAACCTTTGCTCGCAAAATCCTTTGCGTCAGCTGCATAAAGCTTTCCTTCTTTTGCTTGAAGGGTATAAAAATTTCCATCAATAATATCTGCTCCCGGTAAAGAGATAGAAGTTGTATCCACCTTATATATCTTGCCATCAAGATTATAGAACAGATTGGTCCCATCCAATGTCAAACTACTTGGATGCTGTGTGGATCCAAAAGAAAATGTTTGTGAAACCTGACCTGTTGCCATATCTACTTTCAGGAGGGAGCCAGCAGTTTCAGCTCCAGTATAGCTTGGGTTTCCACCGCAAAGCACATATAAATTATTTCCTGAAACTACCATAGAATTGGGAACATCGCCAACGGTAATCGTGCTTTCAACGCTATTTCCAGAAATTACCGAAATTAAATTATTCTGTCCATAACCTCCTTGGTGCGCTACATAAACTTTATTGTTGGCTGCTAATATTCTTTCTGGTCCAAAAGACACTGGAATTGTTGCCGAAATAGAATTGTTTCTTAAATCTAGAACAGCAACGTAGTCATCTGCATTATTATTTGGATCTCCCCAATTACTCACATAGCCTTTGTTTCCACTCACAGACACAAAATAGCGCGGATTGTCCAATCCAGTTGTTATGGAATCTACACTTTCAAAAGTATAACGGTTTGCTATTACAATTTTTTGTGAATTGCTTACCACAATGTAAGCGTTGTCACCATTAAAACCCATGGACTGCACGATATTACCCAAAGCGCTTCCATTCACATTTCTGTAAATGTTTTGTGCTACTGTGCTATAATCATCAGATACATAAGTAATAGTACCGCTGCCATTGTTAAATGGACCTTCATTTGTAATCAGAATACCTTTTGCAAAAGCTGCGGGAACATATTCTGATTGGGTGTTATCATCATCACTACTACAAGCAACAATTAGCAAAGCCGTAAAGCACATAAAAATTATTTTTTTCATCGTTTTCATTTTGTTATATATTAAAGTTTAAGAATATTTGAATATTTCTGGACGGCATGGGCCTATAAGCTACGTTTTCATAATAGACATTAAAAGCATTTTTAATCCTTCCACCAAAAGTTATATTTGGGTTGAACGGTAATGTGTATTGCAGACCAAGATTAAAAATGGTATAACTATCCACTCTTTCCGTATTGTCAGTGGCTGTATATGCTTCACCATTAAATAATCCTTGAGCATAAACTGAAAAGTGCTTAAATTCATACGTTATTGAACCAGCTGCTTTGTGAAAAGGCACATAAATTAGCTGCTTTTCAATTTCCAAATCTTCCGCTTTGGTGTATGAATAATTTAGATTAAAATCCAAAGATTGTTTACCGTTGAATTTTAAATAATATCCAAGAGCAGCCTCAATACCATAATTTCTAGTCTTGCTGATGTTTATTGGTTGCCACAGACCGCCATTTCCCGGAACCCACTTTATTAAATCTTCCGAAGAAATATAATAGCCAGCAACATCAGCTTTAAGCTCACCAAGTGAAAACTCCTGTCCAAGTTCTAATTGATATGAAGTTTCCGGCTGTAAATCTAAATTTCCGCCTGCATACCAATACAAATCATTAAATGTGGGCACACGATAATTTTTTGATCCATTCAGGCGAAGTGCATAATTTTTTGAAACTTTATATTTCGCATCAGCAGAAAAAAGAAATGGATTTTCAAAATCATTCAAAAACTCTTGACGAAGATTGATTCCGTAATTGAAATTTTCTGAAAGTTTATGGTTCATCAATATAACGCCCACCAAGGTTCTTCGGAAATTTTCCCCCACGTTGTCACCCTTGGCATCAACATAAATATATTCAACCTTTCCGTTTACTCGCAGTTTTTTTTGATGCAAAACTTCTGCCTGAAACGCTCCAATAAAAGTATTTGCTTTCCCTCCGGTATTGAATGACTTTTCACTGTTCGGGAAATAATTGTACTGTTCAAAAAGATGGGCAACGCTCCCTTTTGTATTGAAAATGCCCATTTTTTGCTGTAACTGCCAAATATTTCGGGTGTTTATGTCTTTATAAGCGTCTTTTCCAATTGTGTTCAGACTACCAGAAAAGTTTCGGTCGTTATAGGTATATTCCGAATTCCAAGTAGCAACGCCGCGTTTCAGCTTTCTTGCCTCGTTCACTTTTGCCGTAAAACGTACAAATTGCCCGTGATTGTTCTTTTTATTTTTTCCAACATAGTCATAATCATTTTCAGAGCCAATAAAATTCACGCCTACATTCAGATAATGATCGCCCCAAGTTTGTGTAGTACTTGCATTTCCGCCAAGGGTTGAAAAGCTTCCATACTGTAATCCAAGCTGAGTTGTATCATTTTTTTTGAAGGAATACCCATTGTTCAAATGAATACTTCCGCCCACGGCACCGCTTCCGTATTGCACGCCTCCGCCACCGCTTCTTATAGCTATTTCGTCATAGTTTAATGGTGAAATTGTGTTGAAGTCTGTTTGACCGGTAAATACGGAATTAATGTTTATTCCATTCCAAATAACAGCTGTTTGCGCAGCATTTGTACCGCGGAAAGATGGCGATGAAACCATTCCGAAACCGTTTTCCTTAAAATAGATTGATGTATTGTAACGAAGCGTTTCTGTAAGCGAAGTAGCATTTCTTTCTATGATGGAATCGTTCAGTTTTTCAATTTTAAAACCTTTTGAAAAATGGACAAGTTTAGCATCTGTCAGAATTACTTCCGGCAACTGCTGAATGCTGTCCAATTGTGCATAAACAGAAGTAGTGCACAGGAAAAAAATAAAAATAATATGGAAACCGTTTCGCTTCATAATTCAACCTTTATCCCGAAAGTTTGATGATTTTATGTTATAAATCTGGCAGGTCTCCTGGCTTGTCTTTTGTGCTACCTTCCCATCCGCAAAAGCGAACAGTGGTTTTGAAGTTGCACGCCCGAAAATAACTCGGGACGACTTACAGTTGCGGGAACAGCTTCGGTTTTTAACCGAATTCCCTTTTAAGAGCGTTTTCCATTGTGAAAATTCACTCACCAAAATTCATTGCAAAAATAGAATTTAAATACTAGCTCACCCAAACAAAACCATTATTTTTGAGGATGCAAAAAATGGTTTTACTTTTTATTTTTTTCTCTGTTTTAGTTTCCTGCAAAAACAATAACTCCAACCACCCCGAAGAAACTAGAATCCTTCAAAAAGAATCGTTGGAAATTAAATACGCAAAAGGCTTTGAAATCAATTCTTTTGAAGGTTACAAAACTATCACGCTAAAAAATCCATGGCCAGGAACCAGCAAGACTTTTAAATATGCTTTGGTAAAAAAAAATACTTACCTTCCAAATCCTGAAAGCTATGATGCCGTTGTTGAAGTTCCTTTAAAACGAATTGTAGTCACTTCAACCACACATATTCCTTCTTTGGAAATGTTGGGAGAAACCGAAGCATTGGTAGGGTTTCCGAGTCTGGATTATATTTCTTCCGAAAAAACGCGACAAAGAATTTCTGAAGGTAAAATTAAAGAGCTCGGCAAAAATGAAGACATAAACACTGAAATATTAATTGATTTAGCGCCCGATGCGGTTATAGGATTTGCAATTGACGGCAATAACTCAACCTTCGCAACTATTGAAAAAACTGGAATTCCAGTGCTATACAATTCAGATTGGACGGAAACTTCACCGTTGGGTAAAGCAGAATGGATAAAATTTTTCGGAGTACTTTTCGACAAAGAAAAAGTAGCTGACAGTATTTTTCAATCTATTGAATCAGAATATTTTTTAGCAAAAAAAATTGCATCTAAAGCTAAAAGCACACCAACAGTAATAAGCGGCGCAATGTATAAGGACGTGTGGTATATGCCGCAAGGCGACAGTTGGGGAGCAAAGTTTATTATTGATGCCAACGGCAATTATCTTTGGAAAGACGAGCAAGGAACGGGAAGTTTATCCCTAAGTTTAGAGTCAGTTTTGGAAAAAGGTAACGAAGCCGAAGTTTGGATTGGACCAGGACAATTCACCACTTTAGACGAAATGAAAAATGCAAACAACGCCTATGCCCAATTTGCGGCTTTTAAATCTGGAAATGTATATTCCTATAGTCTAAAAAAAGGTAAAACAGGAGGCATAATTTATTTTGAATTGGCTCCAAACAGGCCAGACTTAGTATTAAAAGATCTCATAAAAATACTTCACCCGGAATTATTTCCCAATCACGAACTTTACTTTTTTGATAAATTGCAATAATGCAAACTTCGCAAACATACCGACTTCAATTTGCAGGGCTTTCTTTGGTGCTGATTGCTGTGTTTTTGGTTAATTTGAGTGTAGGTTCAGTTTCCATTCCACTAAAAGAAATTTTTTCAGCATTTATTGGGAAAGGCGCGTCTAAAGAAACTTGGCAATACATTTTGATTGATTACAGGCTGCCGAAAGCCATTACGGCAATGTTAGCAGGCGGCGGATTGGCCATTTCAGGCTTATTGATGCAAACACTTTTTAGAAATCCATTGGCGGGACCTTTCGTTTTGGGGTTGAGCAGTGGCGCAAGTCTAGGCGTTGCCATTTTAATTTTGGGCGCAAGTGCATTTGGAGGATTTTTTGGAACAATGCTTTTAAGCCAATGGAGCTTGGTAATTGCCTCTGCCTTGGGCAGTTTTTTGGTCCTTTTAGCAGTTTTGGCTATAACCTTCAGAATAAAAGACACGATGGCTATTTTGATAATCGGCTTGATGTTTGGCAGTGTAACAACTGCAGTGGTTTCAGTCCTATCCTATTTCAGCAATGCGGAAAAACTGCAACAATACATTTTTTGGTCTTTCGGAAGTCTGGGAAATCAATCCTGGCAAGGTGTTTTGATTTTGGGAATTTGCTTTTTGGCGGGTTTGGCACTAAGTGTTTTCAGCAGTAAATCATTGAACGCATTACTTTTAGGAGAAAATTATGCCAAAAGTATGGGACTTCACATAAAACGAACCACTTTTATAATCATTCTTGCAACCAGCATTCTGGCGGGAAGCATTACGGCTTTTGTCGGCCCAATTGCCTTTGTTGGTTTGGCTGTGCCACATTTGGTAAGGCAATTTTACAAAACCTCAAACCATTTGGTTTTATTACCCGCTGTGTTACTTTGTGGCAGTTTGCTTATGTTAATTTGTGATACTGTAGCGCAGTTGCCGTTCAGTGAATATACATTGCCAATAAACGCAATTACATCATTAGTTGGCGCTCCAGTTGTAATTTGGTTGTTGGTCAGAAAACGCAAACTTTTCTTTTAATGGCTTCAGAAGAAAGACATATCATTTTAGAAACCCAAGACTTATCTGTGGGTTATTCCAATAAAAAGGTTGATTCCGTTATTGCACAAAAAATTAATTTTTCTATTGTGAAAGGTGAGTTAGTGGGACTTGTGGGCGCAAACGGAATTGGAAAATCTACACTATTGCGTACGCTGACTGGAATGCAAAATCCATTAAGCGGTGAAGTTTTTTTAAATGAAAAAAAAATAAACGAATATTCATCCTTTCAACTGGCAACACAGTTGAGTGTGGTTTTGACTGAAGCTCCAGCTTCCAAAAATCTTTCTGTTCTGGAAATGATTTCTTTGGGAAGACAACCTTATACAAACTGGATAGGTTCACTTTCCGATGAAGACCAAAAAGCTATACATTTTGCCTTGGAAGCTACCGAGACCACTTCCCTAGCCCACCGAAAGTGTTTTGAACTAAGCGACGGTCAAATGCAGCGTGTTGCAATTGCAAGAGCGTTGGCACAGGACACGCCAATTATAATTTTGGATGAGCCTACAACCCATTTAGATATTTATCATCGTGCTTATGTACTGAAACTGCTGAAAAAGCTAGCTACAGAAACACACAAAACCATCTTCTTTTCAACGCACGAAATTGATTTGGCAATTCAGCTCACGGACAAAATGTTGGTGATGGCCAAAAACGAAACTTACTTTGGCGAACCCTGCAAACTGATTGAAGCTGGAAGATTTGATGCGCTTTTCCCTAAAGAAACCATAGATTTTGATGGAAAAACCGGGCGTTTTACCATTAGGAAATAAATATATTTAAATAAAAACTTATTGCAATGAACGAAACTTTTCTATTCCTTTTACTTGCTGCAATCTGTCTATTAATTGGAGCATTTATAGGCAATTTAATTTCCCGATTAAAAAACAAAACCGAAACCAGCAAACTAGAGGAACGGCTTAAAAATGCCCAATTTCAAATAGAAAAACTAGACGAGCGGTACAATATTTTAACAGCTGAAAAAGAAAAGATAAGAGATGAGAAAGAACATTTAAACATTCAACTTTCAAAGCAAAGTGCCGAATATAATTCATTGTATGCTGAACTTGAAAAGGAAAAAGAGCGGTTCAAAAATTTTGAAAAGGATTTTGAGGACAAGTTTTCGATTTTGGCCGATAAAATTTTGATTGATAAAACAGCGAAATTCACCGAATCAAACAAAGAAAATATTGAGGGAATTCTAAAACCTTTAAACCAAAAAATTAAGGATTTTGAAGAAAAAGTTGGAAAGAACAATATAGATTTTGTGAGAACACACGCCGAACTTGGCAAGCAATTGCAATATTTGAACGAGCAGAATATTAAAATAAGCCAAGAGGCAGATAACTTAACCAAAGCATTAAAAGGCGATTCAAAGATCCAAGGAAATTGGGGCGAAATGATTTTATCGCGAGTTTTGGAAGAGTCAGGATTGGAAAAAGGACGCGAATATACCATTCAGGATAGCCACGACAATCCTGATGGTGGCAGACTGCAAACCGACGTTATTATTCATCTGCCAGACGGCAAGAAGATGATTATAGACAGCAAGGTTTCGTTGACTGATTTTGAACGTTATGTTTCCGAAGATGATGAAAACCTGAAAAGCCTTTATCTAAAAAAACATATCGATTCCATAAAAAAACACATACTTACCCTTAGCGAAAAAAAATATTATCACGCCATAAACGAGAGCCCAGATACCATTTTTATGTTCGTGCCCATTGAGCCTGCTTTTGCCATAGCTGTTGCAAACCAGAAAAATCTGTATCAAGAAGCTTTCAAAAGAAAAGTTATGATAGTAACACCTTCTACGCTTTTGGCGGCATTGCGATTGGTAGAAAATCTTTGGGAAAATGATAACCAAAAGAAAAACACCCTCGAAATTGCCACAGAAGCTGGTAGGCTTTATGATTCCTTTGTTGGACTATTGGAAGAGCTAAACAAAATTAAAAGACAATTGGGAACGGTTCAAGGTTCTTTTGACAATGCTTTAATTAAGCTTGAAGGAAAAGGAAACCTTGTGAAGAGGGTTGAAAAATTGCGAAAACTTGGTGCAATTACCAGCAAAAATATAGATCAAAAACTATTGAAAAATACTGATGAAAACAATCTTACTAAAAATTAAGATATTCTTCTGTTTTTTCTATATTGCCGATTATAAACTTATCAATATATACTATAATGAGATTTAAATTACTTCTCCTAACTATTTTAGCAACAGGCTTTAATGCTTTTTCACAAACTTCTTTTGAGCCGGGTTATATCACTTTTACAAACGGAACAACAACCAATTGTTTGATTAAAAACGAAGATTGGAAGGGAGGACCTCGAAATTTTGAATATAAAATTGACGAGAATTCAGAAGTTAAAATTGGAAGTGTTCTGAACGTAAAAGAATTTGGCTCCTCTGAAAATTTTAAATATATAGCAGCAACATTGCCAGTTGAACAATCCAGTGATAAAGTTGGTAACTTAACAGAGGACAGAAATCCTATTTTTAAAGAAGAAAGTCTCTTTTTGAAAGTACTAGTAGAAGGCAATGCATCGCTCTACTACACGCTTAAAGAGACTAACAATCGTTTTTTCTATAAAATGAATGACGGCAAGATTGAACAACTTATCTATAAACGTTATATAACATCTAATAAAGAGATTGCAAAAAACAATAGATACAAACAGCAGCTTGCCACAGATTTTGTTTGTTCAAAATCCCAAAATCCAAATTTTGATAAATTAGAATATAAACAATCCAGCCTTATAAGTAGTTTTAAAAATTACAATGCCTGTATAGGTTCAGAAGCGGTGACTTATAAGAATAAGGATTATGAGTATGGATTTAATTTGAGTCTGCGGCCCGGAGTAACTTTTGGCGCTGCCTCTGTCTTAAAAGCTGGAGATGAAAAAATAAATTTTGACAGCAAAACTGGATTTAGAATTGGATTGGAAGCGGAATATATTCTCCCTTTCAACAATGGCAAATGGGCAATATTCATTGAGCCAACCTATAGAAATTACAATGCTGAAAAAGAAGTAGTTTATGTGGATTTTTTCACTATAAAAAAGACAACGCTAATTACTGTAGAATATAACTCTGTGGAACTCCCCATTGGTGCGCGCTATTATATGTTTTTAAACAAAAAATCTGCTTTATATGTAAATGCGGCAGTACTTATTGATGCTTCTGTGTTGGACTCAAAGATAGAATCGAGCAATGAAGATAGCTATGATTTGGATATAAAGGCTGATGCCGCCTTAGCTCTAGGTTTTGGATTCAAATTTAAAAATAAATATAGTTTAGAGGCTAATTACCACTCCCCTAGAAATATTTCCAACTACCTGAACGTAAGTTCATCTTATCAGTCATTTTCTTTGATTGCTGGTTATAACTTTTTATAGAAATGGTGAACTATTTGACTATTTTTATTGAATGAAAAAAGTCTTATTCATTATTCTTGGAAGTATTTTGGCGTTGTATCTTATATATTTCGCTTTTGTATATTATGTCCCATATAGCGAAGGAACCCGTGCTGGAGAACTCATTAAATTCAGCCATCGCGGAGTAGTTATTAAAACTTGGGAAGGGGAAATAAGCCAAGGCATAAGCGGCGCACAAATTTTTTCATTTTCCGTATTGGATCAAGATGAAGAAGTGATTGAAAAATTAAAAGAATACCAAGGCAGCTATGTAAAAGTGGACTATGTAGAACGCTTTGCTACTTTTGCAATTTGGGGTGAAACCAAGTATTTTATAACAGCTGTAGAGCAAGAAAACTCTCCCCACATAAAAAAATATTAAATGAGCGATATTCATAAACATATTGAAGAATCGCAAGTGACTATTTCAGAATTGATGTTACCATCTCATGCCAATTTTGGCGGTAAAATTCACGGTGGCTATATTTTGTCTCTCATGGACCAAATTGCTTTTGCTTGTGCAGCAAAGCACAGTAAACACTATTGCATTACTGCCTCTGTAGATACTGTAAACTTCTTAAAACCAATTGAAGTTGGCGAATTGGTGACCCTAAGAGCTTCTGTAAATTATGTGGGCAATACCTCAATGATTGTCGGAATTCGTGTTGAGGCCGAAAATATTAATACGGGAGCAATAAAACATTGCAATTCTTCTTATTTTACAATGGTTGCAAAAGATGAGAACGGCAATGGAATGAAAGTACCCGGATTAATCTTAGATTCAAAAATAGAAATAAGACGGTTTTTGAAAAGCGCTTCGCGTTTGGCTTTAAAAAAACAAGGAAAATTCCACGAAACCAACTTTGAAGTAGAAAAACATTTACACGAATTAAAGAAATACAACGTAATTTTAGCTTATAAAGGCTATAAATTAGATTAGCTTTAAAAACTATTTTTTAGCAATTTTCAAAGTGGTTTGCATATTTTTTGAAGTAACTTTTACGAAGTATAATCCGCTGTTCAATCTACTCATATCAACTTGAGTTAGAACACCCGATCCTTTTCCTTCGGAAACCAAGGTTCCCAAAACATTATAAATTTCGTAACTGTCAATTTTAAAAATCGAAGATATGGTCAGTTCATTCTTTACTGGATTGGGATAGAAATTAAGATTTTTTATAAATTTTTCCTCTGTAGAAAGCTTGCTAACCACCGTAACCTTACCATGCATTGATGGATCAGAATCATTTTGATATTCGGTAACGCCTGTTTTTAAAAAAGTAAATGAAAAATCAGTATTTACCCCTTTTAAAGTTCCACTATCAAATATTTCAGTTCCATTCGGAATACTGGTTACACTTTTTTGTGAAGCATCAGCCCAAGTCCAAAGCACTGTATCTCCCACTTCAATTGTAGGACTGGCCACAGATTCATTAACCCCTTGTCCCCAAGCAATTTCAACAACATTCTGCGCAGTGAGAATGTTCATTGTAATAAAAAATAAGAACAAAGTAATTTTTTTCATAAATGAATGGTTAAGTAGGTTTACAATCTAATTTACGAAAAAAAAATAAAAAATCCATTTAAAAGTGGCATCATCATTTTATTTGCTCAAATACATTTTCCTTCTTGCGTATAAATCGTAAAAGGCATCATCCTTTAAACTATCAATAAACAATATACTTTCGCCGGTACTTTTCATTTCCGGACCCAATTGTTTGTTTACGTTCGGGAATTTATTGAAACTAAATACTGGTTGTTTGATTGCAAACCCTTCCAATTTCGGCTTAAAGTTGAAATCGGTCACTTTATTATGACCCAACATTACTTTTGTAGCGTAGTTCACATAAGGCTCTCCATAAGCTTTCGCAATAAAAGGAACCGTACGGGAAGCTCGGGGATTGGCTTCAATTATATAAACCATATCGTCTTTTATGGCGAATTGGATATTTATCAATCCAACGGTTTTCAGCGCTTTTGCAATTTTAAAAGTGTGATCTTTTATTTGTTGCATCACAAATTCGCCAATATTGAAAGGTGGCAACGTAGCATTTGAATCTCC